>OGQI01001060.1_pt1 | contig 19668 bp, 18 predicted proteins | sample 1553171 | NCBI WGS metagenome assembly OGQI01 (sample SAMEA2579988, study PRJEB22360) | human gut metagenome | biome: human gut; feature: human-associated habitat; material: faeces | place: Denmark | collected 2008/2010
GAGCCGGGTGACAAACGGCTGGATTCCGCCTACACCATCTTCTATATGGGTGTCAACGTGGGTTCCTTCCTCGCCCCGCTGGTCTGCGGCTATTTTGGCGAGACGGGCAACCCTCACGACTTCCGATGGGGCTTCCTCATTGCCGCCATCGTCACCGTGCTGACGGTCGTCCTCTTCGAAACCCAGAAAAACAAGTACCTCATCGGCCCCGATGGCAAGCCCCTCGGCATTATCCCCGACGCCCGCAAGGAGCGGCCCCAGGCAGACAACACCGCCCGGAAGAGTGCCCACGCCAACGGACGGCCCATGCGCAACTACCTGCTGCTCGCCCTGCTTGCCATCGCGCTTGCCGGTTTCTTCTACTGGTGTTTCGGGAGCGATTGGATAAGCATCGGCATCTTCACCGCCTGCATCGTGTTTCCCGTCAGCATCCTGCTGGAAGGCTCACTCACCAAGACGGAGCGCGACCGCATCTTCGTCATCTACATCATCGCCTTCTTCGTCATTTTCTTCTGGGCGGCCTACGAGCAGGCAGGCGCCTCGCTCACGCTTTTCGCCTCCGAGCAGACCGACCGCGTCATCCTGGGGTGGGAAATGCCCGCCTCCTGGATTCAGTCCTTCAACCCCTTCTTTGTGGTGATACTTGCCGCCATCATGCCGGGCGTATGGGGCGCCCTGGGCAAACGGGGCATGGAGCCCGCCTCGCCCACCAAGCAAGCCATCGGCCTGCTACTGCTTTCACTGGGCTATCTCGTCATCTGCTTTGGGGTGAAAGATGTTCAGCCGGGCATCAAGGTGAGTCTCATTTGGCTGACGGGGCTCTACTTCATCCATACCATGGGCGAAATCTGCCTCTCGCCCATCGGACTCTCCATGGTGAACAAGCTCACGCCCATCCGCTTCGCCTCGCTGATGATGGGGATATGGTACCTCTCCACCGCCACTGCCAATAAGTTTGCAGGCACGCTGAGTGGGCTCTACCCCGAAGCCGGAAAGGTAAAGACGCTGCTGGGTTATCGCATCGAGACAATGTACGATTTCTTCATGGTGTTCGTCGTCATGTCTGCCACGGCATCGCTTATCCTCTTCCTGCTTTCAAAGAAATTACAGAAGATGATGCATGGAGTGGAATAAAAATCGTATTTTTGCGGCAACTTTCTAAAAACATCCCATCTATGGATACCATACAAATAAAAGACAAGATGTTCACAGTCTCCATCAAGGAGCAGGACATACTGAAAGAAGTAACCCGTGTAGCGAACGAAATCAACCGCGACCTGGCAGGAAAGAATCCTCTATTCCTCAGCGTACTGAACGGTTCGTTCATGTTTACCGCCGATTTGCTGAAACGAATCACGATTCCCTGCGAAATTTCGTTTGTCAAATTGGCATCTTATCAAGGAGTATCCTCTACCGGGGTAATTAAGGAAGTAATAGGCATCAATGAAGACCTCACAGACCGTACAGTGGTCATTGTAGAGGACATAGTAGATACGGGACTCACCATGCAACGCTTACTGGACACCCTCGGCACTCGCGGTCCCAGGGAGATTCATATTGCCTCCCTACTGGTGAAACCTGATAAGCTGAAAGTTGATTTAAACATAGAATATGTGGCCATGAATATTCCGAACGACTTCATCGTGGGCTACGGGTTGGATTATGACGGCTTCGGGCGCAACTATCCCGACATTTATACTGTAGTAGACTGATACAGACATAATATAGTAAATCATTAAATAATAACTAAGCAAATGTTGAACATTGTAATTTTTGGTGCTCCCGGTTCAGGTAAGGGAACACAAAGTGAAAAGATTGTAGAAAAGTATGGCATCAACCACATCTCTACCGGAGACGTGCTCCGTGCTGAAATGAAAAACGGTACAGAACTGGGCAAGACTGCTAAAGGTTATATCGACCAGGGCCAGTTGATCCCCGATGAGTTGATGATTGATATTCTGGCAAGCGTATTCGACAGCTTCAAGGATAGCAAAGGCGTGATTTTCGACGGCTTCCCCAGAACAATCGCCCAGGCTGAAGCATTAAAGAAGATGCTCGCCGAACGCGGACAGGAAGTCAGCGTGATGCTCGACCTCGACGTGCCCGAAGAAGAACTGATGAAGCGCCTCATCAAGCGCGGACAAGAATCAGGACGTGCAGACGACAATGAAGAGACAATCAAGAAGCGTCTGGTGGTTTACCACTCACAGACAGCTCCGCTGATTGACTGGTACAAGCAGGACGGCAAATACCAACACATCCAGGGCTTCGGCGTATTGGAAGAAATCTTTGCCGATGTTTGCAAGGCTATTGACGCAGTGAAATAACAATAAAACAGAATATGGCTGAATCGAATTTTGTTGACTACGTAAAAATATATTGCCGCTCCGGAAAGGGCGGACGAGGTTCTACGCATATGCGGCGTGAGAAATACATACCCAACGGAGGCCCCGACGGAGGTGACGGAGGACGAGGAGGCCATGTCATCCTGCGGGGTAACCGCAACTACTGGACGCTACTCCATCTGAAGTACGATCGCCACATCCTGGCAGGTCACGGAGAATCCGGTTCCAAAAACCGCAGTTTCGGAAAAGACGGAGCGGACAAGGTGATTGAAGTGCCCTGCGGCACGGTGGTGTACAACGCCGAAACGGGTGAATATATCTGCGACGTCACCGAGCACGAACAAGAAGTCATCTTGCTGAAAGGCGGACGCGGAGGTCTGGGTAACTGGCACTTCAAAACCGCCACACGCCAGGCTCCCCGCTTTGCACAACCGGGCGAACCGATGCAGGAGTTGACGGTAATCATGGAACTGAAGCTGCTGGCAGACGTCGGTCTGGTAGGTTTCCCCAATGCAGGAAAATCCACTTTACTGGCATCCGTTTCTGCGGCGAAGCCCAAAATCGCCAATTATCCGTTTACAACGCTGGAACCCAATCTGGGCATCGTGTCCTATCGCGACAGCAAATCGTTTGTGATGGCGGACATTCCCGGCATCATCGAAGGAGCCAGTGCCGGCAAAGGCTTAGGATTGCGTTTCCTGCGCCACATCGAGCGCAACTCATTGTTGCTGTTCATGGTGCCTGCCGACAGTGACGACATCCGTAAGGAATACGAAATCCTGTTGAACGAGCTTCGCACTTTCAACCCCGAAATGCTGGACAAACAGAGAGTGCTTGCCGTCACCAAATGCGACATGCTCGACCAGGAACTGATGGACGAGATAGAGCCGACACTGCCCGAAGGGATTCCGCATATATTCATCTCTGCTGTCTCCGGCATGGGCATCTCTACGCTGAAAGACATCCTTTGGGAAGAGCTGAACAAAGAAAGTAATAAGATAGAAGGCAAAGTGGACAGCATTGCCCATCGCGCCAAAGACCTCAGCCACCTGCAGGAAGAATTGAAAGAAGAGGGTGAGGACGAGGACCTCAGCTATGAATACGTCAACGACGACGAGGACATAGAGGACCTCGAGGACTTTGAATACGAAGAAGATTGGGAGGAAGATAAAAAATGATTCCTCTTACAGAAGATAGGAAAATGTTGGGATATGAGCTGCTTGCCTCATATCCCGGCATTTCTTGTTTTGTTACCACCCGCCACGGTGGATGCAGCCAAGGTAACTATGCCTCCCTCAACTGTACACCTTACACGGGAGACGAAGCCGAAGCTGTACGCCGCAACCAGGAAATAGTATGTTCTTCCCTGCCCCAACGCCCCCAAGAACTGGTCATCCCGTTTCAGACCCACGGGACAAAGGCACTTGTCATTGACGGAACTTATCTGCATGCAACAGCAGAAGAACGCCACTCCATGTTGCAGGGCATTGATGCACTGATAACCCGTGAACCGGGCTACTGCATCTGTATCTCTACGGCAGACTGCATTCCCATCCTGCTCTACGACCGGAAGAATGCCGTGATAGCCGCTGTTCATGCCGGATGGCGCGGCACTGTGAATTACATCCTCGGCCACACACTCGACAAGATGCGTGCCCGCTATGGTACAGAGGGCAAAGAAGTGATAGCCTGCATCGGCCCCGGCATCTCCCTTTCCGCCTTCGAGGTAGGCGACGAAGTCTATGAAGCATTCCGCAAGAACGGTTTCCAGATGGATTACATCTCCGAATGGAAACCCGCCACCCACAAATACCATATCGACCTATGGGCTGCCAACCGACTGCAACTGCTGGACTTCGGAGTACCTTCCGCACAAGTGGAGACAGCCAATATATGTACTTTTACCCAATATGAAGAGTTCTTCTCGGCACGCCGGATGGGTATCAAATCCGGAAGGATATTGTCGGGAATCATGTTAACCCATTCAAACGGATTGCATTAATGTATCATATCGCACTTTCTAAAGAAATCAAGCAGAATTGCCCCGAATTCCGCGGTGCAGCCGTATTTGCCGAAGTGACAAATACCCCATATTGCGAAGGGTTGTGGCAGGAAATCGCAACTTTCACCCAAGAGCTAAGAGCCCGTGAAACCACGGACAGCATCAAGTACCAACCCGTCATTGCCGCCACCCGCGAAGCCTACAAACGTTGCGGCAAGGATCCCAGCCGCTACCGTCCCTCGGCCGAAGCACTGAGACGGCGACTGCTGCGCGGATTGGAACTCTATCAGATAGATACGTTGGTAGACCTTATCAACCTTGTCTCCCTACGTACGGGCCACTCTATCGGCGGATTTGATGCCGACGAGATACAAGGAAGCGACCTTGAGCTGGGCATAGGACGTGCCGAGGAATCGTTCGAGGGTATAGGCCGCGGCATGCTGAACATAGAAGGGCTGCCCGTCTACCGCGACCGTATAGGCGGTATCGGTACCCCGACCAGCGACCACGAACGCACCAAGATGAAACTTGAAACCCGCCATATCCTTGCCATTGTCAACGGCTACAACGGGCAGGAAGGTCTGAAAGAAGCAGCCGAAATGATATTGGAACTGTTGGAGAAATATGCTTCCTCTACCGGTGGGAGTATACAATATTTTGAATAAATGAAAATCCGTATTCTTGTCCCTCTCCTGCTCATAGCCCTTGGTGCCACGGCACAAGGGAAGAAAACGGTCTTTTCCGCCATGGAAACCAACCATATTCGCGTTGCCACTCCGGGACTGTTTTCGCAAAGAGAACTGATAGAGCTACCTTTGGAGGACATTCCGGACACGGAATACTCCTTTCCCCTGCCTGGAGGAAAAGTCATCTCCCCTTACGGACGGGGGCGGGGACGCCACAGCGGCATAGACATCAAGACCTGCGCCAAAGACACCATACGGAGTGCCTTCAACGGCGTAGTACGGATGTCCAAGCCTTATAGCGCCTACGGCAATGTCGTCGTCGTACGCCATGACTTCGGACTGGAAACGATATACAGCCACAACTTCAAAAACCTTGTACATTGTGGCGACACAGTCAAAGCCGGACAGCCCATCGCACTGACCGGACGCACCGGACGCGCCTCTACTGAGCATCTGCACTTCGAGACACGCGTCAACGGGCAGCACTTCGACCCCAATATCATCTTCAACATGAAGGAACAGACGCTGAACCGACAACGTATCGGATGCTCAAAAAAAGGAAACGGCATCGTCGTGCAACAATTACCGACAATCTACCCGAAGCCACTGCAAAAAAAATACCCAATGGAACTGTTTAAGTATCCAAACGTTTCACTACATTTGCAGAACGTTTCACTAAAAGAACGAATTGAACTTAAAACATATCAATGATAGAAAAACTGATTGTTCTTGAAGATATTGACCCGGTAATATTTTATGGCGTAAACAACGCCAACATGCAGCTGATAAAAGCCTTGTATCCCAAGCTCCGCATTGTTGCCCGCGGCAATGTCATCAAAGTATTGGGTGATGAGGAGGAAATGTGTGCATTTGAGGAAAACATCACCAAACTGGAGAAATACTGTGCCGAATACAATTCTTTGAAAGAAGAGGTCATTATAGACATCATCAAAGGCAATGCCCCGCAAGCGGAAAAGTCGGGCAATGTCATTGTATTCAGCGTAACCGGAAAGCCGATTATCCCGCGCAGCGAGAACCAGCTGAAACTGGTGGAGGCTTTTGCCAAGAACGACATGCTGTTTGCCATCGGTCCTGCCGGTTCCGGAAAGACTTATACTGCCATCGCGCTTGCTGTGCGGGCACTGAAGAACAAAGAAATCAAGAAAATCATCCTCAGCCGCCCCGCTGTAGAAGCCGGAGAAAAGCTCGGTTTCCTGCCCGGTGACATGAAGGACAAGATAGACCCGTATCTGCAACCGCTCTATGACGCCCTGCAGGACATGATACCTGCTGCCAAGCTGAAAGAGTACATGGAGCTGAACATCATCCAGATTGCCCCCCTCGCCTTTATGCGCGGACGCACACTGAACGATGCCGTCGTCATTCTGGACGAAGCGCAGAACACCACCACCCAGCAAATCAAAATGTTCCTCACCCGCATGGGAATGAACACCAAGATGATTGTCACGGGAGACATGACGCAGATTGACTTGCCTTCCTCCCAGACATCCGGTCTGGTGCAGGCACTCCGTATTCTGAAAGGAGTGAAAGGCATCAGCTTCGTGGAACTGAACAAGAAAGACATCGTAAGGCATAAGCTTGTCACCCAAATTGTGGAGGCCTACGAAAAGTTTGACAAAGAAGCGAAAGCGGAGCGCGAAAGACGCAAGGCCGAACAAGCCGATAGCAAGATTGAACAGAAACAGTAAATTCTCAAATCGTAAATATTACAAAGATGAAAGCATTAACAAAAACAGATTTCAACTTTCCCGGACAGAAAAGTGTCTATCATGGAAAAGTTCGTGATGTGTACAACATCAATGGCGAGAAGTTGGTCATGGTAGCTACCGACCGTATCTCAGCCTTCGACGTAGTATTGCCTAAAGGCATTCCTTTCAAGGGACAAATGCTGAACCAGATTGCAGCCAAGTTCCTGGATGCCACCACCGACATCTGCCCCAACTGGAAAATGGCTACTCCCGACCCGATGGTGACGGTAGGCGTGATGTGTGAAGGATTCCCCGTAGAAATGATTGTACGCGGTTACCTCTGCGGCAGTGCATGGCGCGCTTACAAAAGCGGTGTCCGTGAAATCTGCGGTGTGAAGCTGCCCGAAGGAATGAAGGAGAACCAGAAGTTCCCCGAACCCATCATCACCCCGACTACCAAAGCCGAAATCGGCGAACACGATGCCGACATCTCCAAAGAAGAAATCCTGGCACAAGGACTTGCCACGCCCGAAGAATATGCCGTATTGGAAAAATACACAATGGCTCTCTTCAAACGCGGTACAGAGATTGCAGCGGAACGCGGATTGATTCTGGTAGACACCAAATACGAATTCGGCAAGCACGACGGCAAGATTTATCTGATGGACGAAATCCATACCCCGGACTCCAGCCGTTATTTCTACTCCGAAGGCTACGAAGAACGTTTTGCCAAAGGCGAACCGCAGAAACAACTTTCCAAGGAATTTGTACGCGAATGGCTGATGGACAACGGTTTCCAAGGCAAGGAAGGACAGCAGGTACCGGAAATGACCGACGAAATCGTTACTTCAATCAGCGAACGCTACATCGAACTGTACGAACACATCACCGGCGAGAAGTTTGTAAAGGAAGATACCAGCAACATTGCCGAACGCATTGAAAAGAATGTAACCGAATATTTAAAGTAAATGGACTATCCCCAAGAACACATCAAGCCCTACGGTAATGACGGCAAGAAGAGCGAACAAGTGGAAGAAATGTTCGACAACATCGCTCCTGCCTACGACAAGCTGAATCACACCCTATCCATGGGCATCGACCGCAGCTGGCGTAGGAAAGCAATCAAGTACCTACGTCCTTTCCGCCCCCGGCATATTATGGACGTAGCTACCGGCACCGGCGATTTCGCCATCCTTGCATGCCGCGAACTGCAACCCGATAGCCTGATTGGCACCGACATCTCGGAAGGCATGATGAACGTGGGACGTGAAAAAGTAAAGCAGGCGCACCTCTCGAACAAGATTTCATTTGTCCGGGAGGACTGCACCTCCCTCTCGTTTGCCGACGAAAGCTTCGACGCCGTGACCGTAGCGTTCGGCATCCGCAACTTCGAAGGGCTGGACAAGGGACTGTCCGAGATGTGCCGCGTACTAAAGACCGGCGGACATCTCGTCATACTGGAGCTCTCCACACCAGACCGCTTCCCGATGAAACAGTTGTTCACCATCTACTCCAAAGTTGTCATCCCCCTGCTCGGTAAATGTATTTCGAAAGACAACAGCGCCTACACCTATCTACCGGAAAGTATTCGCGCCTTCCCGCAGGGAGAAGTGATGCAGGAGGTAATCCGCAAGGCAGGCTTCAGCGAAGTGCACTTCAAGCGGCTGACTTTCGGGATATGTACACTTTATGTGGCAACTAAATAAAAAGAAGAAACTTATATAAAAAAGAGACCTTATGAAAGCTACACACACCCTCTATTTATTATTTATTTCCCTCCTTTGCGTTGCCGGTTTCACAGCTTGCGATGATTCGGGAAGTGATGATATGATATGGGATTTTGCTCCTATCGAACTGCATATCGCAGTACAAGATGCTCAAGGTAATGATTTGTTGAATCCTGAAACTCCCGGCAACATTGCCAAGCAAGGAATCAAGGCAATCTATAATGGAAAAATATATGAAAAGGACGTTCCAATAAGCCAAACCAAAGCTTACCTTGCACACTTCAACGGTCTGCAAACAATGAAATTTGAAACTGGCAAATACTTTCTCACTTTTGGAGAATTCAATGGCGACGATACATTCGATAACGAAAAAGTGATAATAGACTGGAACGATGGTACTCAAGACGTCATCACCTTCTCTAGCAAACTGATCTGGAAATCAAAAAATAAACCCGTATTCGACAGAAAGTTCTGTTTGAACGGAAAAGACAACGGATTGCAATTCGGAGGTTTTGTTATCATCAAAGAACCGGTAATCACCTCCTCAACTACTTCCGACCAATAATGTACTCCATAAACAAACGAATATAGTTCAATCAATAACTAAAATATTATGCAGAAATACGGTTTAATAGGTTACCCGTTGAAACATTCCTTTTCTATCGGATATTTCAATGAGAAATTCAAGGCAGAAAATATTGATGCAGAATATGTAAATTTCGAAATTCCACGTATCGAGGATTTCATGGAAGTTATCGAGGAAAATCCCAACCTCTGTGGACTGAATGTGACTATCCCTTACAAGGAGCAAGTCATCCCCTACCTGGACGAACTGGACAAAGACACAGCCAAGATAGGCGCCGTCAATGTCATTAAGATTATCCGCCTTTCCAAAGGCAAAGTGAAACTGGTTGGCTACAACTCCGACATCATAGGATTTACACAATCCATAGAACCACTTTTGCAACCACATCACAAAAAAGCCTTGATTCTGGGCACCGGCGGCGCATCGAAAGCCGTATATCGCGGGCTGGAGAACCTGGGTATAAAAAGTACCTTCGTATCACGCGCCAAGAAAGAGGATAAATACCTCACTTATGAGGAACTGACACCGGAAATCATGCAAGAGTACACAGTGATTGTCAACTGTACCCCAGTAGGCATGTATCCCAAAGTGGACTTCTGCCCCAACATTCCTTACGAGCTACTGACTCCCAACCATTTGCTCTACGATTTGTTATATAATCCAAACGAAACCCTCTTCATGAAGAAAGGCCAGGCACAAGGAGCCGTCACCAAGAACGGACTGGAGATGTTGCTGCTGCAGGCCTTTGCTGCATGGGAAATTTGGAATAAATAATGAAGAAAGCCATAAAATATTCGATTCTCGGTCTGGCTGCCCTCTGCACCGTACTGTTGTGCGGAGGGTACTATATGCTGGGCTATTCCCTGAAACCGGACGACCTCGTTTCACGCAGCCGCAACATAGCCGCATCCTACGATTTCATGTACGAGCGCTATCCCGAACTGCACCCCTGGGTGGATAGCCTGATGACCGCAGGAGCACTGAAGGACTTCTACATCGAGAACGACCGCGGAGAGACGCTGCATGCACTCTACGTTGCCGCCGCCCACCCCACCCTCAAAACAGCAGTCATCGTACACGGATATACGGATAATGCCGTGCGCATGCTGATGATAGGCTATCTGTACAGCAAGGAGATGGGGTTCAACATCCTGCTGCCCGACCTTTACGGACACGGGATGAGCGAAGGGAACCATGTACAGATGGGCTGGAAAGACCGGCTCGACGTGTTGCAATGGACCGAGACCGCCGATGAGCTTTTCGGACGCAACCATGCGGACAGCATAGCGTCCCGCAGTACAAAGATGGTAGTACACGGCATCTCCATGGGAGCCGCCACCACCATGATGGTATCCGGCGAAGTGGAACACGGACAATACCAACAGCCATTCATCAAGTGTTTTGTGGAAGACTGCGGTTACACAAGCGTATGGGATGAGTTTCGCGGGGAGTTGAAAGAACAGTTCGGACTGCCCGCTTTCCCCCTACTGCATACTGCAAGCTGGCTTTGCCGGCAGGAGTACGGGTGGGACTTCCGCGAAGCTTCTGCCCTGGAGCAAGTAAAGAAATGTACTTTGCCGATGCTCTTCATCCACGGTGATGCCGACACCTTTGTACCGACGTGGATGGTTTATCCCCTCTATGAAGCCAAGCCCGAACCCAAAGAATTATGGATTGTACCAGGTGCCACACATGCCATGTCTTACAAGGATTATCCGCAGGAATACACCGAGCATGTAAAGAAATTCGTAGGGAAATACATACATTGACGTGATTTTTCCTATCTTCGCCGCAGCAAATATTGGTAGTATGAGACGATTTATTTCTATAGCATCCTTCTTATGCCTGCTCTTATCCTTGCAGGCACAAGAAGTCTACACCACTAAGAATATTCCTAAAGTACACCTTCAGGACAAGACACGCTATGTGTGCAACCCAGCCGGAATCCTATCAACGGAGGCATGTGACAATATAGACCGTATGCTCTATGCATTGGAGCAGCAGACTGGTATTGAAACGGTAGTTGCCGTTGTTCCCTCCATCGGACAAGAAGACTGTTTTGATTTCTCACATCAGCTGCTCAATGAATGGGGAGTAGGGAAAAAAGAAAAAAACAACGGTTTGGTCATTCTGCTGGTAACCGACCAACGCTGCATCCAGTTTTATACGGGATACGGTTTAGAAGGGGACCTTCCTGATGCCATCTGCAAACGTATACAGACCAAAAACATGATTCCCTATCTGAAAGACGGTAATTGGGATGCTGGAATGGTAGCGGGTGTAAAGGCAGTCTGTTCACGTCTTGACGGCACTATGGTGAATGACACGGAAGAGGAGGATGATCTCTCCGTAGGAGGTATCCTACTGGGGCTTATCGGTTTCCTCGCAGTGGCATCTATTATAGGCATCCTTGCCCAACGCGCTGCCAACAAATGCCCCAACTGCGGACAACATAAATTGCAACGTAGCAGCAGCATACTCATCTCACGCCGCAATGGAGTGAAAACGGAAGATGTGACCTACACCTGCCGCAATTGCGGACATAAAGTAGTGCGCCGCCAGCAGTCATACGATGAAAATTACCGGGGAGGAGGCGGAGGTGGTCCGGTCATCTTCGGTGGTGGAGGTCTCTTCGGCGGAAGTGGCGGAGGAGGCTTCAGCGGTGGTAGCTTCGGAGGCGGTATGGGAGGTGGCGGTGGAGCCGGTTCCCGGTTCTAACGCCGAGGATGTGTCATCTGTGTGCCATCAACCGTTTTGACACACCTTCGAGGATACTGGAAGAAAATAAAACGTTTACATAGAATATAATTAAATGATTAATAACTGCCTTCCCCTCCTCCCCTCTCTCTATCGGAGAGGAATCGGAGGTGAGGCCTAAAAATGAAAAGTATGAAGAAATCAACCATTATCATTATCGTTGTTATAGCTCTTCTCGCCATTTGGGGGGTAACTGGCTATAACGGACTCGTAACCATGGACGAAAATGTCAGCGGACAATGGTCGAACGTAGAAACCCAATACCAACGCCGTGCCGACCTGATTCCGAACTTGGTGAATACCGTGAAAGGATATGCCACGCACGAGAAGGAAACACTGGAAGGTGTAGTAGAAGCCCGCAGCAAAGCCACTCAAATCAAAGTGGATGCTGCAGACCTTACTCCGGAAAAGCTGGCTGAATATCAGAAAGCACAAGGTGCGGTGACTTCCGCCCTCGGTAAATTGCTTGCCATCACAGAAAACTATCCGGACTTGAAAGCAAATCAGAATTTCCTGGAACTGCAGGCACAGCTGGAAGGTACGGAAAACCGTATCAACGTAGCACGTACCAACTTCAACAATGCAGCCAAGAACTTCAATACAGCCATTCGCCGTTTCCCCAAGAATATCCTTGCCGGTCTCTTCGGTTTTGAGAAACGAGCTTATTTCGAAGCGGCAGAAGGAGCGGAACAAGCTCCCCAGGTACAATTCTGATAAATACACAACTCTATAGCGAGGCACAAAGGCGAGAAACTTTGTGCCTCGCTTTGTGTTGTAGAAGATTAGATGTATCTTTGCACATTCAATTGAACAAACCTATTATCTCATGAGTAATCAACGATACATGATGCGAGGCGTCAGCGCATCAAAGGAAGATGTGCACAACGCCATCAAGAATATCGACAAAGGTATTTTCCCGCAGGCTTTCTGCAAAATTATCCCCGACATTTTGGGCGGTGACCCGGAGTATTGCAACATTATGCATGCCGATGGAGCAGGCACCAAGTCCAGTCTTGCCTATATGTACTGGAAGGAAACCGGCGACCTGGGTGTGTGGAAAGGCATTGCACAAGATGCACTGATTATGAACATCGACGACCTGCTTTGTGTGGGTGCGGTAGACAACATTCTGGTATCCTCTACCATCGGACGTAATAAACTGCTCATCCCCGGCGAAGTAATCTCAGCCATCATCAACGGTACGGATGAACTGCTTGCCGAACTCCGCGAAATGGGAGTAGGCGTTTATGCCACCGGTGGCGAAACAGCCGACGTGGGCGACCTTGTACGTACCATTATCGTAGACTCGACAGTGACCTGCCGCATGAAGCGCTCAGATGTTATAGACAATGCCAATATCCGTCCGGGCGATGTGATTGTAGGTCTGGCATCTTACGGAAAGGCTACTTATGAGAAAGAATACAATGGCGGTATGGGCAGTAACGGACTGACCAGCGCACGCCACGATGTATTCTCCAAATACCTGGCAGAGAAATACCCTGAAAGCTATGACAAGGCTGTACCCGAAGAGCTGGTATACAGTGGCAAGCTAAAACTGACAGACAGTGTCGAAGACAGTCCGCTGGATGCAGGAAAGCTGGTACTTTCCCCCACCCGCACCTACGCACCGGTAGTTAAGAAGCTGCTCGATGCGCTCCGTCCCCAAATCCACGGTATGGTACACTGCTCGGGCGGCGCACAAACCAAGGTACTGCACTTTGTGGGAGACAACTGCCGTGTCATCAAAGACAATCTCTTCCCCGTTCCACCGTTGTTCAAGACCATCAAGGAGCAGAGCGATACGGACTGGAGCGAAATGTACAAGGTGTTCAATATGGGGCATCGCCTGGAAGTGTACCTCTCTCCCGAACATGCAGAAGAGGTGATTGCTATTTCGAAGAGTTTCAACATCGATGCACAGATTGTAGGCCGCGTGGAAGAAAGCGACAAGAAAGAACTGATTATCAAGAGCGAATTCGGAGAGTTCAAGTATTAAATATATGGCAGACAACAATACCATACTCGAAAAGCTGGAAGGGCTTGTCGCCCGCTTCGAAGAAGTGTCGACCTTGATTACAGACCCGGCAGTGATTGCGGACCAGAAGCGTTACGTCAAGCTCACCAAAGAATATAAAGAACTGGGCGACCTGATGAATGCCCGCAAAGAGTACATGCAAGTACTGGGCGGCATAGAAGAAGCCAAAGAAATTATCGCCAACGAAACAGACCAGGAGATGCGGGAAATGGCACGCGAAGAGCTGGATGCCTGCCAAGCCCGCCAACCGGAACTGGAAGAGCAGATAAAGCTGCTGCTCGTCCCCACCGACCCGCAGGATGGCCGTAATGCCATCCTCGAAATTCGTGGCGGCACGGGTGGTGACGAAGCGGCAATCTTTGCCGGCGACCTCTTCCGCATGTACACCAAGTATTGCGAATCCAAGGGATGGAAAATGGAGATATCCAGCGCCAACGAAGGTGCAGCCGGCGGTTTCAAGGAAATTGTCTGCTCCGTGACGGGCGACAATGTATACGGCACACTGAAATATGAATCGGGCGTGCACCGCGTGCAGCGCGTACCGGCCACAGAAACGCAAGGACGGGTACACACCTCAGCCGCCAGCGTAGCCGTGCTTCCCGAAGCCGAAGAGTTCGACGTAGTTATCAACGAAGGTGAAATCAAGTGGGACACCTTCCGAAGCGGTGGTGCCGGCGGTCAGAACGTGAACAAGGTGGAATCCGGCGTGCGCCTGCGCTACAACTGGAAGAATCCCAACACAGGCATAGTCGAAGAAATCCTCATCGAATGTACCGAGACGCGCGACCAGCCCAAGAACAAGGAACGCGCCCTCTCGCGCTTGCGTACCTTCATCTACGATAAGGAACACCAGAAGTACATCGACGACATCGCCTCCAAGCGTAAGACGATGGTCAGCACTGGCGACCGCTCCGCCAAGATACGCACCTACAACTATCCGCAAGGACGCATCACGGACCACCGCATCAACTACACCATCTACAATCTCGCCGCCTTCATGGACGGAGACATCCAAGACTGCATCGACCACCTGATTGTGGCGGAAAATGCAGAAAGACTGAAAGAGAGCGAACTGTAAGGCAGTGATAAGTAACCCGTAACTAAAAAATAATATGAACAAACAGCAATTATTCGAGAACATCAAGCGCAAGAAGTCATTCCTTTGCGTAGGTCTTGACACCGACATCAAGAAAATACCCGAACATCTTCTGAAAGAGGAAGACCCTATATTCGCTTTCAACAAAGCCATCATCGACGCAACTGCCGACCTCTGCATCGCCTACAAGCCCAATCTGGCATTTTATGAGAGCATGGGCGTGAAAGGCTGGATAGCTTTCGAGAAAACCGTAAACTACATCAAGCAGAACTATCCCGACCAATTCATCATCGCCGACGCCAAACGCGGTGACATCGGGAACACCTCTGCCATGTATGCCCGTACCTTCTTCGAAGAGCTGGATATAGATTCCGTAACCGTAGCTCCCTACATGGGCGAAGACAGTGTGACCCCGTTCCTTACGTACGAAGGCAAATGGGTAATCCTGCTTGCGTTGACCAGCAACAAAGGCTCGCACGACTTCCAGCTGACGGAAGACACCAACGGCGAACGCCTCTTCGAAAAAGTGCTCCGCAAATCCCAGGAGTGGGCCAGTGACGAACAGATGATGTACGTAGTAGGCGCCACACAAGGCCGCGCCTTCGAAGATATCCGCAAGATTGTTCCCGAACACTTCCTATTGGTTCCCGGCGTAGGCGCACAAGGCGGCTCCCTGGAAGAAGTCTGCAAGTATGGCATGAACAAGACTTGCGGCCTGATTGTCAACTCCAGCCGTGGCATCATCTACGTGGACAAGACAGAGAACTTCGCCGCCGCCAGCCGAAAAGCAGCCCAAGAAGTGCAGGCACAGATGGCGGAAGAGTTGAAAAAAGTGATTAACGACTAACGCTTAATGTTCGAAAGAAAGATTATCAACGACCCTGTCTTCGGGTTCATCAACATACCAAAGGGGTTGTTGTACGATGTTGTACGACATCCTCTTTTGCAACGTCTAAACCGTATCAAGCAACTGGGGTTGTCCTCTGTCGTATATCCCGGTGCGCAGCATACACGGTTCCAACACTCTTTGGGAGCCTTCTACCTGATGAGTGAGGCCATCCAGCAACTTGCCACCAAAGGAAACTTTATCTTCGACAGCGAAGCCGAAGCTGTGGAAGCCGCTATCCTGATGCACGACATCGGCCACGGCCCCTTCTCCCACGTACTGGAAAATACCATCGTGCAGGGCGTCTCCCACGAAGACATCTCCTTGATGCTGATGGAACGTATCAACAAGGAAATGAACGGACAGTTGACACTCGCCATTCAAATTTTCAAGGATGAATACCCCAAGCGCTTCCTGCACCAACTGGTAAGCGGGCAACTGGATATGGACCGCCTGGACTACCTGCGCCGCGACAGCTTCTATACCGGAGTGACCGAAGGCAACATTGGCTCCGCCCGCATTATCAAGATGCTGGATGTAAAGGATGACCACCTGGTAGTAGAGTCCAAAGGCATCTATTCTATTGAGAACTTCCTCACCGCCCGCCGCCTGATGTACTGGCAAGTCTATCTGCACAAAACCTCCGTTGCCTACGAGAAAATGCTGATTAGCACCCTGCTCCGCGCCAAGGAACTGGCAAGCCGCGGCATAGACCTCTTTGCCTCACCCGCCTTGAAATTCTTTCTATACAACGACATCAGCCGGGAGGCATTCTACAACAATCCCGAATGTTTGGAGAATTTCATTCAGTTGGACGATAATGACATCTGGACTGCCCTCAAGGTATGGAGCCGCCATTCGGACAAGGTTTTGTCCACCTTGAGCGCCGGCATGATTAACCGAAACATCTTCAAAGTCGAGATTTCTACCGAACCTATTAGTGAGGAACGGAAAAAAGAACTAACTTTGCAAATCAGTGAACAACTGAACATCCCTCTCTCCGAAGCGAGATATTTCATCTCTACCCCCAGCATCGAGAAGAATATGTACGACGAGGCAGATGACAGTATTGACATCCTCTACAACGACGGCAGCATCAAGAATATTGCCGAAGCATCGGATATGCTCAATATCTCTCTTCTGTCCAAGAAAGTAAAAAAGTACTACTTATGCTACCAACGTTTGCATAGATAAGTATAAAATATTCACCTCAGGACAAGGAAATATAAAAAAAAAGTCCGTTATTTGCGTTTTGAAACCATCTAACAAGAATAAGACATGGAGTTCTCTGCTAAACAAATTGCAACATTTATCCAAGGAGAAATTGTTGGAGACGAGAATGCTACCGTTCACACCTTTGCGAAAATCGAAGAGGGAATACCGGGAGCCATCTCCTTTCTATCCAACCCCAAATATACCCCCTACATATACGAAACCCAATCAAGCATTGTTCTGGTAAACAAGGACTTTGTTCCGGAACAAGAAGTGAAAGCCACCCTGATTAAAGTGGACAATGCGTATGAAAGTCTTGCTAAATTGCTAAATCTTTATGAGCAAAGCAAGCCAAAGCGGGTGGGAATTGACTCTCTGGCCTTTGTTGCCGAGACAGCTAAAATTGGCAAGGATGTTTACATTGCGCCTTTTGCCTGCATTGGCGAATACGCAGAGGTGGGAGACAATACGGTCATTCATCCGCACGTCACGATTGGCAGCGGTGCCAAAGTGGGCAATGACTGTATTATTTACGCTAACTCCACCATCTACCACGATTGCCGGGTAGGAAACCACTGCATCCTGCACTCCGGTTGCGTTATCGGTGCAGACGGTTTCGGCTTCGCCCCCACTTCCGAGGGCTATGAAAAAATACCGCAAATAGGTATCACTATCCTGGAAGACCATGTGGAAATCGGTGCCAACACGTGTGTGGACCGTGCTACTATGGGAGCCACCATCGTACATAGCGGTGTGAAACTGGATAATTTGATTCAGGTGGCACACAATGATGAAATAGGCTCCCACACCGTAATGGCGGCGCAAGTAGGTGTAGCAGGTTCTACCAAGATAGGAGAATGGTGCATGTTCGGCGGGCAGGTAGGCATTGCAGGTCATATTCATATTGGCAACAAAGTGAACCTTGGCGCACAGTCTGGTGTTCCCAGTAGCATAAAGGACGGTAGCCAGCTTATCGGTACCCCTCCTATGGAGCTGAAACAATATTTCAAGGCATCCATCGCACAAAGAAGTTTGCCGGAAATGCAAGTGGAACTGCGCCAGCTCCGCAAAGAATTGAATGAACTTAAACAACTATTAAATAAGTAACCAATGTTAAAACAAAAGACTCTAAAAGATAGCTTTTCGCTTAGTGGAAAAGGTCTTCATACGGGACTTGACCTAACCGTTACTTTCAATCCTGCTCCGGATAACCATGGATACAAAATCCAACGTATCGACTTGGAAGGACAGCCTACCTTCGATGCCGTTGCAGACAACGTATCCGAAACTACCCGTGGAACTGTAATCTCCAAAAACGGAGTAAAGGTGAGCACAGTGGAGCATGGTATGGCAGCCCTCTATGCATTGGGTATCGATAACTGCTTGATACAGGTAAACGGACCGGAATTTCCCATTCTGGACGGAAGCGCCCAATATTATGTCAACGAAATAGAGCGCGTAGGCACTGTAGAACAAAATGCCGTAAAAGATTTCTATATCATCAAGTCCAAAATTGAATTCCGTGACGAAACAACCGGCTCTTCCATCATCGTGTTGCCGGACGAGAACTTCAGCTTGAATGTATTGGTATCATACGATTCCAACATCCTCCCCAACCAGTTTGCAACGCTGGAGGACATGACGAAGTTCAAGACGCCGTCCTGTACGGCGATCAATTCCGGATCGCGCTTCAGGGCTTTCAGCCCGTTTTTCACCGAATGGAACCGTTCGTCGCCTCCCGTCGTAACCGTGTGTGCCGCGATGTCGAAGCGTGCTGCGAAGTCCTTCCAGAAATCGGCGTGCTCCGCGGGCAGCACCACGACGATCTCTGCCCCGGGCAGCGCCCCGGCGAAATTGTTGATCGTATGGGCCAGGACGGGCAGGCCGCCCAGCATCATGAATTGCTTGGGACGCGAACCTCCCATGCGGGTTCCGCCCCCGCCTGCTACGATGATGACTCCTATCTGTTGTTCCATATCAGTTTTTTTCCGAATCCGAGCGTGTTGTCGGTGAATTTCATAAAGTCGGGCGCGATCGCCCACAGGGTCAGTTCTGCCAGTACGGCATAGGGAAACCGTTTGAGGTATGCCCGCCTCGCCGCCTCGTCGGCCCTTTCGGCTTTACCGCACAATTGCAGCCCCTGGACGCGTCCCACGACCTTCGTTTCGAGGACTACCGAGGCTGCGACACACGGGTTGCGAGCCATCTGCTGCGCGTGGCGTGTCGCCATGTCCGACGTGAAGATCAGCAAATTGCGTTCCGCATCGTAGCAGTAAAATGCGTTGCTGCAATAGGGCGCTCCCTCGCCGCTCGTCGCCAGCGTCAGCACATGGTGTTTTTTCAGAAACCGTACGATTCGCGCATCGACGCCGGCTTTATGTTTGGCTTCCTGCGCCCCGGTGCTTTCCGCTGTATCCTCCGGATTTCCGGTTTTTTTCGGTATACCGGACTTTTTCCGGGGCGTTCCTGTCTGTTCCCCGGCATTCCCGGGTGCTTTGCCCGTTTCCCGGATGGCTTCCATCCTCGTCCTGCCCCCGGGCCTGTTATCGAACGGTTCCTGATCCCGGCTTTCCGGCATGTCGGCCGGCAGATGTCCCTTGTCTGTCGTTGCGGTCATTTTTCCCGTT
>OGQI01001074.1_pt1 | contig 19535 bp, 15 predicted proteins | sample 1553171 | NCBI WGS metagenome assembly OGQI01 (sample SAMEA2579988, study PRJEB22360) | human gut metagenome | biome: human gut; feature: human-associated habitat; material: faeces | place: Denmark | collected 2008/2010
GTTCGAATCCTTAATGGATTCGAACCCCCACTCGGCGTTTTGCAGCCGTTTCGTTTATTTGCTTGCGGCGTCAAACCTATGGCGTCAGCTCTGCACGTAGCTGCCCTTCGGGGACTTCCAACCGCAGTTCATCATCTCGCTGTTGAACACCATCGCACCGTCGCCATGGGCGGGGACGACGATCATGCCACCGTCGCCGTGGTGACGGGCCACACCGTCCAGCGCGGCCTTCGCAGCCTCGACCGGATCTTCCTTGGCATACAGCACACGGTCAGAAACCTGGTGCGCGGCGACTTCCTTGACGAACGCCTCACCGATGCCGGTGCAGGAGATCGCAACGGAATCGTTGTTGGCGTAGGTGCCGCAACCCGGCAGTGGCGAATCGCCAACACGGCCCGGCATCTGGTTGGTGATGCCGCCAGTGGAGGTGCCGGCTGCGATATTGCCGGACGCGTCACGTGCGACGGCGCCGATGGTGCCATGCTTCTCCCATTCGTCGCCATTGGACTGCGCCTCACGCAGGGATTCCTGACGGGCCGGGGTGATGAAGTACTCGCTGTCGCACAGTTCGATGCCCCACTCCTTGAGCAGGTTATCGCCCGGCTTGGCGAACATGACGTGCTTGGTCTTCTCCTTGATGGCGCGCGCCACATTGATCGGGTTCTTGGACGTGGTCAGACCGCATGCGGAGCCGACTTCGCCGTCAACGCCGGTCATCAGGCAGGAATCCATGGACACGATGCCTTCGCTCGTCAACGCGGCACCACGGCCAGCATTGAATTCGGGAGCATCCTCCATGACACGAATGGCCGCGCAGACGGCATCCTCGGCCGGAGCGCCCTGTTCCAGCAGCGCATAGCCGGCTTCAAGGGCCCTGTTCAGATCCTGCTCCACCTGGGCGCGACGTTCCGGCGTGTCCTTCTTGCCGCGATTGCCAGCGCCTGCGTGGATCACCAGAAGGATCCCATCCGGATCAGCCTGGGCAACCCGGACCGTCGACTGCGGCAATGCTGCTTCGTTTGTTGACATCTTCTCTCCTTCAGATATCTCGCTTATGTTTGACATTCGCAGATATCTTACGCCGGTGGCGGCAACGAAGCGCCCGACATGTGCAAAAGCGATGCCGTCGCGCCGTTACGCAATCAAAAACATATCGAAGCGCGACTGCGTCCTTTCTTGCGTTTCATACTTTTGCAAATCGTAATCTCGTATTTCATGGTGCTCCTCCGTTGGTAGTGCCAGTATGTGTCAAGCGCATCGTTCCCCGGACAAAATCACGTTCTTAAGCAAAGCCACGCTTGTAAATCGGAAACACAAGTCGTTGTGGCCCCTACGGATTCATGTATATCGAAATGGCTGAAATTATTATCCATCGCAAAAACTCTCGTAAGCAACACCTATCGAGATAAATGTAGCTTATTTTAACGTTAGCTACACTTATGCGGATAAATGTAGCTAACGTACATGCGATGCGACTGATAGATTGGCAAATACAATCATCCCCGCATGTGCGGGGAACACTTGAAACGCTGGCGCAGCTTGTTTTCGAGCGCGGGATCATCCCCGCATGCGCGAGGGACACCTGTCGAGTGGCTGGTAGTCCTGCATGTCGTGGGGATCATCTCCGCATGTGCGGGGAACACGCGAACGTCTGCGTTTTCATGACATATCTGCAACAAAATCTATTAGCTTATCCTGAACACTTATCCATGCTTCAGAATCCAATCCAACATTGGTTTTCCTGTTTTTCTCTTCATCAATTTTGCTTTTGTCTGGCGGGGTGCCATGATGCCCTCCGACCACGCAGGCATACTGCGTGCAGCTTTTCTCCCCCAACCTCGGACTCGCAGGAGATATCCCTCAAGAATAATCTCTCCTGCGATGGGATGTGTGGGATGATCGGTATCTCGCAAGCCAGCTGCGTCTGTTCAATAGAAGTTAGGCCGATGGGGGCGGCGCCGTTTTGTTGGACTGCTTCAATTTGACAAAACACAGAGGACCGCGGGGCCCTGCTGCCCCTGCCTATATTTAGGCAAGTCGGCGTTTCGTAACCAATCACAAAACGCCGACTTGACTAAATACATAAATATAGCTAACGCGCGTGTGATACAACGAATATTTGAGTTGGAACGCGAGCTTTGTCAGCATCTCGTTTTGCCGATAACTACAAACGCGTCCGTATAATTGGACATTAAACGGCACGAGCCAGGCACTTGCGCATCAATAAACAGAGGACATAATCATGCAAAGAGATTTAGCACTGGTCAAGCCAACGCGAAAATACGCGAGCCAAGTGATGCATTACAAGCAGGAGATGCTTGCAAACAACGACAGTCTCGATGGATGCGCCGGTCTCGAAGACACGGATTCTTTTGATGAATGGATCGATTTCGATAATCGATTGAAAAAGAAATACGGCGAAGGCTATGTGCCGTCGGAAGTATTTTTAGCTATTCGGAAGGCGGATGACAAGCTCGTCGGCATCATTGATTTCAGACGTCCGCTATCCCCTTTTCTGCTGCAATACGGAGGAAATATTGGGTATAGCATTTTGCCATCGGAACGTCAAAAAGGGTATGCCAAAGCGATGCTCGCCTTACTCCTGCCCATCTGCAAAGAGCAGGGCGAGCAACGTGTTCTACTTACCTGTCACAAGAGCAATGAAGCATCAAGACGGACGATTATCAGCAATGGTGGAAAGATGGAGAATGAAATCGTGAACGGTACGGGACGGAACGAAGACAGTATCATCCAGCGATTTTGGATAGACCTCTGAATATTGGCTTTAATCTAAAAAACTGGAGACGGTTGCGCTTCTTCGCCCATAGCTCCTCAATGAAATCCCGAGTTTGAATACTCAGGAATCTTTGGTTCGGCACTTCGCTTGGCATGTCGCCGGGTCCTCAATGAAGTCCTGAGCTTGAATGCTCAGGAATGTGAGCGTATGACTCAGGAAATGGTTCATTCCTCCGTCCTCAATGAAGTCCTGAGCTTGAATGCTCAGGAATCGCAGACGGCAACTAGCGTGTACACGCTTGACTTTCCTCAATGAAGTCCTGAGCTTGAATGCTCAGGAATCGGAAAGGATGCCCCATTCATCTATCCGACAACTATCCTCAATGAAGTCCTGAGCTTGAATGCTCAGGAATGATCGCGTAATCGCCCTTGTCACGGCCAAACCGGTCTCCTCAATGAAGTCCTGAGCTTGAATGCTCAGGAATGACATGATTAACATGCATATCGACTTAGGGCTACCGTCCTCAATGAAGTCCTGAGCTTGAATGCTCAGGAATTCCGCTTGTTTATGCGCTCTAGGCATGTTCACCACCTCCTCAATGAAGTCCTGAGCTTGAATGCTCAGGAATCGGGAAGCCAATCGACATGTCGACAAAGCTCTTAAGATCCTCAATGAAGTCCTGAGCTTGAATGCTCAGGAATATCGAAAACCGTAGAGCACCACCACCACAGTGGCATCCTCAATGAAGTCCTGAGCTTGAATGCTCAGGAATACTACCGGCAAACCGACTTTCGAGATTCGTTTGCGTAATCCTCAATGAAGTCCTGAGCTTGAATGCTCAGGAATGTCCTCGTAGCTGATCGCCTCGCCGAAGACTTCCGTCCTCAATGAAGTCCTGAGCTTGAATGCTCAGGAATATGGCAAGGCTATCGACGTTGACTGCAACTCAATTCCTCAATGAAGTCCTGAGCTTGAATGCTCAGGAATTTGTTTTCGGGTGTGTCGTCTGTTTGTTTGTGTTTCCTCAATGAAGTCCTGAGCTTGAATGCTCAGGAATTTGTGGAACGTAAGCTCGCCGCCGATTTCGTGGTCAATCCTCAATGAAGTCCTGAGCTTGAATGCTCAGGAATATCATCCACCGGACACTTGTCAGGAGCGCTCCACTCTCCTCAATGAAGTCCTGAGCTTGAATGCTCAGGAATGACGAATCTGTGTGACTTCTTCCAAAACATCTGGGTCCTCAATGAAGTCCTGAGCTTGAATGCTCAGGAATGTGAAGCAGTTCGCCAGGCTCGCCGAAGCGCAGGATCCTCAATGAAGTCCTGAGCTTGAATGCTCAGGAATACCCGCCAGCACCAATCGGAACACTATCAAGACAATGGTCCTCAATGAAGTCCTGAGCTTGAATGCTCAGGAATCCGTCGCGTATGCGTCCCATTGCCAACGTTCGCCACGAAATCCTCAATGAAGTCCTGAGCTTGAATGCTCAGGAATTTTTCCTCTCGGTACCGTGTGACTTCAACAAAACAGTCCTCAATGAAGTCCTGAGCTTGAATGCTCAGGAATCGGCATGGACGGCGTGCAAGCCATCCTCACGACCGTCCTCAATGAAGTCCTGAGCTTGAATGCTCAGGAATACGTTTTTCAAGGATATTCAGGAGTTCTTTCCCTCTCCTCAATGAAGTCCTGAGCTTGAATGCTCAGGAATTTCGGTTGATAACGGTGATTGACATATAAAACCCCGTCCTCAATGAAGTCCTGAGCTTGAATGCTCAGGAATTCAAGGAGTTCTTGGCGCAGACCGACGACGTTTTCTCCTCAATGAAGTCCTGAGCTTGAATGCTCAGGAATTGTATGATGTGCCCGCGCCGGTGACGTTTGACGTTCCTCAATGAAGTCCTGAGCTTGAATGCTCAGGAATTTAGCTTTGTTGCGGCACTGGTTTCCTTGAGTTCGTCCTCAATGAAGTCCTGAGCTTGAATGCTCAGGAATGTCCGAACCGATAGCAGCGGCGTATCGACTGGTATCCTCAATGAAGTCCTGAGCTTGAATGCTCAGGAATAGTCATAGTCTAAGACCTTGCAATGACACATATTCTAAAGGCTTTTGCGAGCGACTCTTTCATTTCTATCGCAATACAGAAGCAATATAAGTTCACTGGCTCCAAAACAACTATTTTTCAAGTGCGAGCGCTCACCGTGTGTCGCAGCAATGATGCATCTCTCGCACTTGAAAAACAGCAAAACACTCTTTACTTATCAAACAACATCACCATTAGGCTAAAACTTCAAATCACTGTCGGTATCTCTAAATCGACGTATCCACGGCGCCCCAAGAAATCCAAGCCCTCTTCCGTTTGAGAAATGGTTCCAAGAGAACAGAACACAACAGAATCGATTGAGTCATCTATTTCCCTCTCTATCTGCATACGGACATCCAACATCATCGAAGGACGTACCCGCAGTAAGAAGACGCTATATTGCAATCGCTCTCCATAGTGTTGAAGAATTTTCGCAACATGTGAGCGGCAGCAATCATCGCTGATATCATATGCCACCAGATAGCCACGTTTCTGATTCGTCATGCCCCACTCCTTAACGAATTCTGATTCCGCGATATTCAGTTTGCGTCCCATCAAGATATCCCAAAATCATTCTGGCCTGAATTTCGATAGTCCTTCGCCAAGAAGCTTTGTATTTGAATACCGGATGGATGATTTCCGTAGCCATTCTTCGTTCGTATGCTTTGATCACCGTTTTCCGAGTCTCATCTGTCATGCGCACGGAGCCAAGCGCATCCGAGAATCCAGATGCATTGATTTCACCGTTATTAATCACTGTTTGCACTACCGAATCTGCAATCGGAGCCCTGAATTCCTCCATCAAATCCAGAGCCAATGCCGGTTTATTCCGTTTGCTGCTATGCAAGAAACCAGCATGCGGATCAAGACCGCAGGAAATCAAAGCTCGCACACAATCCGACAACAATAATGTGTATGTAAAATCAAGCAGTGCATTCAACGCGTCTGGAGCGGGTCTACGCATACGGGCAATCCAAGGCCACTCAGCTTGACAATCAGTTTTAATAAGATGCTCGAATTGAGAGAAATACAACGCTGCAGACTCTCCTTCGAGACCAAGTATGTCCTGCCAACGGTTCGCATTTCCAACCTGTTTCTCAATATGTCGCAGTTGCGGCAATACTGGATTGTCCGATTCTGACCGTCGCAGCAAAACAGATTGATTGTGTATTTTTGCGACGATAAATTCACGTGCAAGACCAAGCCGTCCTTCATGGGAAGCTACGTGCTGGTCAACACGTTGCTCCCCGTTTGGTCCATAAGAGGGAATGGACCATCCGTACATTCGTCCTGTTCCACTGCACCAAACTATGGGAATATCACGCCACATCAACTCACGGATTAGCCCACTTGACAAATCGGTATTGCCGTAAATCTGCAAACCTTGCATGGTATCAATTGGAATAGAAGCAAGTTCTTCGCCATTTTTCTGAACAATCATTCTTCCGGATCTTGTAAAGGCTTTTGCTCCAGGAGTAGCAAGATGCGTTACTTGATTATCTGGAGACGAAACCATCACTCGATGCGCGACAGCACATAACTTGCGTTCTTCCGGCAGACAAATCCCTACATGTGAGCATCGCATACAACGAGCGCTGTCCTCTAATGGCTCAGGAGCTTGTTCCGAATTAATTAACGTTCGAGTTTCTTCCACCGCTTTATGCGCGTTTTCATAATCCTCTTCGTCAAGGTCAACTTCAACCCGCCGATGGTGCGTGGTGAAAAATATTTCAGTACCAGCTACATGAAAACCCATATTTTCAAGACATGCAGCCTGTAAAGCAAGCTGTGTACGCATTGCGGGCGTAACTATCATCGCCCGCTTCACAGGCGTCGCTTTATATTCACGAATAACGATTCCGCTATCCGTCATTTTTGCAGCATCCAGCTTGCCGCTGACGCCCCATTCCTCATGCCTGATATTCACGGCTTGATACGAATCCGCATCAGGAGCGCCATCAGTACGGTCAACCTTGCGATGATCATATGTTCCTCGCATGATTTGATCCGAATCGACTTTTTCTCCTACCGCTTCCAACCACGCTCTGCGCGGGCAGAACATGTAATTGGCAACCAAGCTAATCGGAATAGGGTCGTCATCCATAGCTTTCTCCTTGTTATTCCATTTGTTTTACTGGGATGATTTCACCAGGCTCCAGCCATCGTTCCGGAGCACTTTTGTTATCAGACATGAACTGATTGAAAAGGCAACAGGCAGGAACACCTTTTTCTTCAAGCCAGTCAGATGCCGCACTCATTACTTGGTCTCCCCTGAAACGAGCCTGCTGAATACCGAATTGCGCAAGCGCTTCGCTACGTATAACGGAACGGTATTTCGCAGTTGTCCAGTATTGATCGAACAACGGAAGAATCGCGAAACGAATTGGGCCTTTAATCTGGAACATTGCCGCGCTACTGTCACGAGACATTTCGCTTCCAATAGTCGTAACACGCGTCGGAAAGGCGGAAACGCCAATCAATGCGCACCATGCACGCGCATTGTCGGTTTTCGATGGAGCGTGAAGGCCCGTGGCAGCACGGCTAAATGCTTTATTGCCACCAACCTCATCCTCAATTGTCGTACCAAGCAATCCATCCCGAACTTTTTCGATGGGTCGTGCTGCAACCTTTTGGGCCAAAGGAAACAAACGACCTCCGATGAATTCTTGCCCTTTGTTTCGCGTCACCATTTCCCAACGAGAAGCCCCGAAATCAGAACGTAAACTATGATTAGTTTGCTCACCTGACCAGTATGAAGGCTGCCCCAGTGCGCCGAAGTAACGGTAATCGCCGAATGTTTCCATGGCGTCAACCGCAGCTTCTCGATTTCTTTGAAGTTTTTCCCAGCCATAAGGAACACCCAAATTGCTTAGCCTCGGTGACATTGTGGCATGGAACGCCCCACTTGGCTTGTCGGATTCATTTGAAACCGTATAGTCGTCTTGAGAAGTCAACGGCAAAGATTGAGACCACCGCTTAGCATGTTCACTCACAACCTTCGATATTTGATCGATATCCAAATCATCATTCGTCTTTATCTCAAAAGCCTGCAAATCATCCAGCCATCGAAATAGGCAAACACGATCAGGATTAGCATCTTCAAGAATGGATGCAAGACCGACCATAAGCAAATGCGAGAATGCGTCGGTCGCATCCGCAGAAATGACAACACTCATCACAGCCCCTCCTTCGAACATGTAATATCCGCAGCGCGAAGCAAAGCTTCAAGGTAAGAAACTCCCCAGAAACCATACCTTTGATTGGTATGGTCGATGAGGGTCTCCCACTCACCGGTTTCGAACAATCGGTCGGAAAGCACATTCAATTCCGGATTCATTTCGCGGGAAGAACCACCCTCCACAGGAAGCAGATATTCAGTCCCATACTGGAAAGATGCACGTCCGTGGCCATGTGATGTGCCTATGAGTCGTGCGACAAGCTGCTTGTCGGTTTCTTCCATATCTCGCAACCGTTCATTCGTTTTGCTGGCTTGAAGGAATTCCGCAACGGAACGTTGCTCATGACGCCAACCATGCAGTCGATATTCGTTACGAAGTCCCCGCTCTTTGGCATGCGAAATAAAGTACCGGCTCTTTGCCCAAAGTTCCGTTTCCTGCACCTCGCGATCATTACGAAGCAGTCTCTGGAAACGCCTGTCTTTCTTGCCCTCATCATGATATTCACCGGCAATACGCAAATCATTGGTCAAAGTATCATCAAGCCCGACAGCTTTACCAAGCGCTTGTGCACGCCAAGCTACATGATCTTGATGGCCTTCTTTCCTGCGAAGATTGGAATCATTCGATATTCCTCCTAGAAAAAGAGTCTTTTTCCTAGAGACTATGATTTCCTGATCAGATTCAGAATCTGGCGCATTTTCAGAAGCACTGCTTACGATCCATCTGACTTCACGGATAATCTCATTGCCATCAACATCAAAACAAGAATGTTCTCGTTCAAAACAAAGCAAGGAGCACTCCACCGAACTTGTCGACTCCGCTGCCGCAGCTGCACGAATCAGTCTTAACGACTCTTGCATGTCGTTTTGCACTTTGTCAGAAAGGACTTCAGCATTGTGCTCGCCAGAGATTTCTTCAATATTTTGAATATGCTGAAATGCTTCAATCTCTTTCGGCTTAAGCGAAATGTCATTGATGACCATAATAGAGGAGCCGCATTTGTTAAAAACATCCTCTACCGTAGAAGAACCTTCTGGATCAAAAATCGCAACATTCTCAGTGAATGTAGAGAAAACTCTTTCAAAATCATCAAGGATAAGTATGTCGCCAGATTTGATCACAGCATGCTCGGCATCTTGCACATGCATGCATATCACACGATGACCTTCAGGTTCCGAGGCGCGATATCTGAATACTCTATGTGGAAAATCGATTTTATCTTTTCCACCATGCTCATTGTCAGCCTCGACCCGAGCACCTCTCCTTCGCGACTTATTGTCTTCCTTCTCCAAACATTTAAAGAACTCTTGAAGTCCACGCCATTTTCTAACGGGGAATAACTCGTCATTCTCAGGCTGCGCCATTTCCAGAATTCGAATAGCCGACATGTCATTCCATGGCAAATTTCTCACCACGATATTAATGTCAGGACCACTGGAATTAAGATCATCCCGTAACCATAGATTGAGGTCCGCACGTCCCTGTTGAAGATCAACCCCACACAGGTTGGCACATAAATTCTCATCTGTGACAGATAGATTCTCAACATCCCATAGTTCCAAACGCTGGATTAAAAGTCTGTCGGGATCTTCCCGAGGTACCATGGTTTTTCCTACGGACCATGCGCTGATGCTCGGCTTTCCAGTTTCTGCATCTTCCAAGGAATTTAGCCAAGTCTGCGCCTTTATAATATCTTCAGGCTTGTAAGGAACAGTCTCGTCAGATTGCTTCTTTTCAGAAAGCTTCTGCAAATCAACGCCAAATATGTAGATAAGGCCTTCAGATCTCAAGCCACGACGATTCACACGGCCGGCACGTTGAACCAACGCAGATCCAGGAGCAATCTCAGTCACCATATTTGCAAAATCGATATCAACGCCGACTTCCAAAGTCTGTGTGCCGATAATGCAGCAAGGAGCCTCATCTGGTTTTAGCTCAGAAAGAGAATGCAGCTTATCGGCCACTTTTCTTTTGTCGTATGCACGCATTGGACCGATATAAACGTCAATAGGCTTTTTGATGCCATTCTTTTTGCATAGTTTTTCGAGTTTGTCAGCAACGAGGTTGGCTTTTTTAACTGTGTTGAGAATGCATCCAAGAACATGGGGACCTGAATCGCTGTATTCATCAGCCTCGATATTGGAGTGAATCAGAGAAAGGCACTGCTCAACAATTGCATCTATCTCATCTTTCGACTTCTCAAAATCACAAGTTACAACAACTGGTTTTGACTGGTTAAGACGCTTTTCGAGCATAACGTCAGTTGTGAAATCAGATTCAAGGACAGAAATCGCATTATCAGTATCTTCAGAAACTGGGGTTGCAGTCGTTTCTACAACTTGTAAAGGAGATACTTGTCGAGCAATCGGAGCATCAGCCATGTTTTCGATACGTGCCACTTGCTGTGCGGTTTTTAATAATTGCTGGCTCAGATGAGCTTCATCAACAATCAACACTGTGTCGTATGCAAGCAATCCAGCTTCCATAGAACGCATGGTACGACTAGTGCCGTAGCCACGAAACAGCAAGCGGCTTCCGAACATGTCAGGAGTAGCACAAATCACAGCACAGGTCTGCGGATAATAGCGCCACTCTCGGTCCGGACTGATACTGCCTCGCAATTCAACAGCAATCATCCGCGGAATCGCAGAATCGCTTTTAGTTCCATCATTAATAGCTGCACGAAGTTTTAAACCGTCTCGATATACGTCAAGCCCGTCATTGGCGACATGCTCAATCTGCATTTTGTCCTGTAACGCACAAGCTTCATCAAATTGATCATCAACCAATGAACGACGATTTACCGTAAGCGCCAAACGACGAGGAATGTTTCGCAATGGTAAATCGAAGAGACCGTTTCCTTCCACGAGAGAAAGGCCTGCCATAGCATTAAGGAACACATGGATATCTATCACACTGGTTTTCCCAGAAGCGGTTGGAGCGCCAATACTTCGAGGCCAATACCCATGCTCTGCAACATACAGCATCAATCTAATCTGCCATTGATAAGGTGTACGAACAGGCAAATTCGATTCATGACTTGAATGAACCGCAGCGATGAATTCTTTGAACTTAGCAGTCAGGTATTGCCGCTGCTCCAGACTCATTTCAGCCATGTTGGAATCCCCTTTTCGAAATCATCATCCGATTGACACACGCTTACGGCAAAATCCGCCGGCACAAGGAAACCTCCACCCAAATGGCGACTCTGACCGATTGCCATAGCCGCACAATCCAGAGACTCACCGACATCAGAAATCGCAATCAACGCATTCATACCATGCAAAATGTTGGAACCGTTCGCACGATGCACATAATCCGTCATGTTGGCACGATGAACGGTACGATAATTGTAAATACGGAAATGCGAGGTCTTCGCGCTCACCGCATCAACAATGTTCCAATAGCGTTCCTCTCGACTTCCTTCCGACGATTGCGGATATTGCGAACGCCAAACATGTCCAATCGACAAACAAAGAGCCTCATAGACTCCCCATTTGCGATGCAACTTTATGTCAGGAATAGGGCGTGTCTCAGCGATGGCCATCGGTCTGACCGCCCAATATCGACACATTCCCGGCGCTACTGGCTTCCAGAAATGCTCGGCATCAACCGTTGTGACTTTCCCGATACGCAAAGTCGACTTTTCCGGAGCATAGTACAACGATTTGCCTTCAGCTCCGGCACAGACATCGCGCAACTTGCCAATGTCGCCTTTAGACATATCTGAAGGAATCAAAATAAGAAAACCAGGATTCAACTTCACAACATCGTCTCGGATTTGTTGACTATACCGCTGCTTGAAATCGGCATCAATAATCTGAATGGACACGTTATTGGCCGGTCTGGCTATGCCTGGAGCATATTTACCCACCAAAGCCGGCGATGGATCAATTCCCCACTCCTTTACTAGAAAACGATGCAGTGCCACAGCCCAATTGACAAATTCGGATTCCTGAGGTTTCCATTCAGATGAATTTTTAATGTCACCATTGCATGCAATTGCATTGATTTCCAAGTATAAAGCCATCACCCAAGGAGCTTTAAGCACTTCCCTCTGCTTCCGAGCAGCCGAAGAAAGATACCTAGCTTTGCCTTCCGTTTGAGCAAGTGGATACTCATTAAGGAAATTCTGCTCGTCCTCTTTGTCGCTAACAGTAAGGTTTTTCTTACCCTTCGGTTTGGGATTCGCTGCCACAAAAGCCTGCTTCAAATCATCAAGACGCCCCTTTTTAGGGTAAGCAACAGGCTTTCCCCTCTTTCGAATATTCGTTAATGCCGAATCGGGGGAAAGTGTCCATAACTGTTCATCGACGCCAGAAGGAAGAACATAATCCTCATAAGTATTCAGCTCCACCGGAGAACAAGCTTCGCCTAGATAAGGAACTTCATTGCAAAGCCAGCTCAACACCATTCTCGCTGTAGATGAGGGGCATTCATGCCATATCCAAGTCAGCAATCTTCCAGATTCAGGATGCTGCTCATATGCAGTGGCTATGTGGGCTGTAGTAGATGAAACTTTATCTTTCGGTTTTTTTCTATTCTGGACATTGCCTTTATTTCTATAGGCAACAGCCCTGCTATCAGCTTTAACAGCGTGTGGGAGCAGCATTCCCTGAGGTGGATTATCCTCAAGCCAGTTCAAAGCCTCTCGAATCTGATCGTCCGTCAGATTACGATTGGCATCAACCTGTTCAAAACCGAAAGTCAAGTATGCCACCGAAACAAGCGCAGAATACAAGCGGCAAAGTGAAGGAAACTCTTCCGGTCTGCCACCAGAATCACTGCCCTGATAAAAACCAAGCGGAAAATAAGCCGATATCGCGAAAGCCATATCAGTTTCCCTTTTCATCATCTTCAGCAGAAGCATTGGCAAGCACCGCAGGATTACCTTCCACAAGGAATTCCTGCCCCTCCCAAGTGATTCCCGCCTTTTCATGAGCCTGCGCGTAAGCCTCTTCCAAAAGTTTTTCAGCCATTCCAGCAGTAAGAGGTTCCAATTCCTCCTTCTCGCCATAGCGCTTGTTCAACATGACAGTCGGCTTGCCGGTCTCCGCAAGGAAGCAATTCGCACGGATGAAAGGATTCTCATCATAACCGGCAATATCACGCAGAAGTACAGCGAGAATTAATGCACGAATCGCAGCATCCCCTTCAACACCCTTGCCGAAATGGAATGTACGCACGGTAGCGAAGCTCAGCACACGGGTGGAGATGACTTTCCGGACAGAAACACCGTCTAGAACGTCTTTTTTAGCACTTGGTGGAATGGCACCCAAACCGATGGTCGAACCCTTGCCCGATTTCTTGAAACTTGTTTTAGTCTTGTCGCTTAGGTCAATACTGTCACCAACAATCTTCTGACGGTCAGCTTCGGTAGATACAATCACGCTCGCCCCAACTGGATCAATGCGTCCGCCCGCACGATGGATTACAGGGTCTTCTTCTTGTTCGGCCAGAATGGCATATGTTTCGCCAACCATAACAGAAGGAATCCTCAGCTGATTCTTACTGCGAGTGGAGTCCCATCCACCGAAAATGACCGTCTCCGGAGAAAGTTCGAAAATCGGCAGCAGATTATCCAAAGTCGAATTACGCGCCTTCACATATTCCTCCGCCTTGGAAGTAGATTCACCCTTATAACTTCCGACACGAATATGGCCATCGAAGCCACGATGTGGAAGCTGATTATCATAGACAACTTCCTTTCCGGCATCGGTATCATACTGAACCGCAATGCGAGGCATTTTTGAAAGAACGCCCTCACCATTCCGCATGGCTTCCGTTGTCGTTTCCTCAGCACGATTAGCAAAAGAACCCTTGGAATCAATCATCACCGTCTTCACCGGCTTTTCTTGATCTTCCTCATAGCGTTTTGCAAAAATATATGTCGCATTACCTCGGTCATCGACATACTTCGCAGGTGCGATCACACCATCCGGACCACTTGCAGGTTCCAGCTCCTGCCGCATCGTCAAACTGCCAGCTCCACCAACATGAGCAGCCGCATTCAAATCTTCAATAGTAAGCGCACGCATTCTAGCGTCCTTTCTTTCCCATACGAACAACCGTGTCCATATTGTTAAATATCAGTGTAGGGTGTGTTGGTGCACATGACGGATACGCCACGCGCACCAACACAGAAAAGAAGTCTTTTCCGCCAAGGGAAAAGAATTGCTTGAATCTAAATCCGAAGCAAATAAAAACAATTCCTCAATGAAGTCCTTATTCATGGGCGGAAAACACATCTATGCCCTTCACCCACACTAACGCCATGCATGTTCTATTTATTCACAAGAACAAGCACGACGATAGCAAGAATAAGCGTTATCGCATTACCCATATGCCTCCTTTCGTTTTATCCAATACAGAAGTTTCGCCAATACTAGGCTTAACGAAATTCCCGCACAACATGCACCCTACCACAATTCACAAATATTGCAAGTTCAGGAAATACCTTAAAATCCAAATTAAATAAATACTATATAAGAAGTTATATGCCAACTACACTTATATGAGTGTAAAAGCAGCAAAATCATACACAATATACAGAAAAGAAAAAGCCGGGAACGGGAACGACGGTTGAAACCGACGAACTCGACTCCCGGCATCGCGACTGCTTCTCAAAGATGTGCGCTTGACTCACATGGATGGTACTGAGAACCATTCGCTTGCGATCTGCTTCCGCGCACGTGCCAGCGCAACGTAAATACGTCGCAGGCACACGGCAGACACAAATCAAGTCTGTATAAATCTTCCAGCCGGTGTAAAAGCCAGCCGAAAAGCCACAGGCTACTCTAGTCGCACGGTCGAATAATCACAAATCGATCGCAAAACCATGGAACAGCATACGCATCCATGTTTTGTTACCCGGACATGGAGGTTACGGTAACAAAATGCGGAAAAGCGAGCCAGAAGCCGAAGGTTAGGACTGAAGGAATACAGACTGAAGGAATACAGACTGAAGGATATAGGGTGGGACAACGACGTGAAAGGGGTCCTGCCGTTTAAACGGCAGGACCCCTTCGCATCAAGACGAAATCAGCCCAATCAAGCCAAATCCGCACAACCCGGTCAATTCAGCCAAACCAACCCAATCCCAACCGGATTGCACCAACCAATTCGGCCAATCCGGTCGACTTAGTTGAATCGACCAAGCGGAATCAGCCCAACTGATTCACCCCAACCAAAATCAGGCCTTGGCAACCTCGATGGCGGGCTCGGAGCCTTCGGCGCCGGCAACAACGTCAAGCGAGTCGGCGAGCGTGTCGGCGGACACGAGATCGCGGAACTGCTCGACCTTCGCCACGTCGCCGGCCGGGACGGTCAGCTTCAGCGCGATATGGTCGGAGACCTCGAGACCGGCGGCCTTACGGGCGTCCTGCACGGAGCGGATCACGTCGCGGGCGTAGCCTTCGGCAACCAGATCGTCGTTCAGCTCGGTGTCGAGGATCACGAAACCGCCGGTCGGCAGGGCCGCGGACACGGAGTTGGCGGCCTCTTCGGCGTTCTGTTCCTCCACGCTGTTGATCAGCTCGTACTCGCCCTCTTCCAGCGTAATGTCGCCGTTCGGGGTCTCGCACACCGGAGCGCCGGAAGCGTCCACATGCCATGCGCCGGACTTGGAGGCCTTGATGGCGAACTGCACGTCCTTGCGCAGGCGCTTGCCTGCAACGCGGGCGTTCACGCGCAGCTCGTGGATGATCTTCAGGCCCTGGGAGCCCGCATCCTCAAGCGTGCACAGCTCCACGTTCTTGACGTTGAGCTCGGACTTCAGAATCTCGTCGTACGCGGCCACGGCGGCGGTATCCTCCACCACCACGGTGAGCTTGCTCAGCGGCTGGCGCACGCGGATCTGCTTCGCCTTACGCATGGACAGGGTGCTGGAGACGACCTCGCGCACCTTTTCCATGGCGTTCACCAAAGCCGGATCGTCGACGAGCACGCGGCCAAGTTCGGTGGCTTCGCCGGTCTTCTCGTCGGCCAGGAACGGCCAGTCGGCCAGATGCACGGATTCGCCTCCGGTCAGGCCGCGCCACACGGATTCGGCTTCCATCGGGGCAAGCGGCGCAAGGACGCGCATGAACACCTCAAGCACGGTGTACAAGGTGTTGAACGCGTTGGCGTCCTCGTTCCAGAAGCGGTCGCGGTTGTTGCGGATGTACCAGTTGGTGATCATGTCGATGAAGTCGGACACGGCGTCGCATGCATCGGAGATCAGGAACTGGTCCAGCGAGGACTGGGTCTTTTCGACCAGTCGGTGGGTACGGGCCAGCAGGTAACGGTCCATTTCCGGCAGCGATGCAACTTCGTCGGCGCGAAGCTTGCGCGCGTCGTACCCGGCCGCGTTCGCGTACAGCGTGAAGAAGTAGTAGGAACTCCACACCGGCAGCATGACCTGGCGGACGGTGTCGCGGATGCCATCGGCGGTGACGATAAGGTTGCCGCCGCGCAGGATCGGCGAGCTCATGAGGAACCAGCGCATGGCGTCGGAGCCGAAGTCGTTGAACACGCCGTTCACGTCCGGATAGTTGCGCAGATGCTTCGACATCTTCTGTCCGTCGGAGCCGAGCACTATGCCGTGGCAGATCACGTTCTTGAACGCCGGCCTGTCGAACAGGGCGGTGGCCATGACGTGCTGCACGTAGAACCAGCCACGGGTCTGGCCGATGTATTCCACGATGTAGTCGCACGGGAAGTGCTGTTCGAAGGTTTCCTTGTTTTCGAACGGATAGTGGTACTGGGCGAAGCTCATCGAACCGGATTCGAACCAGCAGTCCATCACGTCGCTGATGCGGTGCATGTGGCTCTTGCCGGTCGGATCGTCCGGGTTGACGCGGGTCAGCTCGTCGATGTACGGGCGGTGCATGTTGATGTTGCCCTCATGATCGCGCGGATAATCGCCGAAGTCGGCCTTGAGCTCATCGAGTGAACCGTACACGTCCACACGCGGGTACTTCGGATCGTCCGAAACCCATACCGGGATCGGAGAGCCCCAGAAACGGTTGCGGGAGATCGACCAATCGCGTGCGTTCGCCAGCCACTTGCCGAACTGGCCGTCCTTCACGTTGTTCGGAATCCAGTTGATCTGCTGGTTGAGTTCGAGCAGGCGGTCCTTGATCTTGGTGACGGCCACGAACCAGGAGCTCACCGGCTTGTAGATCAGCGGGGTGGCGCAACGCCAGCAGTGCGGGTAGGAGTGCACGTAGCTCTTCTCCTGGAAGAGGATGGCGCGCTGCTCTTCGGGGATGCGGGCCAGCGGGCCGTCACCGGCGCGCAGGTTGCGCAGGATCGGCTTGTTGGCGTCGAACACGTACATGCCCTCGTAATCCGGGCACAGCGACGTGAACTTGCAGCCCGCGTCGAGCACGTCCACGCTCTTGATGCCCTTGGCGTTGAGCGTGTTCATATCGTCCTCGCCGTAGGGGGCCTGATGGACCAGGCCGGTACCTTCAACGGTGTCGACGTAGTCGGCGGTGAAGATCTGGTAGCCTTCCGGCCCCGGCACCTTGCCCTCGGCGGCGTTCTCGTCGCCTGCGAAGTACGGGAAGACCGGGTAGTAACGCCAACCTTCCATTTCGGCGCCCTTAAGCTCGCGCACGATCTCGTAGTTCTCGCCAAGTTCCTTCTCGTAGGAGCCAAGCAGCGGCTTGCCGAGGTAGAACTTCTTGCCAGCGAACTTGCCTTCGGTCGGACGCACCTCGACGTAGTCGATGTCAGCGCCGACCACGATGGCGAAGTTGGTCGGAACGGTCCACGGAGTGGTGGTCCAGAAGACGGCGTAGGCATCCTCCTCGTCGCGCAGCTTCACGGCCACGGACACGGTGGTGTCCTGACGGTCCTGATACACGTCGGCGTCCATGCGCAGCTCGTGCGCGGACAGCGGCGTCTGGTCCTTCGGGCAGTACGGCAGCACGCGGTAGCCCTGGTAGGCCAGACCCTTGTCGTACAGCTGCTTGAAGGCCCACATCACGGACTCCATGTACGTGATGTTCAGGGTCTTGTAGCCGTGCTCGAAATCGACCCAACGGGCCTGACGGTGCACGTAGTCCTTCCACTCGTTCGTGTACTTGAGCACGGACGCGCGGCAGGCGTCGTTGAACTTGTCGATGCCCAGTTCCTTGATCTGGTCGACGGAGTCGATGCCCAGTTCCTTCTGGGCTTCAAGCTCGGCCGGCAGACCGTGCGTGTCCCAGCCGAACACGCGGTTGACGCGGTGGCCCTTCATGGTCTGGTAACGCGGGATGACGTCCTTCGCGTAACCGGTCAGTAGGTGGCCATAGTGCGGCAGGCCGTTGGCGAACGGCGGACCGTCGAAGAAGACGAATTCGTTCTGGCTGTGATCGCCGGAAGGACGGCGTTCGATGGACTTCTGGAAGGTGCCGTCCTTGTCCCAGTAGTCAAGCACGGACTCCTCAAGCTTGGGGAAGCTGGGGTTCGGCGCGACATTGGCGCTCTGCTCACCGGCAGCAGCCTTCGGATACACATGATTGGTGGATTCGCTCACCGTATGCTCCTCGTTTGGCGGTTTCATTACTTACTTTACGAGGACGATGATTTTCGTGCGATTGCGCACGTCCGACACCGCGGTACCACCTCGCTTGCCGCACTCCCCTGTTTTCTTACGCAGGCTTCCCTGCACAGGTTTCATACGACCGCTTGACGTTCGGCTGTTCGGGCCGATCCCGCCGGTTCTACTAGGCCGCACCCAAAAGCGCCGACCGTTCTTCCGGAAGCTCCCCGCTGATAACGGATCATTGCTATACGTTTCAAATCGTCAGCCTAGCACTTACCACGAACGTAGGAAACGCGAAAAGCCGCATGGCGTCCACCATGCGGCTCCTTCAGCGCGACGATTGAAATTCAATCGCAATCAAAAGCGAATCAGCCTTCGTTGAGCTGAGTTTCCAGCTGCTCGACAATGTCAGCATGCATCTTCTCGCTGATCTTCACCTTGAGCAGGAACACAACACCGCTCAGGATGATGACAGCCAGCGGCACATAGAAGGCGCAGACCTTGAAAGTGTGGATGTTCGCGGCAGTCATGTCGGCGGCGGTGGCGTCACCAATCATGCCGGCGGCGATGGCGACAGCACCGACGATACCGTTGGAGCAGGCGCCTGCGATCTTATCGAGCATCGGACGCACGGACAGGGTGACGGCCTCGTTACGTTTGCCGTTCTTCAGCTGGCCATATTCGATGGAGTCGGTCAGGGAGAGGATGGCAGTCATCTGGATGAAGGTCTGCGGCAGGTAGAAGAACACCAGGCCGACGGTGACGACAGCGAGGTTGTTGGTGCCGACGATGAACAGCAGGTAGCCGAGGACCATGAGCACCATACCGCCGAGGTACAGGTAGCGACGCGGTATGCGCTTGTTCAGAATCGGGTACAGCGGCGCCATGATGATGCCGGCGATGACCGAGACAACGCCGACGATGGAGTAGGCGGCGGAGTTGTTCAGGATGAACTTGAACATGTACATGAGCACGCCGGTGGTGGCCACGTTGGCGATGGCGTACAGCAGGTAGGACAGGGCG
>OGQI01001079.1_pt1 | contig 19504 bp, 19 predicted proteins | sample 1553171 | NCBI WGS metagenome assembly OGQI01 (sample SAMEA2579988, study PRJEB22360) | human gut metagenome | biome: human gut; feature: human-associated habitat; material: faeces | place: Denmark | collected 2008/2010
AGGGTTGTTTTTTGTCGTGTTTCAAAATAAACCGCTTTTAACTGCGTTTAATCGGTTCAGTTGGTTAGTGCCACTAACCAACTGAAAAAACGCGCGCTGATTTTACAACAATTTTTAGACAAGTGTCGGGAAAAATTTTGGAATATTAGCAAAATATCGTAAAAAAAGACAAAATATATGTCAAATTATCGTTTTTCCCCAAAAAAACCTTGACGGCTTTTTGCTGCCGCGGTAAACTAATTAAAGTTTACGGACAGAAAAACGATCAGAAGCAGGGGAAAATGAAGGGGAGAAAGAAAATTTTGCTGCTCGCGTTGTTCGCGGTGGCAACACTTGTGTTTTCGGCTTGTTCCAAGACACAGACAAATAACGACTTTTCTGTCGGCGGTATCGTAATAACGGACGCCGAATTTTTTGAGATTTCAATTCTTGTCAACGGCATAAAAACAGATTATTCGCTTGATTCAAGCGGATGCTTCAACATTTCTCATCTTAAAAGCGGCGACGTAATCACGTTTTCAAAGGAAGGATATTCTTTCAATTCCTATACGGTGGGCGGTTTTTCCGTGTACGGCATTGAAATCGTCGGGACGAAGTGCCGGTACGACGTGCTTACTTTTTTTGACGAAAATTACGGGACGGTTTCGGGCGCGGGAAAGTACGAGTACGGCGAAACCGCAACACTTACCGTCACCCCGAAAGGACATTTTGAAATCGACGGGATTTACGAAAAAGACAATCTTGTGTCATCAAACAGCGAATACTCGTTCACGGTAACGAACGATCGCGTTTTCGTTGTTAGGTTTTCAAAAAAGAAGTATCCGATAACAATTGAAAAGACAGACAAAGCGTGCGTGGTCGCGGCGCCCGAAAGTGCAGTGTTCGGCGAAGAAATCACGGTTTCCGCAAGCGACGACGAAAACTTTGTTTTTGCATATTTTGAGATTGACGGGACGAAATATTACGATAAAACCTTGAATTTTACGATTAAATCCGAAAACACAAAAATAAACGCGGTGTTTTTGAAAAGACTTTCAAAGCCCGAAATATCTTTTGACGGAAGAAGAATTTCAGTTGTCAAAGGTGAAAACGCCGAAAGCTGCGAAGTTTTCATCGACGGCGAATTCTTGTTTAGTACGACTTCCGACAAGACGTTTTCCCTTGCGGATTACAACGTGTCGGACGACGCGCACAACGTGCTTGTAAAAGTTAAGGGCGACGGCTTCGGCGAGAACGAAAGCGCAATAAATATTCATTACGTCCGCCCGTACGATACGCCGAAAAACGTCGGTATGCTCATCGAAGAAGACAAGGTATATTTTGTTTTCCAACAGGTGCTTGCGGCAAACGATTACGAAATCTTTATGAATGGGCAAAAGGTTGAAACGCCACCGGACAAGAAGACTTCGGGCGGAAGCATACTTATCCGCGTCGATACGCTTTTCACAGAAAACGGCACATATGCTTTTTCCGTCCGCGCGACGGGCGACCGCCCCGAAAGCGAAATGTCCTTCGCGGCGGAATATACCTTCAAAGGCACGCTTTCCGCGCCCGTTGCAAAAATCGAAAACGGCGTTCTGACCGTTTCCCACGAAAAGGACGTGAAATTCCTTGTCGAAATCAACGGCGTCAACGTCGCGGACAAGCTTGACGAAAACAAGTCGCTTGCGTTATCCGACGTGCTGGAAAATGGCGCAACCACGGCAAAAATCAAGATCACGGCCATGCTTGACGGCCATAAGCCGAGTTCGGTCGAAATTATATATAATGAGGAGGAATAAAAAATGAAAAAAGTAATCGCGGCGGTGGTGTTTATGCTGCTTGTCGCCGTCTTTGCGCCGTTTGGTGCAAGCGACGTTGCTTTTGCAAACGACGGCAAAACGATGCCGCCGAAAAATCTTTCCGTCAGAGAGCGTGACGGGAATTATTATCTGACCTTTGAAAACGTCCCCGGCAACAACGGGTACGAAGTCGTTGTAAACGGAACGGCGACCGTTGTCGAAAAGGACGTAACGACGGTGCCGATTAACGTCGAAAGCGGCAGCGAATTTTCGGTAAAGATAAGGACGATTTGCGCCGACGAAACGCGAACGTCCGACTTTTACGAAACCACGCTCGTTATCGGTCGCGCGCTTTCCGCGCCCGAAAAACTTACGATATCCGCCGACAAGAAACTGTCGTTTTCCGCGGTTGACGGAGCGGCGTCGTATGACGTCGTGATAAACGGCGTGTCCGTTTTAAAATCCGCGACCAAAACAGAGATCGAACTTAACGACGTACTGACTTCGCCGATAAATTACGAAATAAAAGTGCGCGCAAACGGCGACAATCGATTGACTTTCGACAGCAAGTTTTCAACGCTTTCTTACGACAACGTGATGCAACTCGGCACCCCGGAAAACGTCGGGATAACAAGCGTCGACGGGAAAGTGATTTTATCATTCGACAGCGTTGCGTACGCAAGCGGATATGAAATCGACGTGAACGGCGAAATATTAAAAACAACCGATAACAAGTATGATTTGACAGATAAAGTGTCCGTTCCTGCGGATTATACGGTAAAAGTGCGCGCGACGGGTGGGAAAGGATATGACGCGAGCGAGTGGGCGACCATAACGTACGAATGTCGTAAAACCATTGAAAGTCCGCGGCTTTTGGTTGAAAACAAAACGGTGTCCTGGGCAAAGTCGGAAGGCGCAAACGAATACTCGGTCGTCGTAACTTTTATGGAAACCGAAATTGAAAAGGTCGACAGATTTTCGGGAACGAGTTTTGACCTTTCGGAACTTGTCGCAAAGCACGGCGCGGGCGAATACGCGGTGAAAGTGCAGGCACTTTCGAACGGGAATTACGATTATTCCGACGTAACGACGATATATTACCGCAATTACCTGACGCTCGAGGCGCCGACGGTTGCCGTAAACGGGACAATCGTCAGTTGGGCGAAAGTTGAAAACGCGGTCGATTACACGATAAAAATCGACGGCAGGATAATTTCCACAAACGTTACAGCAGAAAGTTTTGACGTTTCGCCGTACGTTGCGGAAGTAAAAACCTACACGATTGCGGTTGTCGCAAACGCAAACGGCTGGTATTATGAATCGGCGGAAGGAACGGCGACTTTTGTTAAGACGGGCGCGCTCTCGTCACCCGTACCCACTGCAAGCGGAAGCGTTGTAAGCTGGACGAAAGTGCTCGGCGCAACGGCGTATGACGTTTACGTCGGCGGCGAAAAGGTGCTGACGGTTACCGAAACAACGGCGGATATTTCCACGTATCTTCAACAGGGTGAAAACAAAGTGAAAATCGTCGCGACAGCCGAAGGGTTTTCAGACGGAGTGTCGGAAGAAATCGTCGTAATCGGCGACGCAATCGAACGCGTAGGACTCAAAACGTACAAAATGATAATTGAAAACGAAAGCGACTACATCGTTTTCGTTGACGGACAAAGGACGGACAAGAAAATCGCAAACGGCAGAATCACGCTTCCCGATACGGCGGAAAAGATGATTATCGTTCCCGATATAGCCGATTTGCCGGCGGACGGGGGATACGTAATGTTGTTTTCGGAAATCGACCTTACGACAGCCGCAAAAAACGGCGAAGAGTACGCAGTCCAAGGGTGGTTAGCGGAGAAATTTGACAATACCCGCCTTACGATTATCGGCGAAGGCGAAGGGACAAACGAACTCGGCGAACATATCGTGGAAGGCGGGAACATACTCTATTATCTCAACGAAAAAGGCAAATACCGTCCGAAACAGCCGGGCGAAGAATAAATAAAAGATATTCGTTAAGCCTTGTATTTTAAGAAAAAGACTGATATAATATATCGCGAGGTGAAATTATGAGCGTCGACAAAACGTTAAAAACCCAACTGAAAGATTACGACGTGCAGGAAGTCGCGCCGAAAATCTATAAAATCAACGAATACAACCTTTCGACAATGTTCGTGATCGTGGGCAGCGAGCGCGCGCTTTGCATAGATTGCGGCACGGGCGTAGGCGACTATAAGGCGGTCATCGAAAGGCTTGTCGAAGGGAAACCTTACGATATGGTGTTGTCGCACGGACACGTCGACCATGCCGGCGGCCGAGAGCAGTTCGACAAAATATACGTCGGTAGTCGCGACAAAGACATTGTAAAGGAAGCAACCCTTTTGTACCGCAAGTTTTACATAATCATTATGCGCTATCTTATGTTTTTCAAGTGCATAAAGTTTAAGGACGCGGTCATGAAAAAGGTCGAAAAGGAGCCGGAACTTATCCCGATTTGCGAAGGGTTCACGTTTGACCTTGGCGACAAAAAGATTGAAGTTTTTGAGACGCCGGGACACACGGAAGGCTGCTTGTGTTTCTTGTCGAGGAGCGACCGCATAATGTTTTCGGGCGACACGTTCAACCCGCTTATGCTGATGTTTCTGGCGCACTCGACGTCAATCGAAGAATACCGCGAAACGCAAGAAAAACTTTTGAAAATCGACGGATACGACGTGTTCTGGCCGTCGCATCTTTCCGCGCCGCTCACCCGTGAAGACGGGGCGGGCATTATGAAAACCGCCGACAAAATTTTGAAGCAAAAGCACAACTTCTTCCTGCCGTCGATATTCATAAAAACGGTTGATAAAAGGAGCATTATTTATCGTCCCGACCATGTTCGTCGCAAGAAGAAAGAAAAACAAAAACAAGGTTAAACAACCAAAATTATGCGGTAAACTGCACTTTTTGCAGTGTACCGCATTTTTGATATAAGGAGAAAGAAATGATTATTTTTGCAAAATACGGTGAGTACGACAGGCGTGAACTTCTGGAAGAATGCCTGACGAAATATCTTGAAACCATGAAAAAAACCAAGCTCGAAGGCGAACTTACCGAGCTTAAAAACCACAACGACAAACCTTATTTCAAGGATTATCCCGACGTAAGGTTTTCGATTTCGCACAGCGGCGCGCTTGTCGTCGTCGCAATGGCGCAGACGGAAGTCGGAATCGACATCGAGGAGTTCCGTCCCCGCGCTTATCAAAAAGTCGTCGAAAACGTTTTCACGAAAGGCGAGGCGAAAGAAGTCAAAGACCTTGAAACTTTTCTTGCGGTATGGACGAGAAAGGAAGCCTATCTCAAACTCACGAGCGAGGGGCTTTCGGGCGTCAGGTCAAACGACGTGTCGGGCGATTTGTTTTACGAGGGCAAGCGCGTCGTCGCAACGCCGCTCAACATTTTCGCGGGATACGTCGGCACGGTCGTTGCGGAAGACCAGCCCGTTATTTTCGTCGATCTCGATTGACTTATCGAAAAAGATTTAGTAAAATAAAACATATTCCGAAACGGAGGACTTTGAAATGGTACTTGATAAAATTAAAGACATGCTTGAAAAACAACTCGGCATCGACAAAAGCAAAATCACCGAAGATTCCGATATTATCAAAGACATCGGCGCGGACAGTCTGGACATCGTGGAATTTCTGATGGACGCCGAAAACGAATGGGGCATCACCATCGAAGAAGAAGACGTGAAAAACCTTCATACCATCGGCGACGTCGTAAAATATATCGAATCCCGCATTTAATAAAACCCGCGAAAACACGAACAGCACAAAAGAAAACCACCGAAAAAAATCGGTGGTTTGTTTTTTGCCGCAAAGCGGATTTTCGTTATTTATCCTGATATACGCGCCACAGGAAGTCCTTTTCCTTTTTAAGGACGATGCGCGCCGAGGGCATCCACGTTTTCAGGTTGTAGTCGTGGAAAGAGTTGAGCGGTTCCCACGCGCAGAAATATTCGTAAGGAATGTCTTTTGCTTCCAGCGCTTTTCTCAGTTTCTTGCTGCCGCCGTTCGTGAAGACGTCCTGAATGCCGTTGTTAAGGAACAGACGGGGGAAGGGTTTCTCGACGCCGAGAAATACCTGCAATTCGTTGTAATATTCGTACTCCGATTTGAGTTTTTTGTAGTGTTTGATGCCGGTGCAGTGATAAGTCATCGTGCGGATAACGGGCAGGTTGATGATTTTGCCTTCGAAGTCGATTGCGGGGCAGTTGAGAATCGCGCCCTTGATTTTTATATCGACGTCGGGAAGTCCCAGATGTTCGCGATATTCGGGGTGATTCTGGCAGTTTATCGTCACCATGGAAAGGTGTCCGCCCGCGCTGTCGCCGGAGATGACGAAGTTGTCAAGGTCAAGACCGTATTTGTCAGCGTTGGCGACAACCCATTGCAGAGCCTTGTAGACCTGTTTCATGTAGTCGGGGAAGCGGTATTTCGGACCGAGACCGTAACTGATATTGACGGTGAAAGCGCCCGTGCGCGCCATATGCTGGCAATAGCCGCGGCGCATTTTTTTGTCGCCCTCGATCCAGCCGCCGCCGTGAATCATAAAGAACACGGGGAACTTTCCTTCCGTAAGTTTTCCGCGTTGTTTTTCGTCGTAAATAATATCGAGTTTTCCCGTGTCGGGATGTTCCTCGTCATAGACGATATCTTTCACTTCCGTAAGCCCTTTTCCGGGGAAGCGGTTGCATAATAAATATTTGATATAGTCATCGACAAAAAAAGCAGTGCTTAATAATGACATAAAATTCCTCCAAGATTTATTACAATAAGTATAATAAAAATCGCCGCACTTTGCAACAGTTTTCCGCCGCCCGGCAAAAGAAAAAGGCAAAAGAGGGAAAAACGAGCATACGATTTTATTAAAAAAGAAAATACAAACGCGCCGTTTTGTCAAAAATCGCCTTAAAAACACACGTTCTTTTCCATACAAAACAAGACGAGTGTAAAAAATAATATTTTTATCCGATTAAGGATTGAAAAATGGCGCGGTTTTATGGTAAGATTAAATTACTAAATTCTATAAAAAGGGGGATATCCTATGGACAACATCACCAAGGCAAAAATAAATCTGTTTGCTGTCTTAAGGAACCTTGAAGATTTATGTGCAATGGACAAAGAGTCCGCCGACATCATCAAGGATACCAAACTTTCCGTACAGTTCAACGTGCCCGACGTAGGAAGCGCAACCATAGATTTCGATCACGGAAAGTGCACTTTCAATCGCGGCAAAAAACACGCCGGACTGCAACTCTTCTTCACTTCGGCGGAGCATTTCAACAACCTTATCGATCCGCCCAAGGATGCTAACGGTAAACCCAAAACGGTCATACCTATTTTCTACAACGTATTCAAAGCAGGATTCCTTCTCAATCAATTCACGAAACTCGCCGACAGGCTCTCGTATTATCTGCAACCGGCGGCGGACAAGAAGGCGGAACTTCTGAAAGATCCCGAATATTTCAAAATCAACACGACTCTCACGCTGTACACCGCGTTGTTCGCACTCTGCGAAGTCGCAAACAGCGATAAGGTAGGTAAACTTTGTGCAAAGCGTATGTGCGACGGCAAGATTGCTGCGGGTATTCCCGGCGGTCCGCAACTCAACATCACCGTCAAAGACCACAAGCTTTACGGAGCAAAGGGCGCAATCGACGACTGGTCGGCACAAATGTTCTTTGCGAATATGGAATTCGCGCACGACTTGCTGAACGGCAACGCGTCGAGTTTCGGCGGTATGGGCAGCGGCGACTTCCAGGTAAGAGGCCGTCTCGATATGCTGGAACAAATGGCAAAGATGCTCAACCTCGTCAGCGCATATCTCGGATAGGAGGAAATTATGAATCTCGTTTACGAACCCAAAAAGATAATTGACGTTACCAAAAGCCAGGCCACTTTCAAAAGGGCTCTGAATTGTATCCCCGCGGGCATTTACGGACATCTCGGACCTTCCGAGGGCTGTATGGTTCCCGTATCGTCGTATCCTTTATATATGGATCACGCGCAAGGCGCGTACATATACGATATCGACGGCAACAGAATCATCGACTATATGTGCGGTTACGGCCCCAACTATCTGGGCTATAACGATCCCGACGTCGACGCTGCCGCCGCCGCTCAGAGAAAGAAGGGCGACTGCACCACGCTTATCAGCGATATCACCGTCGAATTTGCGGAAGAAGTTTGCAAGACCATCAATATGGCAGACTGGGCATTCTTCGCAAAGAACGGTAACGACGTCACGCAGTTTGCGATGATGATCGCGCGTGCTTATACCGGACGCAAGAAAATGGTTTTGACGAAAGGCTGGTACCACGGCGTATCTCCCTGGACGCAAAAACTCGGCTATTCGGGCATCATCGAAGAAGACGTTTGCAACAACCTTTATATCGAGTGGAACCATCCCGAACAATTCGAGGCTCTCTGCCAACAGTACGAAGGACAAATCGCAGGCTTCATTTCGCAACCTTATCAACACGGTAACTTTGCGGATAACGAACTGCCCGCCCCCGGATACTGGCAGAAGATTCGCGAAATCTGCGACAAATACGGCGTAGTTCTTATTATCGACGACGTACGCGCGGGCTTCCGTATCGACATCAACGGTTCCGATTACCATTACGGCATTAAATCCGACTTGTCCTGCTTCTGCAAGGCAATCGCAAACGGATACAACGTATCGTGCCTCTGCGGCAATAAGAAACTTCTCAACGCGACGTCCGACATCGCGTACACCGGCAGCTACTGGCTTTCGGCAGTACCGTTTGCGGCGGGTATCGCAACCCTTCGCAAGGCAAAAGCGTTGAACGCTACCGAAGAAAACGCAAAGAAAGGCAAGAAACTTACCGACGGCCTTAAAGAAATCGCAAAAGACAACGGATTCGACCTCCGCGTCACAGGCGAACCGGGTATGTTCTATCTGCGCCTTGCGAACGACCTTCCTTCGCGCGTTATCCATCAGGACTGGGTATGCGAGTGCGTAAAACGCGGCGTATTCTTCACCAGCCACCACAACCACTTCATCAACTATGCACTCAGCAATGAGGACATCCAATACACTTGGGAAGTTGCGGACGAAGCGTACAAAGTAGTGCGTGAACGCTATCCCCAGGCACAACTCATTAAATAATTTTAGGAGGAATCAATTATGGCTTTAACTAAACAAGAGTGGATAAGACTTGAAGAAAAGGCTGACGAACTGCGCAAACTTTGTCTTTACACCACGCATTGTTCCAGCGGGCATATCGGCGGCAGCATGAGCGCAGCCGACGTCCTCACTGCTCTTTATTACAAGTATATGAATTTCGACCCGAAGAACCCCGACGATCCCGACCGCGACAGATGCATCGTGTCCAAAGGACACATCGGCATTTTCCTTGCGGGTATGTTCGCCGACCTCGGTCTTGTCGACAAAGAAGAACTCAAAACCTTCAACCTTACCGGCAGCCGTCTCGGAATGCACCTTGACAGCAATAAGGTCAAAGGTCTTGACGCGTCCACCGGTTCGTTGGGACACGGCCCCTCGCTTGCTCTCGGCATGGCTTATGCGGCACGTCTTAACAAACAAAACTACACCACGTACGTTATGACCGGCGACGGCGAACTTGACGAAGGTTCCTGCTGGGAAGCGTTCATGGCAATCTCGCACTTCAAACTCACGAACTGCGTCGTTATCATCGACCGCAACCATTTCAGTATCGACGGCAACACCGAAGACGTCATGGCGCTTGAACCCCTTGCGGACAAAATGACCGCTTTCGGTTTCGACACCAAAGTCATCAACGGACATCGTTTCGACGAAATTTGCGACGCTATCGAATACGCAAAGAAAGCACCGAACGGCAAACCCGTTTGCATCATCTCCGACTCTATCAAGGGTGTAGGTATGAAACTTACGTCCGGTAACTTCAAATGGCACTACGGCGCCATCAACGACGAAATGTATGAAACCTGCTTGCACGATCTGGACGAATACAAGAAATCCAGAATCGCTGTGGCTGAAAAGGAGGGCATTTAATTATGGCTGGCGGATTAGTATATACTGCGCTTGAAAGCACATCAATGGCAACTGCCGAAATTTACGGCAAAACTCTTGTTAAACTCGGCGAACAAAACCCCAAAATCGTCGCTCTTACCGCCGACCTTAAAGGCTCGACGAAAATAGGCGACTTCGCGGCGAAATTCCCCGAAAGAACCATTAACGTAGGTATTGCGGAACAGAACATGTACGGCATGGCGGCAGGTCTTGCGAAATGCGGATTCATTCCTTTCGCGTCTTCCTTCTCCGTCTTCGCGTCGCTCCGCGCGCTTGACCAGATTCACACCGACATCTGCTATCAGAACGTCAACGTGAAAATCATCGGCACGCACGGCGGTACGTCGTTCGGTCAGGCGGGCTCCACCCACCACGCAATCGAAGACTTCGCGGTTATCCGTTCGCTTGTCAACATGACGCTTATCTGCCCCGCCGATGGTATCGAAACGGGCAAAGCGGTCGAAGCGGCTGCAAACACCGAAGGTCCTTTCTACATTCGTATTAACCGTGGTTTCGACACCAACGTTTACGCGGACGACAACTACGACTTCGAAGTCGGCAAAGCCGTTCTCCTTAACGAAGGTAACGACATCACCATCATCGCGTGCGGCAGCTGCGTATATCAGGCTGTTCAGGCTGCGAAGATCCTTAAATACGACCACGACATCAACGCTCGCGTGCTGAACATGCACACCATTAAACCTATCGATAAGGAAGCAATCCTTGCTGCGGTCAACGACACTCGTCGTATCATCACCGCGGAAGACCACACCGTTATCGGCGGTCTCGGCAGCGCGGTTGCGGAAGTCGTCATCGAAGCAGGTAAGGCTTGCGCGTTCAGAAAACTCGGTCTCCAAGACAAGTTCAGCAAAATCGGTCTCCACGAAGACCTTATGGCTATGCACGAAATCGATGCGGAAGGCATCGTGAAAAACGCTCTTGAAGTCATCAATCAGGACTTCGAAAAAGAAGGCGTCAAAGGCTCTGCCGTCAAAGCGGAATCCGCAAAAGTCGGCGCAGCCGTCAAACTTGCTCCGCAGGGCGCAAACTGGGTAGACGAGGTATAGTATTATGGCAATGACTCAAGGCGATAAGTATGCATTGAGAATTTTCTTCTTCGCCGCGATTCCTTTGGCAAAAACCGTTGCGGAAAACGATCCGAAATTCGTAAAGAAATTCAAGGGTAAAAACTTCGTTTTCCAGATCAGCGTTTTGTCGCCGGAATTCAAGAAGACCGGAAAACTTTCAACGCACTTCGTTGTCAAGGACGGCAAGTGGGAAACTCACACCGGTGAAACCCACCCCCATCCTGATATCGAACTGGAATTTTCAACCCCCGAGAAGTTCATTCTGTTCTTCACCGGAAAAGGTATGCCGCTTCCCAAAATCAAGGGCGCGCTCGCACACCTTCCCACTTTCGTGAACATCCTTATGACGCTTCTCAGAATGGCGGGACTGCTGCAAGCCACCGACGTTCCCGAAAAACCCGAAGATCAGGAACTTTTGGTCTTGCTTTACATCAACCTTCTTACCGTCGGCGTCAGCCAACTTAACAGGGTTGAACATCCCGACGTCAAGCACTTTACGGAAGGCAGCCCCGACCGTGTGTACGCATTTGCGGTTACCGGTCACGAAAAACTCCAAGGCTGGCTCCGCGTTAAGGACGGTCAGACCGTTTCGGGACGCGGCGAATGCAAACGTTGCAAACCTTTCGTGTGCATGCGCTTCGACTCTCCCAAACACGCTCTTGAAATTCTCATGAGCAAGGTCGAGATGATTCCTTATATGCAAAAAGGATATTTGTCCATCGAAGGCGCGCCCGAATTCGGCAACGAACTTTCGGCACAGCTCTTCACGGTTGCATATTACGCACAAGGCACGTATCTTGACGACCAGAAGAAACAATAATCTTCAACAATGCAAAGGGCACGCTGTTCAGCGTGCCTTTTTTTATGCCGTTTTCAAGGGGTGTATTATTGCCGTGAAAAAACGGACGGTTGCCCGTCCGCAAAAATCAAATGCTGTAATTTTCGGTAGAATGTTTTTCGGCGTATTCTTCGTCAAGTTTTTTCAGGGTTTCGTTCAGGGGCTTACGCAGGGCGACGTATAAGGTGTAAATGGCAAGCCCGCCGATTTTTATCGACGAATGGAAAACGTCGGACGCGATTTGCGCCTTTATAACGTTTCCGCCGATAAGCGTGCCCACGGGGATAAAGTCCATAATCGCGTAAACAAGCGCAAAGATTATGCTTGCAAGCCCTTGCCTTAAATAAATTTCGCCGTACTTTTCGCTCTTTTTTTTGAAGCAGCAGATTGCGATGCCCGACGCAAGCAGGGCGGCGACGGAAAGGCTTTCGACAATTTCGTACGCGATGAAAAGCCCTTGCTTTTTATCGGGATAAAAGTTTTGCATACCGCTGATTATCGGAAGGACAATCACGTTGACAAGCATAAACACGACGGCGATAACCGACGGAATAAACACGCATTTTTTGTATTCGGTTTCTTCACCCTCGGGGAGCCCTCCTTTTTGCTTTTCGCGCACGGCGTGGAAAATGAAAATGCCGTATTCCACGATAACGCGAAGGGCAAGGACGGTTATCCCCAGGTCAACGACGAAGCCGTCCTGAATCCCCATAAGTTTCAGCGGCGCCCAGAATATCGTAACCGTCGTGTTGTAGTTGAACGCGGTAAGGAACACGCAGCTGACAATCGACGCAATCGCCGTCGCGTAGTAATATTTCGTTTGTTTTTTTCTGCTGTGGAAGTTCAGAAACGTCAAAATTAGGCAAATGAAAGCGATTGCAAGGTACAACGCCGCAAACACCGACACCCATATGATATAAGTATTTTCGTCGGTGTAGTCCTGCATGAAAGTGTAGTTCCGGACGTTGAAGTGAATGAGCGAGATAAAAAGCGCGATGACCGCCGTCGCGTCGTACGCAATTTCTTTTTTGACGCTCATCGGCGCGAAATTTCTGAAATCGATATATCCCAAGACGAAGGTCAGGGGGATTGCAAAAAGTAGGACGACGTTCACGATTGCGGCGGCTTTCATGCTGTCCGTGGAAATCGCCAGCAGGTTGACAAGACTTACCGCCGCCATCACCATAAGCAAAAACCAATAAATATTCAGAAGTTCTTTTTTCTTTTCGTTTTTTACGTTTTGTTCGTCCATACGCTTATGTTATCATTATTCTTTGAAAAAATCAATTCTATTTTAATTAGTATATTCTTTTAATTTTCCGACACGCTATCATGGATATGAAAAAATGCTTATTGTTTATGATGACGGCGGCGGTGTTTTTCATCGCGGGTTTTGAAAACCGCGGCGCGGCAAACGCCGCAACGCTTTACGATGTTTTCAGCGAACGCCACCTTGAATTTTACGAAAACGAAGTCGCAAAAGAAAAGGTTTTCAGCAAGTATTCGGAGCGCGAACTTGCAAAAATGGCAGTTGACAACGATATTTCGATTGAAAAAGTCAAAAAACTGCTTGTATATTGTCACGCGATGAAAAATATCGGGAAGAATTATACAATAAAAGAAGCGGACAAATTATCAAACGCCACGGTAATTTCCGACACCAGAAAGTACGTCGATTACCTGAAAGCGACAAGGTCAAAGGAGGAACTTGCCGCGCTTGAAAAAAGATTTAAGGAAATCGGCAAGGGACAATAAGCCGACAAATAACCGACAAAAAGGCAACGAAAAAGCCGCGGAAATTCCGCGGCTTTCTGCTGTGTCGAATTATTTCTTATAAGTCTTTTTGAAAAGTTCCAGCGAAAGTTCGGTCGTGTATTTGTCGGCTTTTGCCTTTTCGACGGTCTTTTGCTCGATATAAGTTTTGCAGCCTTCTTCCAGAGCGCGGCACGCTTCGAAAGCGTCTTCCAGGGATTTCCCGCATACGAACACGCCGTGGTTTGCAAGGAAGCAGGCGTTTCTGCCTTCCATTGCGGCGACGGTATTTTTCGTAAGTTTTTTGGTTCCTGCAAGGCCGTACTTTGCACAACGGACGTCGCCCAGAAGATACTTTTTCATTTTATCGTTGAAAGCGGGCAATGAAAGGTGCGTGCTTGCAAAGGTTGCGCCCCAGGTGGGGTGGCTGTGCAGAACGACGTTGATTTCGGGACGCGCGCGAAGAATAGCGGCGTGGATTTTCCTTTCGCTTGTGGGTTTCCGGGGGCCCGTCCATTCAAGCGTTTCGATATCGACGACGGGAAGGTCGTCGGGCGTCATAACGACGTAATCGAGTCCCGACGGGGTGACAAGCGCGTGCTTTTCGTCAAGGCGGATCGAGATGTTGCCCCAGGTGCCTTGCACGAGGTTTTCTTCCAGCATTCTGACGCCTGCGTCTTTGACCATTTGTCTTAATTCTTTTTCGGTAAATGCCATAATAAACCTCCTATTCGCGCTCGGCTTTCAAAAGCGCTTCCTGATTCGTCTTGCTGTATTTTTTGCGATACACGACGTGTTCCAGCACCGCGCCGATTTTGCCGACGGGTTTGCAGCCGCCGACGGCTTGCGCCATGATAAGGGTATGGGCGGCTTTGTCAAGGACAAGACAAGCGGTGAACGCTTCGTTGAGCGTCGTGCCTGTCGAAAGAATACCGATGTCCGAAAGCAGGCATGCTCCGCGGCCTTTAAGCGCCTTGGAAATGCCAAAGATGTCGTTGGTTTTTGCGGTTCTTGCGGTAGGGCCGACGATTTGCGCCATATCGTCCAGAACGGGCGGAATGTTGACTTTTTTATTTGCGACGGTCAGTGCGAACACGGGCGAAGTAATCATAATCGCGCCGACGTCCTGACGCGCGCCGTACAGTTTAACGTGCAAAAGCGCGTCTTTCAGAGTGTCGGAAGGGCATTTGTCGGTTTCGTTGAATTTTACCTCAATGATATCTTCAACGGTCAAATCTTTGAATTTAACCCCCGATTTGGTGATAAGCATACTTTCCGAGTCCACTCTTGCGCTGATGTTGTTGGTGTGCGCGCCGAAAAGATTTTCGTCGTAAACCTTATGCGCGTACTCAACCATTGTGTTTTTGAGTTTTTCGTTCATAACGACTCCTTATTAAAAACAGCGGGCGGAAAAAACCGCCCGCAAGTTTTAACGATTATTTCTTTTTGGGTTTTTCGAAACTGCGTTGAAGTTCGGGCGTGCCTTGTGCTTTTACGAGAGAGAAAACTTTGTCAAAGCGTTCAAGCGCGGCGTCGATGACTTCGTCGGTGTCCGCCATGGAGGTGTAAAGACGGCTTCCTGCAAGGGTAACGATACCGTTTGCCATGTACGCTGCGCCCATATCTTTCATGGCTTCTGCGCGGGCTTCCATTTCGGGCTTGTTTTTGAGAAGTCCCAAAGCGGATTTAAGGAAGCTGAAACTGCTGTAATCGAAGCTCATTGCGCCGGTGCATTCAAGGTGAACGATGCTGCCCTGGTTGTAAACGACGTAAGGAAGATTGTGTTTTTTGACAAGGACTTTAAGGCCTGCCGCAAGTCTGTCGCCCGCAATACCCGCTTTTTCGCAAGCGTTGTATTTTTCGATGGCTTTGATGCAGCAATATCCTGCGTATGCGGACAAGGGGTTCGCCGCGAGAGTGCCGCCGACGTACGCTTTTTTGCCAAGGCCCGCGACGCCCGCTTCCTTTTTTGTGCCCGGGCCCCGCCCCCCCCCCCGCCATAAGGGAGATGTATTCGCGTTTGCCGCCTACGCCGCCCGCTGCGGGATAACCGCCGGCGATGATTTTGCCGAAGATGGTAAGGTCGGGTTTGACGTTGAAGAAGCCTTGCGCTCCGCCAAGACCCATACGGAAACCGGTAACGACTTCGTCAAAGATGAAGAGCGCGCCGTATTTGTGGGCAAGTTCAAGGGCTTTCTGGTTGTAATCGAAGTCAATGGGACGAGTGCCGCTTTCGGGCCCCACGGGTTCAACGATGACGCAAGCCGTGCCGCCGCGAAGTTTATTGCGTCTGAGCATACCTTCCAGCATTTTCAGGTCGTTGGGGCGGACTTCGTCGGTGGAGCCGAAGCAGCCTTTGGGAATGCCGTGGCTTTCAAGAAGGTTGCGGCTTCCGGGGATTTTCAGACCATAGACCATCTGGTCGGACCAGCCGTGATATGCGCCGCCGACTTTGATGACGCGTTTGTTTCTGGTTGCGCAACGGGATACGCGGATTGCCGCCATGACGGATTCAGTACCCGAGCCGAGCATACGGAACATTTCGCACGCAGGCATATGTTTATTGATCTCTTTTGCAAGCAGAAGTTCCGCTTCGTGGAAAAGACCGGTAACGGGACCGCAGGATTTGATAAGTTCGATCGCCTGTTCCTGAACTTCGGGGAAGTTGCTGCCGAGGATTGTCGGGCCGCCCGCTTGCAGGAAGTCGAAGTATTTGTTGCCGTCCGCGTCGTAAAGGTATGCGCCTTCGGCTTTTACCATGCACATGGGGAAGGGTTTGTTGAAAGCAAGGTTGTGCTGAACGCCGCCGGGGATATATTGTTTTGCCTCGGTGGTGATTGCTTTGGATTTCGCGCATTGTTTGTCGAAGTAGTTTTCGACGATGTCCTTATACGCTGCGTCCGATACGCAATAGATGGGTTTGCTCGTGAGTTCGTGCAACTCGTTGTAGATGTCTTGCGCTTTCGGCCATTTGCCTTGTTCGCAAGCGTAACCGTTTCTGCTCATAGTGAAGTCCTCCTAACGTTTTAAGTAGTTAATAAATTTATCGATTGACTGTTTGATTTCAACGTCGACAAAGGGTTTGTTTTTGATGAAGCGTTGAAAAACAATTCCGAAATATGCGCCGAGGATATATGCCGAAAGTTCCTCGGGAGTGAACGTTTCCAGAAGTTTCGCGTATGCCGCGTGCGTTTTTATGCGCTCCGTCGCCATATCGTAAATTTTCGAGAAACTGCTTTCGCCTTTGCACAGGATACCGCGCATTAAAAGATTGCCCGTAAGGTAAGGGTAAGGAATCGTGTCGTCGACGAGTTTGTCGATGAGCGCCGATATGGAAACTTCCTGCTCGGATTCTTCAAAGACCGAAACAAGGTCGTTGATTTCTTCCGCCGCGATTTGTTCCATAAGGTCGTCCAGCGAATTGAAGTGAGTGAAGAAAGTGCTGCGCGATACGTCCGCCGCCTCCGATATTTCGTCGATGGTAACGTTCCCGAGACCTTTTTCTTCAAACAGTTTTTTCGCCGCGTGCAACAACGCTTTGTGAGTGTTGTTTTTTTTGCGCAGACGGCGTGACGTTTCCAATGGTGCCATAAAATCTCCTTTTAATATATTTTGATTATATCACTAAAATAATATGGTTGTAAAGAGATTTTTGTATTAAAGTACAATTTTGTACTGACGGTCAGTTTATTGATAACGATGTCCCGAAAATTTTCATTTTTTGCCGTTTTTCGTCTTTTTTCGCACATTTTGGCGCGATAGCGCGCCCGTAAGGCGGTCAAAACCATTGACAAAACGAAAAGTCGCAAGTATAATAGGGCAATAGACATTGGCATATTTTATATGCCTTTGATTTTTTATGGAGAAGAAAAATGGAAAAAGAAGTTTTTTTAACCAAGGAAGGCTACGACAAATTAAAACGCGAATATGACGAACTCAGTTCGACAGGTCGCAAAGAAATGGCGGAAAAAATCAAAATCGCCCGTGAGTTCGGCGATCTCAGCGAAAATGCGGAATACGACGCCGCCAAAGAAGAGCAGGGTTTCCTTGAAAAGCGCATTCGTGAAATCAACGAAATGCTCAGCAACTGCACGATTATCGACGAAAGCACGATCGATACCAAAACCGTCAGCGTCGGTTGCATCGTAAAACTTCAGGATCTGGAATTCGGGGACAAGCTCGAATATAAAATCGTCGGCGTTTCGGAAGCGAAAATCGAAGAAAATCTTATCAGCAACGAATCTCCTCTCGGCAGCGCGCTCATCGGCAAGAAAAAGGGACAGGAAGTCGTCGTTACCACCCCCGGCGGCGAAGCAAGATTCAAAATTTTAAGCATTAACGCATAAGAGGTCAAAATGGCAGAAAACGACGTCCGAAACAACGAACAACAGGAAGATTTAAGCGAGCTTATCAAGGTTCGCCGCGACAAACTGCGCGATTTGCAGGACGCGGGCAAAGATCCTTTCAAAGAAGTCCGCTTCGATAAAACGGCGATGTCCAAAGAAATCGTCGACAATTTTGAAAAATACGAGGGCAAAACCGTGTCGCTTGCCGGAAGACTTGTGAGCAAACGCGTCATGGGCAAGGCAAGTTTCGCGCATATCCTTGACGGCGACGGACAGATTCAGCTTTACTTTAAGCGCGACGTTCTGGGCGACGAGCCGTATGCGGAATTCAAAAAATACGACATCGGCGATATCATCGGCGTTACCGGCGAAGTTTTCGTGACGCACATGGGCGAAACCACCGTCAACGTAACTTCGGTGAAACTTCTTTCAAAGTCGCTTTTGCCGCTTCCCGAAAAATTCCACGGACTTACCAACACCGACCTTCGTTATCGTCAGCGTTACGTTGACCTTATCGTCAATCCGGAAGTCAAGTCGGTTTTCGTGAAGCGCAGCATGGTTCTTCGCGAAATCAGAAACTTTTTGGACGAAAAAGGATATCTGGAAGTCGAAACCCCCGTTCTGCACAACATCGCGGGCGGCGCAAACGCAAGGCCGTTCATTACGCACCACAACACGCTCGATATCGATATGTACCTTCGTATTGCCTTGGAACTTTATCTTAAACGCCTTATCGTCGGCGGGTTTGAAAAAGTTTACGAAATCGGCAGAGTTTTCAGAAACGAAGGTATGGATCAACGCCATAATCCCGAGTTCACTTTGTTGGAACTTTACGAGGCATACACCGACATTCACGGCATGATGGATATCACCGAAGGTATGTTCAGATACGTTGCAAACAAAGTATGCGGCACGGGCAAAATCACCTTCGACGGCGTGGATTTGGACCTTGACAAACCTTTTGAAAGAATTTCGATGGTCGAGGCAGTCAGAAAGTACGCAGGCGTCGACTTTGACAAAATCGAAACACTGGACGAAGCAAGGGCAGTTGCGAAAGAACACCACATCGAATACGAACAACGCCACAAAAAAGGCGACATTCTCAATCTGTTTATCGAGGCTTACGTCGAGGATAAACTCGTCCAGCCCACGTTCCTTACCGGACACCCCGTGGAAATCAGCCCGCTTGCAAAGCGCGATCCCGATCATCCCGGCTACACCCAGCGTTTTGAGTTGTTCATAAACGGCAGGGAATACGCCAACGCTTTTTCGGAACTTAACGATCCCATCGACCAGCGCGGCAGATTCGAGGCTCAGGTGGAACTCAAAAAACAGGGCGACGAAGAAGCCAACGACATCGACGAAGATTATCTCACCGCAATGGAATACGGCATGCCCCCGACGGGCGGATTAGGCGTCGGTGTCGACCGTCTTGTAATGCTTGTTACGGGTGCGGAGACGATAAGGGATGTGTTGTTGTTCCCCACAATGAAACCTATTAAAAAGTAAATATTTTGCGCCTTTTCGGCGTTTTGACGGAACCCTGCTCAGTTACGTACGACAAAGTACGCGCCTTCGCACGAACCCGTCAAGAACCCCGTAATCTCATCAAAATTCTGC
>OGQI01001088.1_pt1 | contig 19450 bp, 15 predicted proteins | sample 1553171 | NCBI WGS metagenome assembly OGQI01 (sample SAMEA2579988, study PRJEB22360) | human gut metagenome | biome: human gut; feature: human-associated habitat; material: faeces | place: Denmark | collected 2008/2010
ATCTGCATATATTCCTACGAACGTGATCTCGATCACAGACGGACAGATCTTTTTGGAGAGCGGATTGTTTGCGGCGGGCATGCGTCCGGCGGTAAATGTCGGTCTTTCCGTATCGCGTGTAGGCGGGGCGGCACAGACGAAGGCGATGAAAAAAGCGTCGGGAAGTATCCGTATCGATCTCGCGCAGTATAGAGAGATGGAAGTGTTTACACAGTTTAGCTCGGACCTGGATCCTGCGACGAAGGAACAGCTGGAATATGGAAGCGGACTGATGGAACTTTTGAAACAGCCGTTATATCATCCGATGTCACTGCATGAAAAAGTAATTACTCTTTGTGCCGCGACACACAAAATATTCCTCGGCATCGATAAAAAAGAAATACGTCAGTTCCGTCTTGATCTCATGACGTGGTTTGATACGAAATACCCAAATATCGGCGAAGAGATCGAAGAGAAAAAAGTGTTGTCTGATGAATTGATCGATCAGATTGTGTTGATCGCAGAGGAATTTAAAAAGAGCAGGTGATAATATGGCAAATATCAGAGAGATACAAAGCCGTATCAACAGTGTAAAAGATACGATGAAGATTACGAACGCGATGTATATGATCTCTTCGTCGAAAATGACCCATGCGAAGAAAAAACTTGCGGATACAGAGCCTTACTTTTATGGCCTGCAAGGCGAAATATCGAGAATACTCAGACATTTGCCGGACTTGCATCATGGATATTTTTCGGCGCGCGAGAATGTTCCGGAAGGAGAGCGCAAGATCGGTTCGATCGTTATTACGGCGGATAAAGGACTGGCAGGGGCGTATAATCATAATATCGTGAAATTAGAAGAAGAGATACTGGCCCGTCCGGGGATTCATAAATTGTTTATCGTAGGAGAACTCGGTCGTCATTACTTTGCAAAGCGGGACGTGCAGATCGATACCAATTTTCAATATACGGTACAAAATCCGACGATGCACAGGGCGAGGGATATTGCCGCGGTTCTGCTCGACCAGTTCAGGGAGAGGGAATTGGACGAGATCTATATTGTTTATACGAGGATGGAAAATTCTGTTCAGGCAGAAGCAGAAGTAATGAAGCTTCTTCCGCTTGAAAGAAGCTCGTTTAACGAAATGAAAATGCCGTTGAACGTGCACAGAGAAGCAATCGCGCTGTATCCGTCTGCAGAAGCGGTAATGGATAGTATCATTCCGAATTATGTGACCGGAATCGTCTACGGAGCGCTTGTGGAAGCATATGCAAGCGAACATAACGCCCGCATGATGGCGATGAAATCTGCGACAGACAGTGCGAAAAGTCTGATCCATGACTTGTCGATCATATATAACAGAGCAAGGCAGGCGGCGATCACACAGGAAATTACAGAAGTGTGCAGCGGGGCAAGGGCACAGCGAAAATAGAAATGCAGCAGAAAAAAGCCGGGGCTGATACCTCGGGAAGATCAGTATGTCAAACAGGCGGCAGAATGCCGCTATAGTTCTAAGAAAGTGAGAAAGATCATGAATAAAGGAAAAATCATACAGGTTATGGGTCCTGTTGTAGACGTTGTGTTTCAAGACGGGAACCTTCCTTTTATCAAAGACGCTTTGGAAGTTGAAAATAACGGAAAGAAATGTGTTATGGAAGTGGCGCAGCATCTCGGAAACAATGAAGTTCGCTGTCTGATGCTGGCTGCAAGCGAAGGGCTTCACAAAGACATGGAAGTAACTGCAACAGGAGCGGGGATTAAAGTTCCGGTCGGAGAGAAGACGCTGGGAAGATTGTTTAACGTACTTGGAGAGACGGTAGATGACGGCGAACAGATCACAGATGCAGATCAGTGGGTGATTCACAGAGATCCTCCGACATTTGAAGACCAAAGCCCGGTTGTTGAGATCCTGGAAACGGGAATCAAAGTAATCGATCTTCTTGCTCCTTATGCAAAAGGGGGAAAGATCGGACTGTTTGGCGGCGCCGGAGTAGGAAAAACGGTGCTTATTCAGGAGCTGATCCGAAACATAGCGACAGAGCATGGCGGATACTCCATATTCACAGGAGTAGGAGAGCGTTCCCGTGAAGGAAATGACTTGTGGACAGAGATGAAAGAATCGGGAGTTCTTGAAAAGACGGCGTTAGTGTTCGGTCAGATGAACGAGCCGCCGGGAGCGCGTATGCGCGTGGCGGAAACAGGGCTTACTATGGCAGAATATTTCCGCGATGAAGAACACAGAAATGTTTTGTTGTTTATTGATAATATTTTCCGTTTTACACAGGCGGGATCGGAAGTGTCTGCGCTTCTTGGAAGAATGCCGTCGGCGGTCGGATATCAGCCGACGCTTGCTACGGAAATGGGAGAACTTCAGGAGAGGATCGCGTCAACGAAAAACGGTTCGGTTACTTCCGTACAGGCGGTATACGTTCCTGCCGACGACTTGACAGACCCGGCTCCGGCAACGACGTTTGCTCATTTGGATGCGACGACGGTTCTCTCGAGAAAAGTGGTAGAGCAAGGTATCTATCCGGCAGTTGATCCTCTGGAGTCAAGTTCCCGTATTTTGGAAGCGGAGATCGTTGGGGAAGAGCATTACGAAGTGGCGAACAAAGTGATCGCGATTCTTCAGAAATATAAAGAACTGCAGGATATTATCGCAATCCTCGGTATGGAAGAGTTGTCGGATGAAGATAAAGCAACCGTTATGCGTGCGAGAAAAATCCAGAAGTTTTTGTCGCAGCCGTTCTTTGTGGCTGAGACGTTTACCGGAGTTCCGGGAAAATATGTGCCGCTGAAAGAGACGATCCGAGGATTTAAGATGATCATCGACGGAGAGATGGACGAGTATCCTGAGTCGGCATTTTTCAATGTAGGTTCAATCGACGATGTGATCGAGAAAGCAAAGGCGGCGGAGTAGGCAGAGGTGTATTATGGATACATTTGGATTGAGAATCATAGCAAGTGATAAAGTATTTTTCAATGGAAGATGTAAGAAACTGACGATTCCGGCGCCGGACGGAGAAAAAGGCGTACTGGCGCACCATGAAAATATGGTGATCGCCGTTGTTGTCGGTATTGCGCGCATGGAATCAACAGAAGGTGAAGTGACGGAAATCGCAGTCGGAACAGGTTTTGCGGAGATCGTGAATAACCGTGTGACACTGCTCGTCGATACGGCGGAACGCCCGGAAGATATTGACGTGCGTCATGCCAGAGAACAAAGGGAACATGCACAAGAGCGGATGCGGCAGAAACAAAGCATTCAGGAATATTACCACACGCAGGCATCTCTTGCTCGGGCGATGAACCGCCTGAAACTTGCACAGGGAGCGAAAGACCTGATCCACTATTAAGTGTGACAGATGCTTACGGTTGTCGAAAGGATACATCGATAGCATGTTTGTGAAAAGAAACAGATAAAAAGAGTCAGATCACGAGTGACTGGCTCTTTTTTTATCTTGCATTTTATATGGCTGTATACTAAAATAATAATGCTTATGCAAGTAAATTATTTGCATTAAAATGCACAGAAAAATGTCAGACAGAACAGTTTAAATAAATATATGGATTTACAGATCAAAGAAAATGAAACGGGCGGGGAATTATGAGTGAAGGTTACAAAATCCGGTCTCTTAGCGAGATCGTAAACGAAATATTAAGTACGGTTCGCAGCTATTATGATGCGGAGTATGCTTATTATATTGAAAAAGACAGAGGAGACATCGAGACGATCTACGAGTGGTGCGATGAGAATATCGAGTGGCAGCGTGATCGGATGAAACTTCTCCCGGAAGAGCGTCAGCCGAAATGGATGAAAACAGAGATTACCGATACGACGGCTCGGGATTATAGCGTGTTTCTTCCGATCAGTGAAGATGTGACTGCTGTTCTTGCGGTTGTCGGAGTCAGACGGGGAGGCTGCACCATCGACTTGATGCGCGCTATCGTTCAGTATATTCCGCAGGCAATCGCACTGCAGAAGATGCAGAAGCAGCAGGAATATCTGAGTTATCATGACGATCTTACCGGTCTTTTGAACAGAAACAGTCTTGTTCACTATTTTGATACTGTGGATGAGAAGAAATTAAAATCGATCGGCGCGCTTTCCGTCGATATCAACGGACTGAAAAATTTTAATAAAGAGTTCGGGAGAGATTACGGAGACGAAGTCGTAATTCGTGTCGGAGAAGTTCTGGAGGAGTATTTTCACAGTGGGGAAGCATATCGGCTGACGGGAGATGAGTATCTCGTGCTTGTAGAAAATACGTCTTATCAGGATTTTACAAAACAGGTTCATGCGGTGCATACAAAGCTTGACAATATCAGTCTCGGACTTGTTTCTATCGGCTATGCGTGGGAGAAGATCGATATCGAGGTAGACAAGCTTGTCAACAACGCGGAAGTGATGATGCGCGAGGAAAAAAGAAAATATTACAAAAATTTGCAAAAAGGACATCACGAACCGATCATAAAAGAAGATCTTTTACAAGATATTGAAAACGGGAATTTTATCGTATGTCTTGTTCCGAAGATCGATACGCTCACAGGCGAGGTCGGCGGAGCGGAAGCGGTTGTGCGCTATCATCACAAAGATCTCGGAATAGTAGATCCGGGAAGATATCTTAATATGCTGGAAGAAACAAAACTTTCCCATTACCTTGATCTTTATGTGTTTGAGGAAGTGTGCAAAACGCTTCATAAATGGGAAGTAAGAGATATTCCGATGATCCCGGTTTCGGTGAATTTTGCAGGGGCAACTCTTCGGCAGGAAGGACTTGCGGATAAAATGCTGCATCTCATAGAAAAACATCATGTCAGATGCGAGTATCTCGAAGTTGAAGTTTCGGAATCAAGCAGCGATATGAATCAGGAGATGCTGGCAGAGACGAGCAGTAAGATACGAAAAGGAAATGTAAGAGTGATCTTGGATCATTTCGGTGCAAAAGATTCAAGTTTTTCGATCTTGTCTCTTATGGAGTTCGACGGATTGAAACTGGATAAGAGCGTGATTTCAAATATTGTCGGAAACGGAAGGAGCCGGATCGTGGCGCAGGCTGTTATCGACATATGCAGACAGTTGGGAGCGTCTGTTCAGGCAGCGGGCGTGGAAACTCAGGATCAGTTTAATGTACTCAGGGAGATCGGCTGTGATTATGCACAGGGAACATTGTTTAATAAACCGATCACGATTGAAACGTTTGAAGTGAGATATTTAAGAGACAGATAAGGAAAAGTATGGTAAAGGGATGGGCGGCGGACATTACGCCGCTTTACGATAAAGAAATATATATAAAATATTTTGAATGGCTTCCCCGTTTTCGGAAAGAAAAGGCAATGGCGCAGGCAGATCCTTTAAAGAGAGTGCAGAGCGTGGCGGCATGGAGTCTGTGGGAGAAGTTGAGGAAGAAATACAGACTTCCGAAGGAAACAGTGTTTAATCTGTCACATTCAGGGGAGTTTGTCATGTGTGCCGTCTGTATGGGAGGGGATTTGACAGAGGGAAAACGCATACAGGTCGGGTGTGATATTCAGCAGATCGGCAGGGCGCGGGAGCATTTGGCAAAACGGTATTTTTGCGGTTCGGAATATGAGGCAGTGATGTCGGGAAAGACACCGGAGGAGAGGGCGGATATATTTTACAGATACTGGGTGCTCAAAGAAAGTTTTTTGAAAGCGACAAGATTCGGTATGAAGCTTTCGCTTGACTCGTTTGAGATACGATTGGGAAATCCACCGGTTTTGATACGGAAACCGGATCTGTTTCGGCAAGCTTATTATTACCGGGAATATGAGCATCCGAATAAACTATATAAAATGGCGATCTGTTCTACAGAGAAAGAGATTGCCGCCGATATAGATATGGAGTTGAAATTATGAAAAAATTGACCGGAGAATTCCGGCTGAGACGAATGTTGGTCATCGGCATAGCGATCGGTCTTGTGGCGGGAGTTCTGTGTACAGGAGTTGCCGCGAAGTCGGTTTTGTCAAAAAATAAAGCGGAATTTGCCGCAGAAAAAGAAAAATTAAAAAAGAAAACAAATGAGCTGAAAGAAGAGATCATGAAGCATGAGGCGGCGAATAACAGCGCAGAGGCTTTAGGAAGCGACAAAGAAGGGTGGGCATTGGTTCTTGTCAACGACTCTCATCCTCTGGATGTTTCTTATGTGCCGGAATCTATGGTGGAGTTGGAAAGCGAACGGTTTGTCGATGCGCGTATCGAAGAACCTCTTCGGCAGATGCTTGACGATGGGGCAAAAGCGGGACTTAGTATGTATGTCGCTTCCGCTTACCGTTCTTCTGAGAAGCAGAAGGAAGTGTTTAATGCAACCATGCAGGACTGGATGGCAAACGGACGTACGCCTTTGGAAGCTTATGATGAGACGAAAAAGTCAGTGGCAGTTCCGGGAACGAGCGAACATGCGACCGGACTTGCAGTGGATATTATAGCGTCCGAGTATGAAGGTCTGGATGACCGGCAGGGAGAGACGGACGAACAAAAATGGCTGATGGAACATTGTTGGGAATATGGATTTATTTTAAGATATCCTCCGGAAAAGGTGGATATCACGGGAATCATTTATGAACCGTGGCATTATCGGTATGTAGGGAAAACGGCGGCGGAAGAGATCATGAAAAAGAATCTGACACTGGAAGAATATCTTCTTCAATAAAAAGCCTGACAGTACCGTGCAGAAGAATCGCATAAGTATAAGTATAAGCAACAGTCCGGTCCGCGCTGGTTCTAAAAACCGCATTGCGGAAAATCTCTTGACGCAGACTGGGAAAAAGAGATAGGATAAAGTATATGGGGAATACCGTAAAGGGTTGGTAAAGAGTATAAATATACATAAGGAGGAAAAAATGCAGGATTTAACATTTGGGGAACAAGTCAAGATCATTCTCGGAAGGAAAGGAATGACGATCAAGCAGCTTGCGGAATTGATCGAGGAAAAAACAGGGAAGAAAATGTCGAGACAGAACCTGACACAGCGTCTTGGCAGAGATAATTTTCAGGAACAGGATATGCGTATGATCGCGGAAATGCTTGAGTGTCCGTTTCATTTGAGTATCATGTCGGCAGAAGGGGCAGGGGAAGTAAGAAGCATTGCGGCGTTGGAGCGTGCGGCGGCAGCGAGAGTTGAAGCTGTAGAAGCCTCCGGTCATAAAGAGCTGACAGCAAAAGAGCAGGCAGAAGCGGAGTATGCAGAGCCGGAAGAAAAACTGATCGAAGAGACTGTGCCGGAGATGTTTGAGCATACAGAAGAGTTTGCACAAAACAAGGCAGAAGCAGAGTATATTGAACCGGAAGAACCTGTGGAAGCAGAGTATATTCAGACGGAAGAACCTGTGGAAGCAGAGTATATTCAGGCGGAAGAACCTGTAGAGGCAGAGTATATCCAGCCGGAAGAACCTGTGGAAGCAGAGTATATCCAGCCGGAAGAATCTGTGGAGGCAGAATATATCCAGCCGGAAAAAGAAGCGGATATGAGTATGCCGGATACGGAAGGGTTAGAGACACCGGGAGAAGAGGTATCGAACGATCGCGATATGACGATCGGCGAATTATACGAAATTCATGAAGAGTTGAATGAACTTGAAAAGAACGTGCAGGCGGGCGAGTCGATAGAAGAGATTAAAAAGGAACTCGAAAAGCCGAAAAAAGAACGCAGGCTCGGAAGTTTTTTCAGAAGAAGAGATTCACAGTCAAAAGCGGAAAAAGAAGTTTCGCCAAAAGAAAATGAAGTGCAGACGGATGCGGTCGGAGAAAGCGGTATCGGAGAAAATGTAAATCAAAACGATACGGATCATGCCGACAAAGCAGGAGCTGTAGTTCAAGATGAGTCTGTTTCGTCGGATGCAAAATGGACAGAAGATGCGGCAGAAGATGAAACGGCATTTGCAGAAAGCGGGAGCACGAAAGATTTTGAGCCGGTCATTACACATGATGATGCGGATGAGGATACTCAGGCAGGCGATGTGAATCCGTACACCGGAAAAGAATACCAGTCGAACAGCGTGCGGATGCATCCGACAAGGATCGGATACGTTCAGGTGTATGACCGTACGATCCATAAATGGACAGATATGACAGAGTGGGCATTTCTCGGACTTCAGGAACGTAAGAAAGCTTTACTCGGCAAGGCGTATGAACCGCCGATTTATCTCGATTGACGTTTCGTTTCAATTCGGCGGATAATTGAACAATAAGGAAAGTGATACAGCCCCGCAGAGTTTTCTGTGGGGTTGATTTGCAACGGCGATATGTCAAAGTTCGGGCTTGCCTGAGACTTGGCGGCCATTTACAACTTCGGAATGTGGATTTTGGCGCTTCCGCCTGTTTGCGGGAGGAAGGAAAGGAGACGATAACGTATGGAATGGAGCAGGCTGCTTTCGACAAAACGTGAGAGAGCAGGCGGGAATTTTGCAAAGGCGGGCGATCTAAGAAGTGAATTTGAAAAAGACTATCACCGCATAATCGGAAGTGCATCTTTTCGCCGGCTGCAGGATAAGACGCAGGTTTTCCCTCTTGATAAAAGCGATTTCGTAAGGACGAGGCTGACTCATTCTCTGGAAGTATCTTCGCTTGGGAAATCACTGGGGCAGACGATAGGAGAAAATATACTGGAGCATCGGAAAAACTCAGGATTTACGCCTCAGATGAAAGAGGATATTTCTCATATACTTGAGTGTGCGGGCTTGATCCATGACATCGGAAATCCTCCGTTCGGACATTTTGGAGAAATTGCGATCCGGGAATGGTTTGAAAGAAATCTTCCGAAACTTACGTTTTGCCAAAAGAATGTTTCCGAGATGTTTACCGCGCAGATGAAACAGGATTTTTTTCACTTTGAAGGAAATGCTCAGGCGCTTCGCCTTGTGACAAGACTGCACTATCTTGTCGATGAGCATGGTATGAATCTGACATATGCGCTCCTGAATACGATCATTAAATACCCCGGATCATCTTTGCAGATCGATGAGAACAGTGGAAATATAAAAGACCGGAAGATGGGATATTATTTTGCGGACGAGGAAATATTTCATAAAGTGACAAAAGAGACAGGGGCGGGAAGAAACCGGCATCCGCTGACATATATGTTGGAAGCGGCGGATGATCTTGCCTATAAGACGGCGGATATTGAAGATTCTTTTGTGAAAGGATTTATCCGATATGCGGATCTGGAGCGGGAACTAAAAGAGTTGGAAGAGAAGAAACGAAACGGTACGTTTCGACCAGCATACAGACTTCGGCAGCTTTACGAGAGGGGAATACAAAAGCGGGTGCATGATCCGGAATCTTACGCCGTGAAAAATTGGATTGTAAATGCACAGGGATTTTTGCTTAACTGTGCGACAGAAGGATTTATGGCGAATTACGATGCGATCATGTCGGGAAAGTTCGGTCAGGATCTGTTTTACGGAACAAACGGGGAAGAACTGATGGAACTGCTTGGAGACATGGCGGACAGATATGTTTTTTCATCAATGGCAATCTACAAGATGGAAGTATCTGAGTCGGCTGTTATAGATTATTTGATGGAGCGTCTTGTACAGGCGGCTTTGTATTTCGATACAAAAGAAAAGCAGGGAACGATTGACAGGAGAGTAATATCGTTTATATCGGATAATTATAAGAATGCATACCGAATCCAATCAGAAGGCAAAAGCGAAGCGGAGAAATTGTATCTCCGCCTGCTGCTTGTGACGGATTATGTGTGCGGTATGACAGATAGTTATGCAAAACGTCTCTATCAGGAAATGAACGGGATCATCTAGGCCGGAGTCCGACACAGCGAAACCAATGACCGAAATCAGCGTTTGCGTTTCGCTCGTCGTCAGTCAGCATATCAGAATCGGCGTAAGATCTGCAGAAGCGTGGGAAACCGAAAAGGTCTGCCGCGCGGGCTTCTCTTAAGTCATATATGCCGGGAACTCCGAGCCAGAGCCGTCCGTTTTGCTCGGTAAGGAGAAGATGCCCGTAACTGTGGTAACCGTGCAGAAGAAAACTGTTGTTTGAAAGAAACCAAAATTTCCGAGGAAGAACTGTCAGATCGGAAAGCGATAGTTTTCGCGGAAGAGAAAGATCGGTTTTTGAGATCTCATTTTGCCGCACTTCTCCCCGGATGGAGGAATTTGATTCGCTTTTCGCGCGAGGTTCTGGTTCATCCGGTGATTCGTCTTTCGTGGGAGGTTTTGTCTCATCCGGTGATTCGTCTTTCGCGCGAGGCTCCGCCTCATCCGGTGATTCACTTTTTGTGAGAGGATTCGCCTTCTCCTGAGAGTTGTTCTGCGGGCTGTCCGGTCTGGTGGATAGGGAGGCGGGATATGAGTCGCTTTGAATCGTGGAGTCGGTATCCAGAAAATGAATTTGATCTGAATCTATGTTTTCAGGACAGTTCGGCGTAAGCCAAAGGGAGGATGACTCGGAACATTTCAGGAAAAACCCGTCGATCGATTCGAGACGGCGGCATTCGGGGAAGGAAGATTGCGGAGCGCAGAAACGTATGCTGTGTGTCATGGAGTCAATGGGAAAATGAGCGATCTGTTTTGCGCAGATTTGATTTTCCTTGAAAAAGAACGCATACATTTCCGCCTCGAAAACATTTTCAAGGCTGATGCTTCGGATGTGTGCCTGAAAAATACAGGATTGATAGCGGCGGTAGATTTTCAGAAATCCCGCATTGCGCTTTCGTACATTGTTTTCATATTCATATAGATAAAAAGTACCCGTGTCCATCTTTTACCTCGATTCTTGTCTTTTCAATCTAATCTATTCATGAAAGAAAAGAAAAAGAACGTATGGGAGGAAAGAAAGCGGAGGAACATACAGGAGGGATATAATGGAAGAAAATGAGAAGTTGAAGTTAGATGAAAAGTATATGCGGCCAGCCATTAAACAGGCGCAAAAAGCATATGCGATTAATGAAACACCGATCGGATGCGTTATTGTTTATGAAGGAAAGATCATAGGCAGAGGTTATAACAGAAGGAATACAGATAAAGACCCGTTGGCACATGCGGAGATTAAGGCAATCAAAAAGGCAAGCAAAAAAATGGGAGACTGGAGGCTGGAGCAATGTACAATGTATGTGACGTTAGAGCCATGTCAAATGTGCGCAGGAGCAATCATTCAGTCGAGGCTGACCCGCGTTGTTGTCGGATGCATGAATCCAAAAGCAGGATGTGCGGGATCGGTTTTGAATCTTTTGGATATAAAACAATTTAATCACCAGGCAGAATTGACAACCGGAGTGCTTGAGGAAGAGTGCAGTGCGCTTATGACCGGATTTTTCAGGGAACTGAGGGAAAAGAATCGCCGGAAGCGCTAAAGGCACATTCCGGGATTGTAAGCGGTCGCCAAGGTCTCCGGCAAGTCCGGACTTTAGCTCGCTGCCATTACAAAAAGAAAGCCCGTGCAGACGTTACAGCAGTATAGCTGTTTCGGCACGGACTTTTCATTGAGATCATATAAACTTTATAAATACTTTTTCGTGCATTGTGCTTCGAGCTAGGCTAACAGACGTTACTTAGGCAGTTAACTCAGTTCAGGCGCCCTTACGGCACCCGGAAGGTTCTGCTTAGTGCTGCTCCGTTCCCGACCTGACACGGTTCACAGATTCCCGTCGCGTAAGACCCAAACATCAACGCCACTTACCTAAGGCAGCTCTGCCGGCTGTCGCCCTCTGCACAATATCACCCCTGCTATAGCGGATTGCAGGTACAAGGTACCGCTAACACCCCGGCTGCACGAGTCTTAATTTTACATGGTTTTAAGAGAAATGTCAATGAATAGAGCGCAAAATCACAGTAAAATGTAACAGTTCTTTGCGGCGGATTATTTTTAGTGTTATTATAGAGTATAAATTTTGTTGGAAAAAGAGATAGGAGAAATTATGAAGGTACTATTAGCGGCAGTAAATGCAAAATATATTCATTCAAATCTTGCCGTCCACAGCTTAAAAGCATATGCGCGAACTTATACGGAAGAAATCGAAGTTGCGGAATATACGATCAATCAGACGTTTGATGCGATCTTGCAGGATATATATAGGAGAAAACCGGACCTATTGGGAATTTCCTGCTATTTGTGGAATATTGAATATGTAGGACAGCTTTTGAGAGAACTGCCGAAGATTCTTCCGGATACAAAAATCTGGCTTGGAGGTCCTGAGGTATCTTACGATGCGAAGGCTGTGCTGGAACAGTATCCGAAAGTAGAAGGCGTGATGTGCGGAGAAGGGGAAGAGACGTTTGCGGAACTGCTCCGTGTTTATCATGAAGAAAAAGGGGCGCTTTGTTCCGGAGTAAAAAGAGATGAACTCTTTTCTGATATTCCGGGAATTGCTTATAGAAATAAGGACAAAGCTGTAATCCAAAATGATTTTCGTCCTGTTATTGATTTGAGCACGATTCCGTTTGTCTATGATCATATTGAAGATTTTGAGAACAGGATCATCTATTATGAATCGAGCAGAGGATGTCCTTTTTCATGCAGTTACTGCCTTTCCTCTATCGACAAATGTTTACGTTTCCGGGAGATAGAGCTCGTAAAAAAAGAACTTCAGTTTTTTATCGACAAGAAAGTACCTCAGGTGAAATTTGTGGATCGGACGTTTAATTGCCGGCATGATCATGCGATGGCGATCTGGACTTATATTCATGAGCATGATAACGGAATCACAAATTTTCATTTTGAAGTTTCCGCGGATTTATTGAATGAAAAAGAGATCGCGTTGATCAATCGTATGCGTCCGGGTCTGATCCAGCTTGAGATCGGTGTTCAATCGGCAAATGAGATTACGATCCGGGAAATCAACAGAACGATGAAAATCGATGTTTTGTCAACGATTGTTGACAAAATTAAAAAAGGAAACAATGTGCATCAGCATCTCGATCTTATCGCAGGATTGCCGTATGAAGGATATGAAAGCTTCGGAAAATCATTTGACCGTGTATATAAAATGAATCCGGAGCAGCTTCAGCTTGGTTTTCTGAAAGTTTTAAAAGGATCTGTTATGCATGACAGGGCGCAGGAATACGGGATTGTGTATCAGGATCGTGCGCCGTATGAAGTCCTTTCTACAAAATGGCTTACTTATGCGGAGGTCATCCGGTTAAAGCAGATAGAAGAGATGGTTGAAGTGTATTATAACAGCGGGCAGTTTTGCTGTACGATGGCGGCATTAGAGCAAGAATTTGCATCTCCGTTTTGTATGTATGAATGTCTGGCGGCATATTATGATGAAAAAAATGCATTTGCCGTAAGTCATTCACGGATCGGAAGGTATGAGATCTTATATGATTTTATCGTGAAAACGTGTAAAGAAAGATCGGAACAATATATGGAAATGTTGACATTGGATATGTATTTGAGGGATAATGTGAAAAAACGTCCGGAATTTCTTAGAGAAAGCGGAGTTTCATCGGATGAAGCGGCGGCATTTTATAAAAAAGAAGAGAAAGAGCGGACCTATTTGAAAGCATATGAAGGATACGACAGACGTCAGATGAGAAAAATGACTCATTTGGAACGAATTGACGGGAAAACAGTGTTGTTTGATTATAAAAACCGAGATCCGCTCACAGGAAACGCGGCGATTTATTATCTGTCAGAGTAAAGGACAGGCAGACATACTGAAAGCGGCGGAGCTGTCAATTTTTAAAATAACAATGGAAGGAAAAGCAAAGAAATATGAAGATCGGAAAGATCTCACCGACTATATGGAACCGGTCGGTGAAAAAGAAAGTTCATATGGATCAGACGGACGGAAGTTTTTCGTGGGCAGACGTATGTGTTTGCGGCGGCCATGCCGGGATAGGGTATTATGCGGTTTTGGGCGCGGCGGGAGAACTGGCAGCCCGCAAAATACAGGCAGAAGGGATATCGGTAAGAATTCTTTTTCCGGAAGAGACAGAGGAAGAGTTTCTTGCGGATGTTTGCGGGGAAATCCAAAAAGGCTGCGAGTGCATTAAAGCAAAGCTGACGTCTTTGTCGGCAGAGGGAACGGCGGCGGTGCAAACTCCGATCGTGTACGCATGTGCAGGCGGAACGAAAGTACAAGATCCGGGGATGCATGCATTAGAAGAGACTGCAGATAAAAAAACGGGAAACAGACAGAAGTTTGTTAAAAATCGAGAATTGCTCTTATGCGGATATGCAGGTCTGGAAGGTTCTCTTCGCATTTTAGAAGCGGCGGAGGAAGAATTATCGCAAAGATTTATTAACACATTTTTGATGCAGGCAAAAAAGCTTCGTGATCAGCTCATAACGCCGGAGCAGATTTTAGAGGCGGCAAGAGATATTTCGGTTTGGCAGATCGGAAGCGGAGGCATCTTGGCGGCCTTATGGGAAATGGCAGAGGAAGAAAAGATCGGTTTTGAAATTGCAATGGGATCGATCTCGCTGAAGCAGGAGACTGTAGAAATCTGCGAATATTATCGTCTGAATCCGTATCAGCTGACTTCTGCCGGAAGTTATCTGATCTTGACCGATGAAGCGGATCAGGTGATTGAAGTGCTGGAAAAGGCGGGGGCGCGAGCCGTCAGGCTTGGGGTTGCCAAAGCGCAGAAAGCGCGGGTGATCACAAGCAAAGAAGAGATAAGATATCTGGACAGACCTGCGCCGGATGAACTGGCGAGATGGCAGAAGGATTATAAAAAGTGTGAAAAATAATAAAAATACATACAGATGAAAAGTTTTATCCATGATAAAATATTATTTTACAACAAGTAAAACGGAAATGATATATAAAGGTATAGGAGGCAGAAAATGAACGAGAAAAAAGAAGCGTTGAGAATGGAGATTTTGAAGTATATCGAAAAGCACAGCCGGGTAGAGCTTGGAGAACTGGCAGTGTTAGTCGGTGTGGAAGAAACAGATGTGGCAAATGAGATCGCAGATATGGAGAAAGAGAAGATCATCTGCGGATATCATACGCTGATCGACTGGGATAAAGCCGGCGTAGAGATGGTGACGGCGCTGATCGAAGTGCGTGTGACGCCGCAAAGAGACAGCGGATTCGATCGGATCGCGGAACGGTTATATAACTATCCGGAAGTATATGCGGTTTATCTTATTTCCGGAAGTTATGACCTGCTTGTAACTTTGGAAGGCAAGACGCTGAAAGAAGTATCGAGATTCGTATCTGAACGTCTGTCTACGATTGACGGCGTTTTGAGCACGGCAACTTATTTTATATTGAAAAAATATAAAGACCACGGAACGATCATGGGCGTGAAAAAAGGGTCGGAAAGGATACCGGTGACACTGTAATGAGAAATCCATTATCAAGAAAAATCGTTGAGATACAACCGTCCGGCATCCGTAAATTTTTTGATGTGGCGAACGAGATGGAAGACGCAATTTCCCTCGGAGTAGGAGAACCGGACTTTGATACGCCATGGCGCATAAGAGAAGAAGGAATGTTTTCCCTTGAAAAAGGAAGGACGTTTTATACTTCTAATGCCGGATTAAAAGAACTGAGAAAAGAGATCTGTAATTATCTTGAGAGAAAGATCCATGTAAAATACGATGCAGTACATGAAACACTTGTCACTGTAGGCGGAAGCGAGGCAATAGATGTCGGACTTCGCTGTATGCTCGACCCCGGAGATGAAGTGCTCATTCCGCAGCCGAGTTATGTGTCTTATCTGCCGTGTACGGTTATGGCAGACGGAGTTCCGGTGATCATTCCTCTTCAGGAAAAAAATGAATTTAAACTGACGGCAGAAGAACTTGAAAAATATACGACGCCTAAGACAAAGGTTCTCGTTCTTCCGTTTCCGAACAATCCGACAGGAGCGATCATGACGCGGGAAGATTTAGAACCGATCGCAAAATTTGTCGAAGAGCATGATCTGTATGTCATGTCTGACGAGATTTATTCGGAACTTACATATAAAGAAGAACATGTATCGATTGCGAGCCTTCCGGGAATGAGAGACAGGACGCTTGTTATTAACGGATTTTCAAAAGGGTTTGCAATGACAGGCTGGAGACTCGGATATTGCTGCGGACCGGAAGTTATCATATCTCAGATGACGAAGCTTCATCAGTTTGCAATCATGTGTGCGCCTACAAACAGCCAGTATGCGGCTGTGCAAGGACTTAGAAACTGTGGGGATGAAGTAGAAGAAATGAGGAAATCCTATAATCAGAGACGGCGCTTCCTCATGCATGAGTTTAAAAAGATGGGACTGGAATGCTTTGAACCGTTCGGAGCGTTTTATGTTTTCCCGAGTATTAAACAATTTGGAATGACTTCAGAAGAATTTGCAACCAGGCTGTTAAATGAAGAGAAAGTCGCAGTTGTTCCGGGAACGGCGTTCGGCGAATGCGGCGAAGGATTTTTGAGAATATCCTACGCATATTCGTTGGAAGATCTAAAAGAAGCAATCGGCCGGCTGGAAAGATTTATCGGGCGATTGAGAAATGAGAGAAAATAATTATGCTGAATATTGTACTTTATGAGCCGGAGATTCCGGCCAATACCGGAAATATCGGAAGAACATGTGTGGCAACAGGGACGCGTCTTCATCTGATCGAGCCTCTTGGATTCAAATTATCCGAAAAGGCATTGAAACGCGCGGGGATGGATTACTGGAATGATCTGGATGTCACGACTTATATTGATTATGCGGATTTCCTTGAGAAAAATCCGGGTGCCAAAATCTATATGGCAACTACAAAAGCGAAAAAAGTATATACCGAAGCGGCGTATGAACCGGATTGTTACATTATGTTCGGAAAAGAGAGCGCAGGTATACCGGAGGAGATTCTTGTAGATCATGAAGATACTTGCGTGCGCATTCCGATGATGGGACAGATCAGATCTTTGAATCTTGGAAATTCTGTGGCGGTTGTTCTCTATGAAGCTCTGCGTCAAAACGGATTTGCGAAAATGGAGTTGGAAGGAGAGCTTCATGAATTAGAATGGCATGGGAATACCTGAACGAAATAAGTTGTGAAAATATGTGCAAAATGACGAAATAATGTAAAAAAATTCGGGAAAAGTGTAGTTCACTATTGAAGACTTTCGGTATATAATAGTGTCAATGTGCTAAGAAACTGCTAAGAAACGTTTGCGGTTACATCGGTTCGGATAAGGTGCGGGAGGGCGTTTTACATTCGTTTAACGTTGAATCTGTACACTGTGTTACGTCTGTTCAGATAGGGCACAGGAGGAGGGAATCGTTTCCCGAAAAGGGAACGTCCCGTATGAAGCGGGAAAGTATGGTAAAACTAAAAAGATAGAAAAGAAAGCGGAAGGTGGTGTTGCGGAAATGGTAGAAGAAACGATCAAATCTATCCGGGAAACAGAAAATAAGGCAGATCAGATCGTAAAAGAAGCGGAACAGGAAAGCAAGAGAATCCTCAAGACCGCGAAAGAAGAAGCAAAACAGGCTGCCGACAAGCTGATTGACGAAGCAAAGTCAGACGCTTTGAAAACAGCAAATCAGGCAAAGAAAGACGGAGAAGTTATGCTGGCACAGGCGGCGGAAGAAACGCGCAGAGAAGCAGAACAGATGAAAAAGGCGGCTCTTGAACGAAAGAAAGAGGCGGCTGCTCTTGTGTTGGAAAGATTGACATAACAGAAATAAGACTGTAAAGGAGGGATAGACAGATGGCGGTACTTAAGATGCAGAGAATCAGCATCTGCGCCTTAAAGAAAGACCGAAAAGCAATCCTCGAAAAATTACAGAGCCTCGGTGTTGTGGAGATCAATCATGTAATCGAAGAAGATGAAGATTTTAAGAAGATGGACACTGCAGGGCAAAAGGCAGGTTTCGAGAAAGCGTCGACTCTGGCAGAACAGGCGATCGATATTCTTGATAAATATGTTCCTGAGAAGAAGTCGATGTTTGCATCTTTAGAAGGAAAGGCATTGATTGAGCGGGAAGAAGAAGAGCGGATTCGCAATGAGCGAAGAGATCTTCTGAAAACGGCAAAACAGATCGGAAGGCTGGATAAAGAGCGCTCTGAACAGATGGCGGAGATTACGAAACTGAACAACAGTATCGAGAGTCTCAATCCGTGGATCAGCCTGGACGTTCCGCTGACACCGGCAGAGACAGACCGGACGGCAGTATTTTTCGGAACGATGCCGGGAGGTACTGACGCGGAGACGGTATATGGGATTTTGGCAGAGAAAGCGCCGGATATAACCGGAGCAGATGTAAACATTGTTTCATCAGAACCGGGCATGGTATATCTAGCAGTCGTCTGCATGAAAGAAGATGTGCAGGCAGCGGAAGATGCGCTTAGAAGCGCCGGGTTTGCAAGACCTTCCCAGATGTGGGGAGACGTTCCGAAGTTTCAAAAAGAAGAGCTGGAAAGTGAGATCGCAGACTGCAGAGCGCGGATTGAACAGATCGAGAATGAGGTGAAAGACCTTTCGGATCAGAGAGAAAAATTAAAAATATTAGCGGATTACTACAGAGTACGCGCGGACAAATACGCAGTGCTCGGTCAGATCCCGCAGTCGGAGAGAACGTTTGTCATAAGCGGATACATTCCTCAGTGTGAGGCGGCGCATCTTTCCGGTTATCTGACAGAAAAATATGACTGTATGGTAGATGTTGAGGAACTGCAGGAAAACGAAGAAGCTCCGGTTATTTTAAAGAACAATCCGTTTTCGGCAAGTGTGGAGGGCGTTGTAGAGTCTTACGGACTTCCTCACAAAGGGGAGCTTGATCCAACGACGATCATGTCGTTTTTCTATGTATTCTTTTTCGGAATGATGCTTTCGGATGCGGCGTATGGAGCGATTGTGGCAATCGTCTGCGCTGTGCTTGTGAAGAAATTCCCGAGAATGTCTCAGGGAATGAAAAAATCGATGAAATTATTCTTCTATTGTGGATTATCCACTCTTGTGTGGGGAATTTTATTCGGAGGATATTTCGGAAATATCGTAGATGTTGTTTCGGAGAAGTTTTTCGGAACGACGATCACCGTTCCGGCGCTTTGGTTTGTGCCGTTGAACGACCCGATGAAACTGCTTGTGTTCTCACTGTTATTCGGTGTCATCCACCTGTTTGTGGGACTGGGGATCAAAGGATATCTCTGTCTGAAAGACGGAAAAGTGATGGACTTCTTCTGTGACGTTGTTCTTTGGTTTATGCTTTTGATCGGTCTTATATTGATGCTTTTGCCGAGCGATATTTTTGCATCTATCGCACAGATGAATATTGTATTTCCGGCATGGCTCAATACAGGAGCGAAGGCATTGGCGATAGCAGGAGCGGTGGGAATCGTGCTTATGTCGGGAAGAGAGAAGAAAAACCCGGCGCTTCGTCTGGCGCTTGGCGCATATGATCTTTACAATGTGAGCGGCTGGCTCAGCGACGTGTTGTCTTACTCTCGTCTGCTGGCGCTCGGACTTGCAACCGGAGTAATCGCATCGGTTATTAACCAGATGGGAAGCATGCTTGGTAAGAGTGTATTTGGAGTCATCTTATTTATCG
>OGQI01001091.1_pt1 | contig 19401 bp, 13 predicted proteins | sample 1553171 | NCBI WGS metagenome assembly OGQI01 (sample SAMEA2579988, study PRJEB22360) | human gut metagenome | biome: human gut; feature: human-associated habitat; material: faeces | place: Denmark | collected 2008/2010
GAGGAAACTGTAAAAAAATGGCTTGTGAGCTAATATTGTAGTGAAATGTAAATTAGAGGAAGCAATCTTTGGGTGAGAACTCGGAGGTTGCTTCCTCTTTTTGTTGAGATAATTGCAGGCATTGGCAGTAGGATGGGACTTCATTCCGGGCCCCCAGCCTGTCTCACGGAATGAAGTCCCTTACGCTGTGGCAAAAAAAGAGAAAAATATGATGACAAAGCACAGCCTCTATGTTTTCATAATTCTTTTAAGCATTTATTTTGTCACATTGCATATAATGTTATGAGCTGGAAAAGAGCTTGACATTTTGTGAAATGCCGAGTATTATATTAACCAGTGATCGTGTTGCAGATGCTTGCGGGGCCTGCAACCTGGGGAGAGCCTGCGGGGTCTCCTCATTTTTTTTAATGAGAAAAAGAGGTGAAAGTTGCATGGCTAAGGTATTTTTTAGTTATCAACAGCAGATTGAAAAACTTGTAAAAGAAAAAGATTTATTGATTGCTGATGAAGAATATGCAAAAGAGATGCTTAAGCGCTACAGCTATTATTCACTTATCAGCGGATATAAAGATATTTTTAAAAATACGACAACTAAGACGTATAAAAAAGGGACAAGATTTGAGGATATTGTAAACTTATATGAATTTGATGCATCATTACGAGAATTGTTCCTGAAATATCTTCTGAGAGTTGAATGGGAGATAAAGTCGCTTATATCCTATCATTTTTGTGAAAAATTTGGAGAGAATCAGGTTGCTTATCTAAATATCAATAATTATAATACATCCGGTAAAAACCGTACGGGAGTACAGAAACTGGTTAATGTTCTCAATAGATATACAAGCAGACCAACTGATTATAATTACATAAATCATGCACAGAATAAATATCACAATGTACCGTTATGGGTATTAGTGAATGCGTTGACTTTTGGAAATATGTCGAAGATGTATTTTTATCTTCCATTTGATATACAGACAAAGATTGCTAAAAATTATCCATTTGTTAATGAAATGCAGCTTGCAAAATGATTAGCAGTAACAGCCCAATTTAGAAATATTTGTGCACATGGTGAGCGTTTATATTCATATAAAACCAAAAATGCCATTCCAGATTTCCCCATTCATGATAAACTGGGAATTATAAAAAAAGGAAAGCAATATGAATGTGGAAAACATGATTTGTTTGCGGTCGTAATAGCGTTACGTTATTTACTGCCGAAGGATTTGTTTAAAAAATTTAAACAAGAATTGGCGAACTTATTATCTAAACATTTATCGGCAACATCTTGTTACACAGAAAAAGAATTTTTAAAGTATATGGGATTCCCGGAAAACTGGATAAAGATTACACGTTACAGAAAATTATAATGAAAAAGAGACACAAGAATCAATTCCGTAAAAGGAAGTTTGAAGTTGTGTCTCTTTTTTGCATATAGTTTTTATTTTGATTTTGGAAATTCCAGATTAAAAAAGGCAGATTGAGCATAAGAAATTTGAAGGTGACACCTGTATAAGAATAGCGCTTACCATATATGCAATTAAAATAATAAAGGATATATATGAAATGCATAAAAACAAATATTAGCAAATTGGTGAATATAAATAGCAGAATTCGTCAGGCAAAAGTAACTGCTTTAAAACTTCAGAAAAAAGGTCACTCAATAGAAGATATAGCTGAATGTGTGGATTTTGATGAGGAAACTGTAAAAAAATGGCTTGTGAGCTAATATTGTAGTGAAATGTAAATTATAGGAAGCAATCTTTGGGCGAGAACTCGGAGGTTGCTTCCTCTTTTATTGAGATAATTGCAGGCATTGGCAGTAGGACAGGGCTTCATCGCTTACAAAATAGGGGGATTATGTAAAAGTAAATTGGTTATAACAGATGCACAACTGCCTTGATTGTGGTAAAATATTGAAATAAAGTTTCACGCAAGAAGGTGATCACCATGAAACAACACAAGTATTTAAAGATAACAATTTCACTCATTCTCCTCATTGCGCTTATCACGGCTGCGAGCATCTTTTTGTCATACAATGTTTTGAAGGTCAGGACATTTTCGTATGAGACGGACAAGGCTGTGGACCCGGTGAGGGCGGTAGTGATTTCGGATCTGCATGAGCACGAGTTTGGAAAGGATAATGTGAAGCTGGTGGAGAAGATTCGGGAGCAGGAGCCGGATATTATTCTGATGGTGGGGGATTTTGTGAATCAGGATTCGACGGAGTCGACGGTTGTGGTGAAGCTGGTGGAGCAGCTTAGTAAGCTGGCGCCAGTGTGCTATTCACTTGGCAATCATGAGGAGTCTTATATGGCGAAGACGGACTGGAATTTTCCGAAGGAGATTGAGAAGGCGGGAGCACATTTTCTGGATAAGGAGTATGTAGATATGGATATTCGCGGGACGAAGCTGCGGATTGGGGGGATGTTTTCCTATGCATTTGGAGCGGATGGAAAGGATTCGGCGGCTGCGGCACCGGAGGATGTGAAGAATTTTCTGATGGATTTTCAGGATACGGACCGTTTGAAGATCATGATGGCGCACAGACCGGATTCCTTTATATTTGGAGATGCGGCGTCGGTGTGGGATGTGGATCTGGTTGTGAGCGGACATGACCACGGTGGACAGGTAGTCGTGCCATTTGCGGGGGGAGTGTTTGGCGGAGACCAGGGATATTTTCCAAAGTATGTGCATGGCATGTATGAGAAGGAGAGGCTGCATCTGTTCGTGTCGAGTGGGCTTGGAAGCGCCAACGAGCCGTTGCCGAGGGTGAATAATCTGCCGGAGGTGGCTGTGGTGGAGATTGAGAAATCAACTCAAACTTGATGATGCGAAGCAGACATGCTATATTATAATAGGAAGAAAGACGAATATCTTAGAAAGAATGAGGAGAAAAAATGAGAGTAGACGATGGATTTGTATTAAGAGAAATTGCAGGAGATTATGTGATTATCCCAACCGGTAAAACGGTGCTTGATTTTAACGGAATGATAACGGTCAATGAGGTGGGAGTTTCTATCTGGAAGATGCTGCAGGAGGAGACGACATTTGAAAATATTGTGAAGGGCATTTTGGATGAGTACGATGCCGATGAGGAGACTGTGAAGGCGGATGTGCAGGAGTTTTTGGACCGCATTAAAGAGGCTGGGATATTGAAATAGAGGTGTATGAGAAAACGAGTCTCAATGTTTATTTTTTAGATGGCTTCGTAGTATGAAAATTACCAAATTATATCAAATTTTTTAGATTATATATAAATAAATCTACAAATTATACAAAATATAACATTTTCGGGACGATTTACCTATTGTATTTTCATCAAAAAAACTTTAGAATATTTTAGAATAAATCTATTGCTAAAACTATGTTTTCGCATAGCAGTAGAAATAACCTATTAATCATACTCAATTTAAAGGGAAGGGAGAGGAAAGTATGAGAAAAAAATTTAAGAAACGGTTGCTCGGAATCATCCTTACCATCTTGATGGTAGTTAGCGTGATACCTGTGCAGCAAGTACAGCCCGTAAAAGCGGCGGAGACGCAAATTATTTATCTTGAAATATCAGGTGTATCAGGATGGACACAGCCAGGTGTTCACGCGTTAGATGCCAATAATAAGATAGTAAATAATTTGTTTGCGATGGAGAAAGTTGCAGACAGTGGCAATATTTATAAGGCGAATATTGCTGCAAATGCTACAAAGGTAATTTTTACACCAGATAATACATGGAATACAGGAGAAACAAATGCAGTTTCTATTAGAGATGCCAATGCAGATTTAAAAACAACATATCCATGCTATAAAGTTACATCTTTCCAAAAGGGGTCAAAACAATGTTGGAAAGGTCATTGGACAACATACAGTACCGGAGATGAAGTTTTAAAAGAAAGATTTTATGTTTCCACTAATTTGGTCGATTACATCAATGATGCTAGACTTGGAGAAGGAAATAAAACGAGAGGATACAGTGACAACAATCAAGGAACAGTTGTTGATGGCTCAGAAAAAGGAGCAAATGTTTACAGTTATTTAGATGCTGCAATATCGGGAAGCCCATGGTATAATAGTTCTGGTCAAAATTCAAAAGCATGTCAATATACATATCCATTGTACTTTGGTAACATGTTCGATACCAAAAATAGATATGGACGCATGTTAAATGGAAATTGGTATGGACTTAATAACTTTAGTGTGGGTGCCAATGTGGCTTTAGAAGAAAAAACCACAACTGAGGGAAAGTGCTTTTATGGAGCAGCAGCACAAGGTTTAGTAGGTGATAAACTGGTTGATGGGAAAATGGTAGATCCGGAGGATTCAAATGTTGTTCTGCCTTATTTCTCTGGGGAAGCGATTCATCCATATAAAAATGGTAGTGAAATTGATAACAACAAGAACTTATCTGAATATTACAATGGTTTACAGTTCCCATTCAAGCAGACAAAGGATAAAAATGGCGTAATTACATACTCTTATGATTCGGGAAAGGATTATGCTGTATATTATAATTTTGAAAAGAATTGTTTCTATGAAAGTCCGGAGCATATTAAAAATGAAACAACAAATGATGGTACAGCACCAGAAGATGGATTCTATCCATTGAACAAACCAGGAGATCCTCGTAAAGCTGTAAATATGGGATTTGGTACTGAATTTACGATTCCATTTACATTATCAAAAGATGGAAAAATCAATGGTCAGGACATAACATTTAACTTCACTGGTGATGATGATGTGTGGGTATTTATTGATGACTACCTTGTTTTAGACATGGGTGGTGCACATAGAATGGCAAGCGGAACAATTGACTTCGCAGAGAAAAATGTAACAGTTGAAAGCGCATTTACACCAGATAAGTCCACAACGGCTGCTTGGAAAGATGGAGCTACTCGTGCAAATCAGACATCAGAGAAAAGAACAAAGAAATTTACACAAATTAAGACAGAGGGTAAAAACACTTTTGAAGATATCATGGCAGATGATTCAAAAGTACATACACTGAAGATGTTCTACATGGAACGTGGTATGTTCGATTCCAATATGTCTGTAAGCTTTAACTTTTCACCTATTCCATCAGGTTTAACACTTAGTAAAGACGTTGACACTAAACCAGTAAATGATGGATTAAAGTCAGTTGTAGAGACAAAAGATAATTTTGATTTTACAGTTAAAGATAATGATACTACAAGAACAGAATACACTTATGAAAAAGACTATAATGGTACAGGTACAGAAAGAAATACTACAACAGACGGAGTTGTAGAAGGACTTGCTGATAATGTATACGCAAAGAACTTTGAATACACAGAAGCAGATGACAATGGTAATAAAGGCTTAATAATTGGTACAGGCTTTACAATTACAGAGACAGAAAATTCCAATTATAATACTAGATGGTTTGTTACGGATATTTCAACTGGAAAAACCACAAATAGAGGAGATGGACTGGTTTCAACCTTCAAATTAGGAGATGTTTCATCAGGTTTGACAAAAGTAAATTACAACGTTAACTTTGTAAATACACCAAAGGTAGGTACTGTGAATATAACCAAGGCATGGGATGGTGATGTTCCGGATACACTGAAAAATACAGAGTTCCCATTCAAGGTGGAAGTTGACTTGGATGGTGAAGCTGATGAATATGGATATTCGGCATATCCTTTGGAATATACTGTAGATGGAAATTACTATGTAACCGACGCAAATGGTAACTTTACATTAAAGAGTGGTCAGACAGCTGCTTTTGAAGGTATTCCGACAGGAGCAAAAGTTAAAGTAACAGAAACAAAAACTACTGATGGAAAGTCATGGGTAGTAAGTGGACAAGAATTCAAAGAAAGTGCTGCAGTTACAGATGGTTCTAATGAAATTTTAACGATTACCAATGCCACCATGACTATACCTTCGGATAAAGTGATTTATGTTGAAGCAGGAAAAGATACATTTTATAAACCAGCTAATGTTGAAACAGGCTATACTGTTTCTAACACGTCCGATGGACTGACTTATACAGATAAAGGTTTCAATGGTGCAGAGCCAAACAAATCATACACAGCTAACTATACAGGATCTAACAGTGATGGAGCAATAGTAAATGGTACGATTACTGTACTTACATATCAGGCGACCGATAAGGTTTATGTATTTGATTACGGTTTAGAGTCAAACATTGCAGAAACGAATGCAAATGGGGATGGCTTATTCCAGGGCGGTAAATTCTACAATGAAGAAGCTAAAGGTGATATGGCTACATCTGCTAAATTAGGAACAATCACTCCAGCAAAAGAAAATACACAAACTACAATTAGCAGCGGTTCTAATATTGCAATTGATAGCGTTGGAAAAGCAGATGGCGCAGTAACATTCAAGCCAATTGCATTCATGGATAAGGTTGAGAATTACAAATATACAGCAAATATTGCTAAGGTGAGTACAGAATTGGATGATACTAACCCAGAAACTGGTACAACAGTACATGGTACAATCAAGACAATGCCGGCAAACGTTGTTTACTATGAAGATAACTTCAATGCAACCAATGAAAATGATGACAGCAGTGTAAAGATTGTATACACAAACTCAGGCTCAAAGCCAACAAATGACCCAACATATTCACAGAGTAATGACCAGAGTGAAAATTACGGACATGACAAGGCTTACAATGGTGACTTGGAAGAAAGTGGAAATAGTGCTACGGAAATGAATAATGGAGATGGAGCATATTTCACTTTCACAGGAGACGGATTTGACATTGTATCCAGAACAAATGAGAATACAGCAGGTCTTATCGCATATGTATACAATGGAAAGAAAGATGCAGAATACTTCAGAAATCCTGAAGTATTTAAAGCAGGAACCAAAGATTTGGTAAAATCAATTCCTGTTGATACGTTCTATAGTAATGGTGACCTGTATCAGGTACCGGTTATCAGCACTACATTACAACAAAGAGGAACCTATACAGTATATCTGAAAGCACTGAAAACTTACACAGGACAGTCGGTCATCTATATTGATGGTGTACGAATCTATAATCCACTGGCAGACAAGAGTGCTTATCTTGAGACAGAGAAGAATACAAAAGTGCAGGAACTGAGAGGAATGTTATTAGGAAGTAGTCCGTCAATCAATCTTGTAACGCCAGATGGAAATAATGGATTCCTGATTGACGGTGGTTCAACAGCAGTAGAGCAGTATCTTCCAGAGAAGCCAGAGATTGGTGCATATTTAGGTGCAGAAACATTAGCAGATGTCATGAAAGCAGGACCAAATAATGAACTGTATCTGCCAATTGATAATGGTGTGGCATTTAAGGTTTCTACACCTGTAGGCGATGCAGACTGGACACTTCAGGTTGGAGCAAAATCAGTATCAGCAGATACAAGTACAGAATCAGATGCAGTTGTAGCAGACAAGGCATTTACGGTTTATGTAAAACCGGATGATGTAAAAGAGACAAAATATCAGGAAGTAAAAAATTATACTATCAACACATCAACAGATATGTATTATGATATTGATCTGAAAGAAGTAATTAAAGCACAAGGATGGACAGCAGACAGCTACGATGTAATTGTGTTGAATACAACGGTAGATTATAACAATTATGATATTATATCTCTGACAAATATCAAGTGTGCAGCAGATATGACACTGAGCAAACCAAGCCAGCTGACAAGGATGGGATATAATCTGGCAGGAAGAAATGTTCTGACAGGAAATGATGAGGCAGTCTTGAGCGCTAAATTCGGAGTTACAAATGTAACAAGAGGAAAATATGCAAGTATGACAGTTGTCACCAAAAAAGAGGCAACAGATGTACAGGTTACAGATCCTACAGGAGCAGTTGTAACATCCTTTACGAAAAAGACAAGTTCTATTGATGCAGATGGAAACAAAGAGTGGAAATTAACATTTAAAGTTATTAAGCAAAGAGGTGAGGCAAAATACAGTGTGGATGCTGTAGTGAACGGCTCATTGACCAATATGCCATATTCAACATCTATCATGGTTAGATAGAAAAGTAGTTGAATATGAATAATTTGGAAAGGAGATAGGAAATGAAAAAACAATACAGAAAACCTGAAATTGCTATAGAAGATTTTGTGCTTAACCAGTTTATTGCTGGTTCATGTACAGTGAAAACAAATCTAAGAGACACTTGTTATTCAGCTAATTATGATGAATGGAGTAAAGAACTTGATCCATTTACATTAGCTGCGATTAAAGCAGGACAGTTTATAGAGAAGCTTTCGTGTACAGTGAACGCAGATGATGATAATGACACAATATGCTATCATACACAGGGTAGTCCTTTGTTCCAGTCATAGCAAATAAAGATAAAACGGAGTTATGTATAAATGCATAGCTCCTTTTTTGATGAAAGGATAAGAATGTATCGTTATTATTTTAAATTGGCAAATTTGGTTATTCAGATAAATGCTCCGTTTGTTATCGAAAAATTCTATGAAATGGAAATTTATCGTATTGAATATGCAGAGAAAATCAATGCTCAGTATACAATAGAAATGTTTCCAGAAAATTGGAAAATAGAAGGAAAGTTATTGTTCGATGATAGAAAGTCTAAAATATACGAGACGAAGGAAACGATTCAAAGATATTTTTTTTGGAGCGTACATACAGAAAAAAAATATGTGATGCTTTCTTATAGTAAAAAGGATTTTTCACTTTTTAAGATATATTTACAAAAAGAGTACAAGGATGAATTGTTAAGAGAATTCCATATTTCAGGAATGTTGGCAATGGAGCTTGTTTTCATAATAAATCAGGGATTTCAACTTCATGCATCTGTGATAAATTGGAAAGACAAAGGAATATTATTTTCTGCACCATCGGGAACTGGAAAATCTACGCAAGCCGATTTGTGGAAAAAATATGAAGGAGCAAAAGTAATAAACGGCGACAGGGCCTTAATTAGAAAAGAAAAAGGAGAGTTTACGGTTTATGGTTCTCCATATGCTGGTACATCGAAAATATATACAAATTTCTCAGCTCCAATCAAAGCGATTGTTATCTTGGATCAAGGTAAAGAGAATAAAATTAAAAGGTTGGGAGTAAAAGATGCATTTGTGAGATTGTATAGCGAGTCAACAGTAAATGCATGGAATCAGGAATACGTCATTCGATTTCTGGATTTATTACAGGATTTGATTGAAAATGTGCCCGTTTACCATCTCTCCTGTCGCCCGGATCAGGACGCAGTAAATACGGTGAAAAACGAAATTTTAAAAGAGTTATAAGATAACAATAAAACAAAGAATGCAGATTAGTGAGGGTGGAGTGCACTCTCACTATTCTAGGTTTAAGGAGATTTTGAGGGATAGGTTGTAATTTATTGGAAGATAGTTTATAGTAAAAGATAAAAAGATGAGAAAATGGAGGGCACTATGAAACAGAAAAAGAAATTAGGGATTATAATTGCTGTTGCAATAGCTATAATAGTGGTGGGAGTTGTAATACTTTTTGCATTAAAGGCAAATAAGAGTTCTTCACAGAAAGAAACAAAAGAAACCAACGAATATGAAATTGTAAAACCTGGAAAGGATACTTTGGATGCTGATAAAATCAAAGGATATTCAGCCAAAGTAGGTGTAGAAGACAAGACGGAAAAAGCAGAGCAAATTGTCCTTTCCGATCCGAACCTCACGGTTGAGTCCATCGGTGCTTATTCCGGTTCTTTTATAGAAGATGGAAGCGACGAGGCGACAAAGAACGTAACAGCGATGCTGATTACGAACAATTCTGACCAGATGCTTCAGGTGGCGCTGATTGATTTTCAGGTAAATAGCAATGAGACGGCGAGTTTTAAGGTGACGAATCTTCCGGCGGGAACTTCTACGCTGGTACTTGAGAGCAATAAGCGAGAGTTTTCAGATAAAGATACTTATACATATGGCAATGCGGCTACGGGATATATGGATCAGCCGACACTAGAAGAGGATAAGGTAGAGTTAAAGACTGAGAATGGAAAGATTACGCTGAAGAATAAGACGGATAAAGAGCTTAAGAGAGTTTATGTTTATTATAAGTACGTACAGATTGGCGGCGCTTATTTTGGCGGAATTACTTACCGTACACCATTTGAAAATGTGGGCGCAGGCAAGGAAGCAGAGGCAGTTGCGGCACATTTTAATCCGGACAGCAGTCAGATTATGGGAGTACAGATACTTGATAATTAAAAGAGATTGGGGAATAAGTTCATGAAGAAACAACAAGCACCAGTGCAGGCGCAGCTTAGAAAATATCTGTATCAGAAGGCGGCACACAATAAAGTGCCGCTTTCCGGTACATTTGAATTGACACCGAGATGCAATATGAATTGCAGGATGTGTTACATTCGAATGAGTGAAGCAGAGATGCGGGCGAGGGGAAGAGAGTATACAGCAGAAGAATGGATTGAGATGGGAAAAGCCTGTGCAAAAGAGGGAATGCTCTTCTTGCTGCTGACTGGCGGGGAACCATTTCTTAGAAAAGATTTTAGACAGATTTATACAGAGTTAAAGAAGCTTGGGTTACTCATCTCAATTAATACGAATGCGACATTGATTGATGAGGAGACCGTGGAGTGGTTAAAGAAGGATCCGCCGATGAAGGTGAATGTGACACTTTATGGTGGTGGAAATGAGACTTATAAAAAGCTGTGTGGACATCCGACCGGATATGATGCAGCTACGAAGGCGATTGATCTGATGCACGATGCGGGCATTTTTGTGAATATCAATGCGAGCTTTACGAAGTACAATCTGGATGATATGGAGGATATTTTTGCATTTGGCAAGAGAAGGGAGATCCAGGTGAATGCGGCGACTTATATGTTTCCGCCGGTACGTAGTGCGAAGGACGGCGTGACGGATGATGCGGTGCGTTTTACAGCAGAAGAGGCTGGAAGAGCGAGAGCGATGGCGGATAAGTACCGCCTGTCTAAGGAGGAGTTTGAGATTCGATTGAAGGCACTCCATGAAGGAAGAGATGACTTTATGGGCGGTGAGGAAGAGTGTGAGCGTACCCCGGATGAGAAGATGGGTTGTATGGCGGGACGGTCTTCATTCTGGATGACATGGGACGGACGAATGACGCCTTGCGGCATGATGAATGAGCCGGTAGCCAGACCATTTGAGATTGGCTTTTCGGATGCATGGAAGTCAATCTATCAGGCGACGGATGAGATTTTGCTGCCATCTGAATGCAAGAACTGCAAGAAGCGTTTTGCGTGTATGATGTGCGGGGCGCTTACGATTGCGGAAGGTGGCGGATGCAGTTATAAGAAGCCGGAGTATTTGTGCCGGCAGACAGAGGTGTTCCTAGAAGAGATGGAGAAAGAATACCAGAAACGGGAAACAGGGGTATGATGACGAATACACAAAAAGAGCTGTTACAGGCACTTCGGTGCTTTATGCAGGGGGATGAGGAATACCATCTTCCGGAAAGGTTTTCACAGCTAAAGGAGCTGTGTGACCTTGCTGCGATGCATAAGATTTTAGCAATTATATATGAGATGATCCGGAGGGATTCGGTGCTCCTTTTAGAGGAGAATGCGCCACTTGCTGCGAGGTGGAAGAAGAGTGCGATTGCGGAAGTGATGCTGCAGGTGCAAAGGACGGCTGGTTTTCTGGAGCTGTATCAGAAGCTTCAGAAGGAAGGGGTACATCCGCTGGTTGTGAAGGGGCTGATTTGCCGGTCTTTTTATGAAAAGCCGGACTTTCGGATATCAGCGGATGAAGATCTGCTGCTTAGGAAGGAAGAGTTTGAGACCTTTGACTGCATTTTGTTAGAGGAAGGATATAAGAGGCAGGAGCTGGATCCTAAGGATCTGCCGTATGAGATTCCATATCTGAATCCGAGAAATCAGGTATATATAGAGCTTCACTTTTCGTTGTTTGCAGAAGGCGAGGGTGCATATGGTCATCTGAATCAGGAATTTGCAGGGGCATTTGACCGATGCATTTGTGAGCAGATTGAGGGAGTGGATATTAAGACACTTTCGCCGACGGACCATATGTTTTATCTGATCTGTCATAGTTTTAAGCATTTTTTACATAGTGGATTTGGGATCAGACAGGTCTGTGATATGGTGATGATGGCAAAGCATTACACGACGCGGATTGACTGGAGAGAAATTCAGGATAAGCTTGCACAGCTTCGAATGGATACATTTTTCAGTGCTCTGGCAAAGATTGGCAGAGAGTATCTGGGATGCTCCTGGGAGAAAACCGGATATGTGGATTATACGCAGGAGAGTGTGGACTGTATGCCGCTTCTTGTGGATCTGCTGGAAGGCGGTGTGTATGGCGGGAGCACGATGGCGAGAAGGCACAGCGCGAATATGACGCTGGAAGCTGCTAGGAGAGGCAAAAAGGCGACGGCGTCGTCGGTTTGGTCATCGTTGTTTCCGGGTGTTTCTTATATGAAGGGGCATTATGTGTGGCTCTGTAAGTATCCGTGGCTGCTTCCGGCAGCATGGGTGATGCGGCTGTTTGGATATGCGGCAGACAGGAAGCATACAGAGGATCAGAGTAGTTTAGAGATTGGAAATAAACGTGTGGAACTTCTTCGGAAGTATCATGTGATAGATTAGGGGACAGATATATGAAGGTGATAGATACAAGAGAATATGTGTCGGTTCTGAAGCAATTGACGGACGATGGACGGGAAGTCAGCATGCGGATTGCAGGGAATAGTATGGCGCCATTTCTGATTCATGAGCGTGATACGATCTTCTTTCGGAAGCCGGAGGCAAAACTGAAGAAGGGCGATATGGTGTTCTTTAAAAGAAGAAACGGACAGTATATCATGCACAGGATTCACCATGTGAAGCCGGATGGGTATTATATCGTGGGTGATGCGCAGTGTATGATTGAGGGACCGGTCGCAGGGGAACAGATATTTGCGGTTGTGACGAAAGTCATAAGAAAGGGAAAGACGATACAGCCGGGGGACTTCTGGTGGGAGTTCTTTCGTCATGTGTGGCTGCATATGATTCCACTTCGAAGACCGGTGATGGCTCTTTATACGAAGCTTCTTTTTAGAGGAGGCAGATCATGAGAGAGAAGAAGACACATTTTGAATCGGTCAGAATATTAAAGAAACGATGGAAAGATGGTACATTTTCGGAGATTTTAGAGGACTGGAGATGGATTCTTGGGTATAGCGCAAGGTATAAGGGAGCGATTCTGTTTTATGTTGTGCTGGGAATCTTAAGTACGTCGTTTGGACTTGCGAGCAGTGTGGCGAGTAAGTATCTGATCGATATCATTACGGGTTATCAGACGAGTAAGCTTGCAGTGCTGTTTCTTGTGATGGTTGGCGGACAGGTGTTCAGTCTGTTGTTTGAGAGCCTGATCAACCGGGTTTCCACGAAGCTTAGTATTGATATTAACAATGATATTCAGGCGGATATTTTTGATAAGATTATTGATGCGGACTGGATGGAGATCAGTAAGTATAGCAATGGAGACATTCTGAATCGTTTTAATGGCGATATTCGTACGATCAGCAGCAATGCCATCAGCTGGCTTCCGACGATTATCATTGCACTTTATAAGCTGGTGGCGACATTTATGGTCATCCTGCATTATGACTGGGTGATGGCTCTGATTGCGCTTGGCAGTGCGCCGTTTCTTCTTCTGCTGTCACGAACGGTGCTGAAGAAGCAGAGGGACTTTAGCCAGAAGGTGCTCGAGACGAGCAGTAAGCTGATGGGATTTGAGGTCGAGACGTTTTATAACTTTGATACGATCAAATCTTTTGGTATTGCGCCGCATTATAGTAAGAAGATGAGATGGTGGCAGAAGCGGTTTCGGGATGACAGCCTGAAGTATAATTATTTTACGATTAAGACGAATGTAGTTCTGCAGGGAATTGGAATGGTCGTGCAGTTTATTGCATTTGGATATTGTCTGTTCCGGTTGTGGACGCATGATATTACATATGGTACGATGACATTGTTTCTGCAGCAGAGAAGCAATCTGTCGGCGGCATTTAATAATCTGGTGACGATTGTTCCGACATTTTTAAACAGTTCAGTATCGGCGCACCGTATTCGTGAGCTTGTGGAGCTTCCAAAGGAAGTACATATTACAGAGAGTTCGGTGCTTGATGCGTATGCGGCAGATGGATTTTCCATTTCTTTGCGGGATGTGGATTTTTCTTATGTGAAGGAAGAGCGTGTGATCACAGATTCTTCGTTTGAGGCAAAGCCGGGTGAGATTGTTGCACTGGTGGGTCCTTCCGGAGAGGGTAAGACAACATTAATCCGTATGTTTCTGGGGCTGATTCATCCGCAGAGCGGGCAGGCAGTGATGTCTGCGGCAGGCGGCATGGAAGTGGTACTAAATGCAGAGACGAGACACCTGTTTGCATATGTTCCGCAGGGCAATACGATTCTGTCGGGAACCATCGCAGAGAATCTGCGGATGGTAAAGGAAGATGCGACAGAGGAAGAGATGATAGAAGCATTGGAGATTGCGTGTGCGTGGGACTTTGTGAAGAAGCGTCCGGACACGATAAATAGCAATGTGGGCGAGCGTGGCCGTGGACTGTCGGAAGGGCAGGCACAGAGGCTGTCGATTGCAAGGGCACTCTTAAGAGATGCGCCGGTGCTGCTGTTGGATGAGGCTACTTCCGCACTGGATGTGGAGACGGAGCGCAGGGTGCTTCGCAATATTATGACACAGAAACCAAACAAAACATGTATTGTTACAACGCACAGACCAAGTGTGTTAAATATGTGCAGACGGGTATACCGTGTGATGGATACCAGGGTGACAGAGCTTTCGGAAGAGGAAGCTGCAAAAATGGCAATGGATTTTTAAGGTAGAGAGTGGTAAAATGATTGATATACATACGCATATCCTGCCGGGGATGGATGATGGAGCAGTGGATATTTTAGATACGATAGAGATGGCAAGGCTGGCTGCTATGAGCGGAGTAACAGAAATTGTGGCAACACCGCATTTTAATATTCCGGGACTGTATGATAATGCATTTGGAGAGCATTATGTGAATACGTTTAATCAGGCCGCAAGGGCGATTAAGGAAGAGAAGATTCCGATCAGGCTTTTTCCGGGGATGGAGGCATTTTCTACAGAGGATCTGCCACGGCAGATGGCAGATGGAAAGGTGATGACGATCAATCAGAGCCATTATATTCTGATGGAGTTTGCATTTGATGAGGATCCGGACTTTGCAACGAGGCTTCTTGGTAAGGTAAGGGAAGTTGGTGCAAAGCCTGTGATTGCGCATGCGGAGCGTTATTATTTTGTGCAGGATGATCCGCAGATTGTATATCAGTGGAGGAAGAAGGGATATGCCATTCAGGTCAATAAGGGAAGTTTTCTTGGACGGTTTGGTGAGTCGGCAAGGGAGACGTCATACCGCCTGCTTCGTCACCATCTGGTATCGGTTGTGGCAAGTGATGCACACAGCGCGGTGGAGCGGACGCCTTTTTTGATGGATGCGTATGAAGCACTTAGTGAATGTTGTTCAAAGCGGCATCTGGATGTGCTGTTTCGAGACAATCCCGGCAGAATCTGTCAGGATAAGCCGGTACTTGAATTGGAGCCGCTTCCATTTTTACCATACTATTATGATTAAAGGAGAAAACATGATTAGATTGAGAAGAGCCATATGTCTGATATTTGTGTTGGCATGTGCGGTATTCGTTGGATTTTTAATAAAGGAAAAGATGGTGGAAGACCATGTGCCTCCGGTGATTACCTGTAGTGATGATGAGCTTGTACTCAGTGTCAATGAGAATCAGGAAGAGGCACTGATGAAGGGAATTAAGGCTACGGATAACAGGGATGGGGATTTGACGAAGGAAGTTCGTATTTCTTCTATCTCTCATTTTATTTCGGGTAATGAACGCACGGTCACTTATGTCGTTTTTGATAAATCGAACCAGATGGGAACGTTAAAAAGAACGGTGAAATATAATGATTATACGCCACCACGGATTAAGATGCTTCATGCACCAAGATGTAGCGCGGCAGAAGCGGCGAATACAGACTTTGTATCTTATCTGAGTGCAACAGACTGTCTCGATGGAGACCTGACCAGCCAGGTGAAGCTTTCAATGAATGACAGCCTGTATAATCCGCAGCCGGGAGATTATCCGGTTACGGCACAGGTAAGCAACAGTGCGGGAGATGTCTGTTCGGTATCGTTTGAGATTACGATTACGGATAATGAGAATGAAAGTATAAAGCAATATCCGGCGTTATCGGAGTATATTGTTTATACAACTGTTGGAAATATGATAGATCCGATGGGTTATGTGGTCGGACTGGAACAGAATGGGCAGATTACAGAGTGTAATGAAGATGCCGGTGTCATGGGGGCGATTAGTGTGAATTCGGAGGTGAATTACGAAGTGCCTGGAGTATATCCGGTAGAATTTTCGTATACCGGAGATGGAACTTTGACGGCTGTGACAAAGATGTTTGTAGTTGTGGAGGGAAATGAAGATGGAAAATAATCGGGAGAATGCATCCGCACAGACGGAGACAGAATTTGAACCGATTTCATTGGTTTGTGATATTTTAAAAAACTGGTGGGTCATCCTGTTTGGAGCGCTGGCCGGTGCAATGCTTTTTTATGTGGCAAGCAGCATGAAATATGTTCCGAATTATCGTACACAGGCAACATTTGTTATCACATCCAGAGCGAATGCCAATGCATACAATAATCTTTCTTCTGCCAATTCGATGGCAGAAACATTCCAGAAGATTCTGGAAAGTACGATTATGAAGAAGACAATCTGTGAAAAATTGGATATGGATAAGCTTGATGCGGATATCAGTGCCAATGTTGTAAAGGGAACGAATATGCTGACCCTTTCTGTTACTGCACATTCGCCAAAGGATTCGATTGATATTATCAAAACGGTGATGGACAACTACACCAGCATTTCTTATTATACAGTTGGAACGACAGTGCTTGATGTTTTGGAAGATCCGAAGATTCCGTATGCACCGGTCAATCCACCACAGAACGGTGAGATGGCAAAGAAGGGATTCTTCCTGGGAATGGCTGTCTGCATACTGTTATTTGCTATCTGGTCTTATATGCATAATACGGTGAAGCAGGAAAGAGAAGTAGAGAAAAAGCTCGATGCCAGAAGTCTTGGAGCGATTAGTTATGAATGGAAGTATAAGACGATAAAGGAATGGATTAAGCACCGGAAGAAGGCAGTTCTGGTGGATAATCCTCTGGCAAGCTTCCGGTTCGTGGAAAGCTTTAAGATGCTTGCGGCCAGGGTGGAATACCATATGTCAAAGATCAACGGTAAGATCCTGGTAGTTACGAGTGTCTGTGAGAATGAAGGAAAGTCATCCGTGGCAGGGAATCTTGCAATCACACTTGCGAAAAAAGGCAAGAGAGTCATTTTGATTGATGGCGATATCAGATGCCCTGCACAGTATCTGTTATTGGGAATGAGTCCGAAAAAAGAAAATGAGCTTGGAGAGTTCTTAAATGGCAGAACAGGTGCCAATAACATTTTGTTAAATACGGAGCGTAAGCGGCTTGGATTTATAGGTGGAAAGGTGTCCTATTCTGCTTCTACAGAGATGCTTGGAAACAGACAGCTTCCGGTTCTTATAGAAGCCTGCAGTAAGATTGTGGATTACGTCATTATCGATACCCCACCATCTGGAATGATCGGAGATGCACAGATTTTTGCACAGCATGCAGATGCCGTAATGGTCGTTGCCAGACAGAACGTTACACTTGCAGAAGATATCAACGAGATGATGGATGATTTCCGTGACAATCATACCAAGGTACTTGGAGTTGTTTTAAATGGTGTCATGACGTTTCAGAGTATCGCGGACAGCCCGGTGGGAGATCATTACAGCAGATATGGGCGATATGGACGTTATGGGAAATATACGAATAATAAAGAGGTATAGCAGACATGGATGAGATGAGAGAAAAATCTGGGAAGGAGCAACAGGGTGAAATCGAGAAGATTGATCTGATTGAATTCCTTCGCAGTTTCCAATATGGAATCAAGAAAATGTGGTGGCTGGTTTTGGTTCTCGCATTGATTTTTGGACTGAATAGTTATATCAAAGCAAGAAAGAATTATACCCCTGTCTATACGGCATCAGCGACGGTGGCAGTAACGACAATTGATGGAAGTCCGGCTTACCAGAACAATGCGTCTGCACAGCAGATGGCGGATGTTTTCCCATACATACTGACAAGTGGTGTGCTAAAAGATGTGGTAGCTAAGGATATGAAGCTGGACTCTGTTCCGGGATCCATTTCTGTTAAGGCGGAAGAGGGAACGAATATGCTTACGATATCTGTTTCCGGTACGAATGCAGAACTTTCCTATAAGACATTAAAGTCAGTCATTAAAAATTATCCGGAAGTGGCACAGTTCGTACTTGGAAATACGACTCTGAAGATACTGGATGAAACAGGTGTTCCGGATGATACGACAAAGCAGGGAGTCATTTCTTCTTCCTGGAAGAGAGGGGCACTTAAGGGTGCCATTATTGGTCTTGTGATTCTGTCTCTTTATGTACTTACCAGACGTACCGTGAAGACAGGTAAGGAGATTAAGACCCATTTGAATCTGGTTGATCTTGGAACATTGCCGGAAGTACATGTAAAGAAGAGAAATAAAGAAAGTTTTTATAATTCAGTCAATGTATTAAATAAAAGAATTCCGCAGGGATATCTGGAAGCGTTCAGAAAGGTCGGAATTAAGGTAATGAAACAGATGGAGGAAGAGGAGTTTAAGACGCTTTTGGTCACCAGCTCTGTGCCGGAAGAAGGAAAGACGGCATTTTCTGTGAATCTGGCAATCATAGAGGCAAAACTAGGGAAAAATGTCATACTTGTAGATTGTGATATGAGAAGACCATCTGTTGCAAAAGCCATGAATCAGGAAGGAGAATTTCCCGGACTTCAGGCGGTGCTTCAAGGTAAGGTGAAGATCAGTGAAGCAATGACAACGATAGAACTTGAAAAGTGCCCGGGATCTTTGCAGATTCTGTATGGCAAAACGACAGAAGGAAGTTCTTCCGACCTGCTTGAGAGTAAGCAGATGGAGAGACTCATTTCCATTTTAAAGAAGAAAGCAGACCTTGTAATATTTGATACGGCTCCTTCTGAGATGCTTGCAGATGCGCCGGTACTTGCAAGATATCTGGATGCTGCAGTCTATGTGATCCGCTATGATTATGCAAAGATGCGCCAGATTCGTATGGGTGTGGAGAACCTTTCGATGAGTGGAATCCATATGCTGGGTTATGTATTAAACCGCGACCGCTCTACGGGTGGTGGATATGGATATGGTTATGGATACTATGGACGCTATCGTTATGGAAGATATGGAAGATATGGTCGTTATGGCGGATATAGACATAA
>OGQI01001095.1_pt1 | contig 19320 bp, 31 predicted proteins | sample 1553171 | NCBI WGS metagenome assembly OGQI01 (sample SAMEA2579988, study PRJEB22360) | human gut metagenome | biome: human gut; feature: human-associated habitat; material: faeces | place: Denmark | collected 2008/2010
GACGACTCTACCGCCCATCTGCCGGGCATTGGCAATGGGACTGAATGAAGAATTAGAGAAAATGAGAACAGCAAAAGAAGCGGCCAGAGAGTACGCCGAAACATTATGGAATAGAGAATCCACCCTTGAATGGGAGGTCAGCCGTGATGCCTGCAAATCTCGTTCTGAGCGAGATTTCCTCGCAGGCGAAGAGTTTGGTTATCGCAGGGGTTTTGCCGATGCCTGGCGATGGATTCCGGTGAGCGAGCAACTTCCGGAAGAAGGACGATTGGTGTTGGTGAAAGAGGAATCTATGTCCCCTAACACCGACGAAACCGCAAAAACAAACATAAAAGGGTATGAATTAGCGGTGTGGAATGGATGTGAATGGCAATTGGAGTACATAGATAAACCGACTCACTGGCGGCTAATCGAACCAAAAAAATAATGATTATGCGACAAATTAAATTCCGGGGCAAGCGCCTCGATAATGGGAAGTGGATTATAGGATACTATCTTGAAATGGAGTTATGTGACGGATGCGGTCGTTACTCGTATATTAAAGCCGATGGCTACGAACCTATCAAAGTTGATCCCAATACTATCGGCCAGTACACGGGGTTGAAAGACAAAAACGGCAAGGAGATTTACGAGGGGGATATAGTTGAATGGGAGAATCTGATGAAAAAAACTATGCGTAGCGTGATTCGCTACATATACAACAGATTCAAGTTTACGGATTTCGATGGCGAAGATCAGGAGATATGGTGTTATGTCTTTGAAGCAATTGGCAACATCCACGACAACCCCGAATTGCTGAAAGGAGAAGACGATTCGTCTGGGCTATTCGGGAGCTCAGAAACTTTCAAAGACTAAAAGAAAATGGAAAATTAGAGACTATGAAGAAGATAATTAGACACGGAGACCGATACGCTAATACCGTATTTTTACGTAAATGCTGCGCTTGCGGCTGCCAGTTCGAATACGAGCGGCAAGATGTACTAAAAGTCTATATCCATCCATCGGATTATACTGAAATTTGGCATATATGCTGTCCTGAGTGTGGGGATATTACTAAGATAATGTTTAACCGCCGAGAGGCATAATAATAAACTCATGGGACTTTTAATCATTACAGGGATTTTGTTTATCACCGGAGTTATCTGGTGGATTGTAACCGGAAAGAAATGGCTTTCTCCTTCGGATGGAGCTATCATTACCACGGTAATTTCAGGAGCAATCTTAATTGTCGAATGTATATCTGTTGTCTCGGCGCAAAGCGATTTTAAGAAAAAAATCATGGATTATCATGCTCTTGAAAAGCTATTGGAAAGCCATAGATATGAAATGAATCCGATGGATCGGGTATATGTCATTCACGATATCCATGAAAACAACAGGGTTATCAATGCACACCGAGCTCACTGTGATAGCTTCTGGATCGGGCTATGGTACTCTGAGGAAATCGGGAATTTAGAGTATTTGAAATAAAAAAAACAAAAAAATGGAATCAATAGAAGAAAAGGCCCGACGGTGTGCCCGTGCCTCACAAAGTTTAGTAATGGATTCAACAGAGGAAGATGAATTATACGTGGATGATATGATACGCATGTTCCTCGCAGGCGTCGAATGGGCCAATCGCTGGATTAGCATAGAAGAATATTTACCTAATGGATGCGATATGATTTTAGCAAAAGAACCGGACGGAAGGTTGGATCTTATTACCGGATGGCAATTACATGAACGCATCAAGCCTTATGCTGTTGATAATTTTTATATCGAATGGCGACTGGTTGAACATAAATAACCGTTTAACAATATTAAACTATGGAAACAAAAAATGTTCATCATGCGGCAACGAATTGCCTATTAGCCAATTTCATAAAAATGCGGCAACAAAAGACGGGCTTCAGCCTTATTGTAAGGCATGTATTAAAGCTAAAAGAGACAAAATTATGCCTGGTAGCAATAACGCACTTCGGGACTTCAGCCCGCGCGAATTAATTGCGGAACTCCGTGCTCGCGGATATGAAGGGGAGTTGCGCATAGTTCAGAAAATAACAGTTTAATATGAAAGCACTTTTATCCATAATCACCGCCCTACTCGTTATCATCCTGATTCGGGTAGAGCGCATAGCGTACAGGATTCCAGAAATACGGTTTGATTCCATTATAGTCGATCCGCCGCCGGAAATTAAAAGGACTACACCGATTATCCGTTCGGATTGGGATTTATTCATCGAAGCCCTGATCTACGTCGAAAGCAAAGGAAACGAACGGGCCGTAGGTAAAAACGACGATGGCGGAGTACTGCAAATACGGCCCATCGCCGTAAAGGAAGCCAACCGTATCATAGGGTTTGACAAATTCGTCGATTCCGACCGTTTCGACCGCCTAAAATCCATCGAAATATGGGAAACGATACAGGAATACCACAATCCTGGGAAATCATTCGAAAGGGCCTTAAAACTCCATAACCCCAACGGTGGGGAAGAATATTCAGACAAAGTAATGAACAAATACAAGCAACTCAAACATGATAACTATTAAATCGCTCGCAAAGAAGCTGGAAATTGCCGAAATCCGCATCTGGTTTTTGATTCGGCAGCGGATTATCAAGACCACGAAGAAAGGAACGGATATTTTGGTCGATGAATCGGAGGTATATGACTACCTGCAAAAACGCCCCGAACTATGGGATAAATGGAAGATAGACTATGAATACTGCCAGACTCACAAGATAGCATAAAAAAGCAAGGACTCCCCCGAAAGTTCGTCCCTGCCAACGTCCGCCCAGACATCCTCAAAGATATAAATTTTATATTGAAAAACATGACGACACCTTCAATAAAAAGAAGACGAGGCGGCAGACGCGACGACTCAACGGTTCACATTAACTTCACAAGGAAAGAACTGATAGACGAACTTCGGCGGGTGGAGTTCTATTGCAAGGTGGTAGACCGGCGGGCTCGAATCAAAGAACGCAGGATGAAAAAATAAAGCTGATACTTGCATAATGTCCCGGACCTATTGACCTTTGCGAAAACAGATTATTCTATGGCTGGAACGTCTGATTTACTACGGGAGATCGCCGACATGCTCGATGCGGGATTCTTCAAAAACATAACCGAGGATGATCTCGACAGGGCGAAAAGGGTGATTATGGCATTTCGGGATGTCAAAGTTGACTATGAGCAGGCGAAACGAATCACCGGCAAGTCCGATTCGGCTTTCAACGCGAAAATATCGCGTTCCGGGATACCCGTCTGCAAGGAACGGCTATACAGGTACAGCGATATGGTTAAGATCAAAAATAAAGAGGTTTGACTATTGATAGTGCCCCAGGGCGGATACGACAAGCACTTCAACCGTTTCCTCGTTTATCCGATATATCAATCTGTGTTCCGAACTTAGCCGCCGAGACCAAAAACCGCTATATTCATGTTTGAGTTGTTCAGGGTTGCCTATTCCCGTTTGGGGATGATCTTCAAGTTCGATAAATATTTGTTCGATACGCCTGGTAATCGCTCTATTGCCGCTCTTATGATGCTTTTGCAGATCTTTGCGGGCCTTATCTTTTACGATTATTTTATATTGTCCCATAGTGACTTGCTTGGATCATAAATAATTCCTTCTCCGGCTTTGCCTGCTTCGTATTCCTTGATACGGCGGGACAGTTCGGCGATATTTCGCGGATCGTCGAACCAGGGATCGCCTGAAGGGGATGGATTAAGACTGATACCGTCGCTAACCACTAATTCAATAAGTTTACGCCCGCGCTTCACAAATACGCGGGTATGTTCGGCCATGTCAAAGTATTTTTTTTGATTGTTCCGAAACTCCGAAGGGCTAATAGTAATTGCATCCATAATCTTTTTCATTTGTACGCACTTTTGTACGTTTTCTTGTACAAATATAGTGCCTTTTATTGAGCAATGCAAATTTGTGCAGGTTTTTATAACTAAACTAACCGCTCACACAACTTATTGATTATCAGATATACCCTAAAACAGGGTATGTCTGATAATCAGAAAGTTAAGTACCAAAAGAATTTGAACAACAAATCTTTGTTAAAAACGATCTTTTTAATTGGTAATTAAAAAATAGTTTGTATATTTGTGATGTCTACAGTTCGATGTACTTAATCATCTCGCAGGGCAAGCGGTCAGATTGCTCAGTATGTTGGGCTTTTTTTATGTCCATATAGAAACGGCGATTGCCTTTACGTAAGTTATTGAATGCTCTTCGGGGTGGTTCATCGACTGTAGACAGCGTAAATGGCAATCGCTTTTATTTTGCCAAATTTTAACTTTTAAATGTCTACAGTCATGTCCAACAACACAACCTACGCGGCCCGCTATACTTCATGCGGCTGCGTTATCGAAAGACCAACGGGATCGCTAACCGTCTACAAGGTTTCTAAAGAGGGTAACGAATCCCTTTTCAACATTCAGCAGGGCAACGATCAGATCGTAGTTACCCTTCGGCATGCAAAATTACTTCTCGAATCCCTATCCCGTCTCATCGAAGACCGCACCATCACCGGCCCGCAACCGGTCTACAACTTCAGAGAATGCGTTAACGCTGGTAGAATTGTTAAAAGGGGGTAGCCATGAACACCATGCAAATTTTCAATAATCAGCAATTCGGGCAAATAAGAGTAGTCGAATTGCAAAATCAACCCTACTTTGCTGGCATAGATGTGGCTAACATATTAGGGTATGAAAATCCGCAAAAGGCTTTAAGAGATCATACAGATGCAGATGATAGAACATTAATACAACTATCTGATTTACAAGAGGTGAACGAATCGTTACCCCCTCACATGAAAGGTTCTAAAATAATGGTTATCAACGAATCCGGAGTCTACTCCCTTGTTTTCGGGTCTAAATTACCTACCGCAAAACAGTTCAAACGGTGGGTGACGACCGAAGTCCTGCCATCCGTCCGCAAACATGGGGCCTACCTGACCGACCGGAAAGTAGAGGAAGTGTTATCCGATCCGGATACGATCATAAAGCTCGCAACGCAGTTGAAGCAAGAGCGGGCCGAGAAGGAGCGCCTTGCCGAAGAAAACAGACTGGCAAATGAGCAAATCGAAAAGGCCGCGCCGATGGTGCAATATTACAATAAAGTATTGCAATCGGACAGCCTGATTACGACAAACGTGATAGCCGATCAATTGGGCGTTAGCGCAAGACGGCTTAACGATATGCTGGTGAAGCGCGGTATTATATACCGGCAAAGCGACACCTACGTACTGTATGCGAAATACTGGGGCCAGGGATACGAAGGTTATAGAACGCATACTTACATCAGCAGCACGACCGGCCAACAGTTTACCAAACAGCATCTATATTGGACGGAAAAGGGCCGCGAATTCATCTACAACCTGTTTCACGATGACCGAGTATGAATATACGGCCCTGGACGTAATCAAACGCATGGGCGAAGACGAAGTATTCCGCCGGGAATTGTTGCTGCTGATAAATGAGCTGCTTTGCATGCTGAAAAACGCATGTGAAGAATCGAATTAATTTTACACTTACACGACAGTAAATCAGTCGTTTTATACTATTTTGCAAAGGGGTGGTACGCTGTACCGCCCCTTTCTATTTTTGTTCCATAGCGCTATCGGTAACGGCCCCACGTAAGCGGGTCGAGAATTAATAATCAATCAATAACTATGGACAAAGATATTTTTATGTTCGGCGACGGCGGGTCTAAGGGATCTGACATCATGGCGATGATTCCGGCGCTGATGCAGAACAAAGGTATGGACCCGAACCTCGTTGCGGCCCTGATGAACGGCAACAACAACCGGAATGGTTTCGGCGGGGACGGATGCTGGTGGATCTGGATTATCCTGCTGTTCTTCTGCTGGGGCGGCTTCGGCGGCAACGGTTTTGGCAACAATGGTGCTAACGGTCTTCCGGCACAGCTTAACAACGATGCGGGTCGTGAATTGCTGATGAATGCAATTCAGGGCAACGGCGCAGCGATCAACCAACTGGCCGCCTCGCTGAACTGTTCGACAACGCAGCTTCAGGGCGCGATTTGCAGCCTTCAGGGATCGGTGGATAAAATCGGCGGTCAGATCGGAATGAGCGGACAGCAGATTATCAACTCCATTCAGTCGATGGGCTGTCAGATCGGCAATCAGATCGCCGAATGTTGCTGCAACGTCCGCCAGGACATCGTGAAAATGGGCTACGAAAATCAGCTCGCGACGATCAACCAGACCAATGCGCTGCAATCTACGGCCAACACGCAGTTCAACATCATCGGAGCGAAGATCGACGCACAGACGCAGATCATCAACGATAAGTTCTGCTGGCTGGAAAAAGCCCGTTTGCAGGATCGTATCGACGAACTCAGCCGCGAGAACTCACAGCTTGCTACGGCAGCCAGCTTGCAGTACCAGACTGCGAATATCGTCAGCCAACTCAAAGCCCCGGCGCCGGTTCCGGCTTACATGGTTCAGAATCCGAATTGTTGCTACACGCCTACGGTGGCCGTTGCTTCGTCTCCGTTTTGCGGATGCGCTGCAAATGCCGTAATCTAAGCAAAAAGGAGGTGATTATGTATCCAAGAGCAGACTTTAGAGTTGTTTTTCCGGGATCGTTTATCCCCAGAGTGGATATAGGTGGGATTTATGAACTCCGGACTAACGCAGTACAGATTACCGATGCTTCGGTGGACTACGGGATTTCCCCTATCTGTTACAATGCTTTGCCATGCAAAAGCGTGGTCTTGCTCAGTGTACATGCAGATGCGCCGGCGGGAAGCGAGTCTCTTCCGGTAACAATCGCAGTGCCGAACAACGGCCAGTCTACGGTTTCCAGTGCCAGCACTACCACGGGAACAACGAAAATTCCGGTAGTAGATAGCAAGAACAGTAATGTCACGGGAGCCGATGTTACGGGGAGCACCGAACGCCTTGCCTATATCGATAAGCGAAACGGCATAATCCGTTTTCTGGAATTTACGGCAAGCGCGGCCCCCGCGCCGACTGCATCCGCTGAACCTGCAGCAAGTAAAAATTCAAAGTAAAAAAACGAAAGCGCAGGGAGGGCAATCCCCCTGGGCTTTCCTAAAAATTAAAAATCATGTTCCAAAATTTGAGAAAAGGATCATCTGTTTATGTGCTCGACACACGGGAAACTCCGAAATTCTATACGGCAGCAGTCAAGGAGGTCGGCGTGCCGTACTATCCGCAGCCGACGCCCGGACAACTAACGCCCTTCCAGCAGCAGTACATCAATATCACTATTGAGAACAACGAGCCCTGGGGAGTTCCGGTTAATCTGGATGTCGTATCGAAGGATGGGCTTACCGTCTCCATGACGCGCGAAGGTCTGATGCCAGCTATCACGGCGGCGCAGAAAGAGAGTTCGGATATCATCAATTCGTTCGAACGTCACAAAGCGAACCTGGCAGCCTACGATCAGATTTTAAAGGATCTCGATCCTTCCTATGCGAAAGCGAAGGCTCAGGACGAAGAGATCAAGCGTCTGAACAACGAATTGAGCGAAATAAAGAGTATCATTCGTTCGGTTCCGAGCCTGGAGGATATAAAGGGCCTTTTCGACAAACAAGGAACACCAAAAACAGCTAAATGATTATGAGTTGGAATGGTATGGTAATCGGACGCGCTCACGGAGGCAGCGAACGAGAAGACGTGGATTATATGCTCGATGAAGCCTATGAAAAAGGCCGCGAGGATATGCGTCGAGAAATGATGGACGGCGGTCGATATGGAGATCGTTCAGACTATCCGCGCGGGGACTATGAAATGCGCCGCATGGATGGGGAAGGCTACGGAGATCGCCGCGGAGTCAAGGGTACCGGGCCGTATGCCGGTGAATACAGGCGTAGAAGGTATTAGGTTATGGGACGGCTTGATGTTTACGAAGCATTGCCGGAAGGTATGAGAGAATACCTCTCCAATCACGGCTGGCATTTCAGTAAAAAGCTGGCCGAGTATGCAACCAACCCCCAGAGGATGAAGAATGCCGACGGCACAAGTCATCATTGGGATCACGAGCAGGTAAAACAGGCCCTCGAACGTAATGGAATTACAATTGAGAAAGCGAAGGGATACGACTGTATGTACGTCGCTAATATGGCCTATTCGGACTTTTATCCGAAACCTTTAGCCTCGGAAGCTGCCATTTTGCAGTATGTGAAGGCTTACATCGATGATCCGGACGGCTATGACGGCATCGCACTTACCCGGTACTATGCGGATTGCATAGGAAAGGGGGAACCTCTTGCCTGGGAAGAATTTCTGTAACCGGCGGGGCACTCCGAATCATGCCGGAGTGCCCTTATTTTATTCAAATTAAATATAAAGATCATGGAAGAAAGAGAATTGAAACAGTATATCCTGGATTATTCCAAATCCATAGCTAAAGGTGATGACGATGTGCTTGAAATAGCCGGACGTGTGTCCGACTTCATTGAAGGAAAAGAAGATAAGTGCAAAAATTGTACGCTCGTGCAGTGGCTTTGGCTGATTTTGTATCTGAACGTCGATGTCCTTTGGGGCAAGGACGATCAGGAAGACGAACAACCTAAAAAGACGAAGAAATGAACGAGTATGCCCAAAGATTATTAGCCGGTGAAAGCCTCCGGTCGGTCATCGGCAGCATGTCCCCCAGCGATCATCAGCGGTTATTGGAGTATGTCGACAAGGAAGCTACTTTCTTACCCAGGTTCGTACGTCGGAAGATGTGTAAGCGTATAAAAAAATATATCGAAGAATGATTACCGCAGAGGTACGCATACGCAAATACGATTGGAAGATAAGAATATATCTTGCCGTTACTTGCTACTATACGGACGAGATTATGGACTCCCTATCCCGGATCGGATGCCCGCCCGATATTATGAACAGGGCCTACAATAATATGACCCAATGTGCACTGGATACGGGGTTGACTTATTCAAATTCGCACCGGTCGGTTATGGTCGTAGCCCGGAGTTCGTCGCCGGCGCAATTCTTAAACTCGTTCGAGCACGAATTAAGGCATTTGACCGATCACATCGCCGCTGCCGAAGGGCTTGAGATAGGCGGCGAAGATGTTGCCTACCTGACCGGCAATCTAAATTCCCTGCTATGGGAATATATACACCCTTTTGTTTGTTGTAAATGTAAAGACTATTGATATGAACAACGAAGGAGATATTTGCGCTTATGAAGCGCAGGATCGGGACAGTAAAATAAAAGAGTTACTAAAATACTTGGAATCAGAATTATCCCAGCCTAAATTCGAACAGATAAAAGAGGAACTGCTTCAGGTTTTAGAGGGGTAATTGCGGGGGTAAAATACCCCCGCAACCCTTTTCTCCAAATGTGTGATAAGTTCGGAGATGCGCGTTTTCTCTGCCATCGATTGTATGGCATTTGCAATAGGATGAAAGAGCTAAATTAAGCGCATACTTTCCCCGTGTTATTCTTTCCCTAAAGGTGCTATTTTTTTTCGAAACTATTGCATAATGCGCCGGACGTACTGACCTTTGCAATATAAGGTTTTACACCTATGTTTCAGGAGATATCGGAACTTAAATACGTGAAGTTCGTAAAGCGGGACGCCATCGAAAAAGAGGCTCTGTTGAGCAAGCCTAAATTTTCGGATATGTCGTTGATACCCCTACTTTATGACGAGTTCAGGCGAATTGTCGCCGATGATAAAAGTCAGTTTAAACAGTCCGGTCGCCTGAAGAAACAATTCGTATTCATTATCCTATACCTGTACTCTCCTGCAACGCTTGCCGGCGGTAAAATACGTACAGGTGTTCGTAATGAACTTCAGAAGTTATTTCGATACAAATCCCCTACAGCGATCAGCAATATCGGGGCAAGTGCGGCATTCTGGTATTCTCAATATCGGCATTTCCGCAAACAGGTGGAGTCGGTATTTATTCGGCTCATGGAGTGGCATAACGATAGGATAAAAACGGATAGTTAAATGGCGAAGGGATTGACGATAAAACAGGAGAAGTTCTGTAACAAATACCTCGAATGCGGTAACGCGTCCGAGGCGTATCGCTTTGCCTATGACTGCTCGAACATGAGCGAAGAAACGATTTGGAAAAGGTCAGGAGAATTACTTCATAACGGGGCAGTAACGGGGCGGATAGATTATCTCAAGAGCCACCTTGCCGAGGCCGCCGGCATTTCAGCTCTCCAGATTGTTCGCGAACACCAAAAGATCGCATTCTCCGATGCTACCCGTATTCGAAGTGGATGGATGTCGCTCAAGGAGTTTGAAGTCCTTACGGAAGATGAAAAAGCGTGTATCAAGTCGGTTGAGACTAAACAAACCAAGCGGGTTACTGATGAGGGGGAGATCATTATTGACGAACAAGTAAAAATCGTTTGTTATGACAAACAGAAATCGCTCGATAGTATCGTGAATATGCTTGGTTATAATGCACCTTCAAAAATAGCTAATACGGACAGCAAAGGGAACGACATTCCGCAACCTACGTTAAGTACAGACAGATTGCTCCAGTTGATAAAAGAAGGAAAGACGGATGGATGATTATTCGAAGGTGGGCGACCTGCTGCTCAAAGAGGGATCTCTAACATTCGCCGCTGCAATGTTTGAGGCGGTGAACAGGAGTCCCTTTCTGATATCTCAGCATCATCGGGAAATCTGTCGGAAACTGGATCAAATACTCCGGGGTGAACATCCCACTAATCGACTAATATTGAATATCCCGCCGCGCCACTCAAAAACGGAGTTAGCTGTGGTATCCTTCACTGCGATGGGGTTCGCTATCAATCCACATTCAGAATTCATGCACCTGTCCAGTAGCGATGAGCTTACGACCCGCAACGCGACGAATATTCGCAGAATCATGGAAAATCCCAACTATCGGGCTTTTTTCCCCCATGTAGATCTATCGAATAACGCAAAAGGGAGTATATCCACTTCTGCTGGCGGAGTGTTCTATGCAGCGCCTTTTATGGGTCAAATTACGGGGTTTGGATGCGGTAAGCTCGGAGCGGAGGTGTTTAGCGGTTCGATGAATATAGATGATCCTATGAAGGCTCAAGATGCCTTTTCGACCACGATTAAGTCCCGGATTGGAGGGCTGTGGACATCTACGTTCAAGAATCGCCTTAACGATACACGTACGCCGGTTATCGTGACAGCACAGAGGCTTGCTCCGGACGACTTCTGCGGATATCTGTTGGATACAGAGGGAACAATCGAAGAAGGGGGAGTATGGGATGTTGTGAGATTCTCGGCCATCGTAGACGAGGGATTGCCTACTGAACACGCGTTATGGGAATCCCGCTTCCCCTTAAAAGAATTGAAGGTATATCGGGATGCGGATGAATTTACTTTCAACACGCAATACATGCAAGACCCCAAGCCAGCCGAAGGTCTGATGTATCGGGAGTTCAAAACATATGAAATAATACCTTATGCGAGTGACTCTATGCGTAAAGCCTATGTGGATACAGCAGATACCGGCGACGATTACCTGTGTGCCATTTGTTATGTAGAGCAGCCTGAAGGGAACTATGTGATCGACGTGCTTTATACAAAAAAACCTATGGAGTACACGGAACCCGCGACCGCCGAAATGCTTTCTAAACATCGGATAGAAGTAGCTAATATTGAAAGTAATAACGGGGGACGTGGCTTTGCCCGGAATGTAGAAAGACAATGTCGCCTGATGGGGAATAGTAAGACCCGTATTTCGTGGTTCGCTCAGACTGAGAATAAACAAGTACGGATATTCACGAAGTCGGCTGATGTGAATAATATCACCTATTTCCCCTCCGGATGGGATCGGAGGTGGCCGGAATTTTATCGAGCCATAACAGGATACACGAAAGAAGGGAAGAATGCTCACGACGATGCGCCGGATGCGCTGACCGGATGTGTAGAGAAAAGGATTAAATCACGTAACAAAGCCACGTACACAAAAGAGGATTTAGGAATATTTTAATTTAAAGACATGGAATACTTTGGGAATCTTTGGAAAACAATTAAAAATATCAGTCTGAATGTCATCGGAGTTAAAAGGACGCTTGATGAACTTATTCGTGATGGGGATGTGTCTAAAGCGATGACATTATTTCAAAACAGGGACAATGAAGTTGACCAAGCTATTATGGAATACAATCCCGAAACGCACGAAGTTATGTTTCGGAAAAACAAAATAAGGAAGAATAAGGAACCGTATAAAGTCGAGAAATTACCGCGGGCATGGCAGAGGCATATTAATGAGGTAGCGCTATATTTTCTTTTGGCGAATCCGATCAAATGGAGCAAAGAGGATGTCGATCAATACGAAGAAGCATTCGCCGCCTACAATAAATTTTTGGCATCGACTCGATTCAATACGACCATGCGTCAAGCGAAGAGGATTGCTGGCTCAGAAACGGAGTGCGCTAAACTGTATCATATTTACCGCAACGAAGAGACATTTACGCCGGAAGTTAAAGTGGTTTTATTGGCAAGGTCATTAGGGCATACTCTGCGTCCCATGTTCGACCAATACCACAATATGATAGCCTTTGGATACGGTTATTACCTCAAGGAAAATGGGGTCACAATAGAGCATTTCGATATTCAGACTTCTGCTAACATAATCAAATGCAAACGATCTCCTCGTTCTTTGAATTGGGATATCAAGATAACGCCGAACCCATCCGGAAAAATAAATGTCATTTATTACCTGCAGGAAAAGGAATGGGGTGGCGCGGAATTGCGTATTAATCGGGACGAAATGATTGATTCAAAGGCTGCAGATGTCAATAATTATTTTGCCGATCCGATTGTGAAAATATCGGCCGATATATATGATTCATTGGTGGATCCTGAAATGGTTGGTAAAGTGCTCAAATGCGACGGCGAAAACAGCGTTTTCGAATACGTTACCCCTCCGACGGCCTCCGACATGAAAGAGGGTGAGAAAAAGGTTTTAAGGGAATCGATTCATCAGGATACTATGACTCCTAAATTTGATTATGAAAGTATGCTGGGGCTGGGGACTCTCTCCGGGGATGCTTTAAAAAGGGCAATGATTCTGGGTTATATGAAGCGGCAGAATCGCATGGAGATATACGATGAACTCGTTGATCGGGAAAAGAATCTTATCATCGCTATAATGGCTAATGTGACTCACGTCCATTTAAGAGATTCCCTTCTGAAAATGCAGATTACCCACGAATTTGCCGAACCTTTTAACGAGGATGTACAACAGCAATGGAGTGTGATAGGTGCCCTTTATCGAGATGGCGTTATATCTCTTGAGACTGCGATACAAAAGCTAGGACTCGCTCCTGACCGGGAAGATGAAGCGCAAAGGATAAAGACAGAGAACAGCGCGTCGAATCCTATACCGGAGGATACAAACGCATCAGCCAAGTCAAAATAATGGATGAAGTTATCAGTCGATGAGTCGCAGAACGGCATAATGAATCCACCAGGGAGCACTGAAAAGACAATCTAATCTAATACAATAAAACATAGTCCCGGCAAAAGTCGGGACTATGATCTTCAGCTAATAATTATGCGCTTATTTGCGACAAATCGCGTCCTAATTGTCGCAAGGTATTCAGTATTTCCTCGATTCTTTTTTCTGACGGTTTTTTTGTGCCATATATATACTTTGATAGCAGGCTTTTATGTATACCGAGCGTGCGGGCGACCTCCGAAACATTCAACTGTGGAAATCTGCGGAATACTTTGCCTATCACGTTATTCTCGTCCGGCTTGCGAGTATCGTAAAAACTCGACAAGTGTATATCCTCGTCAATCCCTTCCCAGCGTATAGCGTCTCCGAACTTGTTTATTTTCCACGCTTCCCGCTGTTCGTCCGTAGCCTCTTTGAGTATGGGGAAGCACTCTAATGGACGGTTATATGTTTTACCGTCATCGGTGGCGATATAGATGCGGCCACCATCAAACCAAACCTTTGTAATCGTCTCCATAATCGTATTAATTGTGCCTTCCGGCTATTCCTCGTCTCCGAAATATTCATTCCATTTGGCAATGATATCCGCTTCGTACATTTCAATTATCTGCAACGCGCGGCGCAAATCGCCAGCTTTAATTCCTCGGTTGTACTTCACATCCCTTGTCTCGATTTCGATTTTAGCGTCATTGCCTCCATACTCAATATGTACATGGATAGGTCGATGTTCATCCGAATAGAAGTAGAAGCGCAATCCGAAAATGTATAAAATCGTTGGCATTGTTAATTGTTCTTTGATTTCGTAATACAAATATGGGGCTAAAAAATTAGACCTGCAAATAAACTGTAATATTTTCCGACTTTGGTAACAATCGAAGCAGTTATCAAACTGATCGACTTGCTCAAAGATCGAAAAACCGCACAGCGGTAGAAAGAAAGCCTCGGTTTGTCCGGGGCTTTTTTATTTATATAATAATCATGCAAAAAAATAGTTTTATATTTGAAACGAAAAGAATAGTTTATTAGCTTTGCAATGATTACAAACAGTGGACTTATGCTTGATGCTTTATGGTCTTGGATAATGACGAATTACCCCGGCATATTTGTTGTGCTGGCATGTGTTGTTATTGCATGGATATTGCGTGGTAGGTTTGAGAGGGTCAATAACCGGATAAAGAAATGCGAGAATCACGCTACGGATATTGCGGAAGTCAAGAATGCGGTCGGCGGATTACGCACTGATATTAATAGTATGCGAATGGACATCAAAAGCATAAAAGACTATTTAGTAAACAAAGACCAGCGAGCGGCCAATATATTGTCTATGAAAAACAGCCCTAGAGTATTAAATCCGAATGGAAAGATGATCTACGATATTATTGGCGGGGATAAGTTTATTGCCGACAATAGACAATTGCTGATAGATAAAATAAAAAACAAGAATCCCGCAACTCCGCTCGATGTAGAATTATATGCTAAAGAGGTATGTATTGAACTTCTGAGTGATCCGATATTCGATAATATAAAAAACATTGTATATAATGCACCAGCTATCAAGTTGAAGAAACAAGACGGAACTGAAGAGGATTATGGATTTACGATAGCGGATGTTTGTTTTGTGCTCAGCCTCCCATTAAGAGATGAATATCTTAAAGAGTATCCGGATTTGAAATCAAATTAATATATCGGTGCCCCGATCAAACACCATCTATTTAAGCCGCTCATGTAGCGGCTTTTTATAACATAGTCAATAATTATGATAACCTTCATCCTAACCAATAAAGCCCGCGACAGATCACCGATTGCGCTTCTTGTTTCTTTTAAAGGAAAGAAATACAAGAAAAGTACCGGCGTTTCCTGTCTTGTCAGGATGTGGAATCAGAATAAAAAGCGCATAAAGGTCACTACGTCGAATCCCGAAGCCAACGAGGATAACGACACTTTGGATAAGTGGGAGATCGCAGCCAAAGAAACGTTGTCAGAGTTCAAAACTTGCAGAAAGGCCCCCGATCCGAAGGAATTTATATCCAAGATTCAGTACAGGTTTTACGGCGAACAAAACAATGAAGACAATAAAGAAGAAGACGCTAAAATTGGCTTCTTCGATGCGTTCGACGATTACTTGCTGACGCACAAAATGTCGGATGTTACTATTACTAATCATAAGGTGATTTACCGGGCCCTAAAACGGTATGAGCTATACAGTAGGAATAAACTAACATTAGATGATGTAACGCCTAAAATACTTGCGGATTTCGAAGATTTCCTGGTCAAAGAACATACATTTTTCACGCACAACGAATCGGGCGGGGTGATCTGCATCCGGGCGTACAAACACATATACGAAGCCTGCCCCGAAACCAGAACTCCGAAGCAAAGGGGGAGGAATACCATTGCTTCGATCCACAACAAATTACGTACGTTCTTCCACTGGTGCAAAACGAAGCGATACACAAATAATTACCCCTATGAGAATTTCGAAATGAAGAACGCGTCATATGGAACCCCCTTTTATTTGACTATCGAGGAACGGAATGCGCTATATCATTTTGATTTTTCATTTAGGCCCAGCCTTGCCCGACAGCGGGATATTTTCGTGTTTCAATGTTTGATCGGGTGTAGGATATCCGATCTGATGGCATTAACTAAATCCAATGTGATAAACGGAGCGATAGAGTACATCCCCCGCAAAACCATAGAAGACAGGGCGAAAGTGATCCGCGTGCCTCTTAATTCTATTGCCAAGGAGATACTTGGAAAGTATGATGATAATGATGAGGATAAGCTATTTCCCTACATATCATCCCAGAAATACAATGATGCAATTAAAGAAATGCTGTCTATCGCCGGTATAAATAGATTAGTCACCATTTTGGATACGGTTACGCAGGAGCAGAAGCAAGTACCGATATGCGATGTAGCATCCTCTCACATGGCCCGGCGCACGTTTATCGGAAACCTTTACAAAAAAGTGAAAGACCCCAATCTGGTGGGATCTCTTTCCGGACATAAGGAAGGAAGTCGCGCATTCAGCCGGTACCGCGAGATCGACGAGGAAATAAAAATAGATCTTGTAAAATCAATCGAATAGTTGACGTTGTCCGAAGAAAGAACTATCTTTGAATACGGGCATTGAGAATGCAGTACCAGGATGCAGTATCAAATTATTGTGACAAGATGGTATTTTTCATCACAACTATGCAGCATTATTATCGTTAACGCGTTTATTTTGTGACCAAATAGCGATTTACGTAACAATATCCGCACTCCCTTATACAGTACGAAATTTCTTTCGCCATTCGTTGAAAATAGTCGTTAGGACAATTCCTTTTTATAGTATTTTAGTCTAAAATACTTATTTTTCGTTTATATTATTATATTTGTAAAGCTTGTAGTCGTATAGCTCTGGTTTTTTCGTACTAAGTCGAAGAAAGGTTTGGTACTGATTGTGACCCTGGTAGCTCTACCTGTACTCCGAGTTGGCCTTGCTAATTTGATTATCAGTGGATTAGATGTGATAAACGGAGGGGCGGCTAGACGCTTCTGTCTTGTATTGTGATTATGAAGAAACTGATCGTAATTGTCTTTTGCTGCTTTTTTCTTTGTTGCCGGGATTCGTCAGACAAGGAAAACGGTACGGGGGAAAATTTGACAACGGTAACGATTGTACCGCAGGAACCTTTTCCGGTCGCCAAATTCATCGAGGATATCCGCGTTTTGCCGTTGGAGTCGGATGGAAAACATCTGATCGGGGCGGTGGATAACTTATTGTTTACCCGGGAGCGGATTGTCGTGTCGGATCAGAGGCTTTCGAAATGCGTTTATATATTCGATTATGACGGAAAAATCAAAGCGGTTATCGACAGACAGGGCCGGGGGCCGGGAGAGTATATTTCACCGACTTACACTACTTTGACTCCGGATTCGAGCCGGATAGCCATCTATGATAATTTGGGGAGTAAAGTGTTGTTTTTCGATCTGGAAGGCAGATTCCTGGAACATAAAGAGGTAAGTTTCTGGTTTAGCGAGTTTGAGTATATAGACAAGGATCATGTCGTTTGTACTACTTACGGAGCGGATGATCCGGGGCTTAAAAAAGCGGATATGCAGGGGAATCTTATGATTTTTACCGACGGCGATTTCCGGATCGAGACGGGAGGCCTGCGAAATATGTATGGGGAGCATCCGAATTTTCCGTTTCGTCCTGAATTGAAGAAGATAAACGGAGACGTTTTTTTAACGCCGGCTTTCAGCGATACGGTTTACAAAGTCGGTACCGGTTCGCTTGAACCGTATTATCACGTGGATATATCGGCCATAGGCGGAGTTACCCATATGGATGCGGGAATAAGTCGGGATGAGTATGAGGATCTGGTAGATCATAATAATTTTTTTTCCGGAAGGTTTCTGGAGAACGACTCGTTCGCTTTGTTTATATTCACGGAGAACCGGGAGATCAAGGAGCGTATTTTCGACAAACGGACACAAAAAGTATATTCTTTGACGCGGGACAGCAAAGTCAATAATCCGTTTAGGATCAGTTGGTTCGATGTGGATCTGTTGCAGAGTAAAAGTATTTGCGATAACCGGTTTGTCGCTGTCGTTCCGGCGTATTATCTGTTAATGGGATATTCGAATTGTGCGGATGACTATCCTCAGTTGGCAGGTTTGAAGGAAGAAAGTAATCCAGTATTGGTGTTTTACAAACTTAAGGATCCGGATAAGACGGACTAATGGTTTTGATTAAACTTTAAATGATTAAAGAATCTGAAGTGACTCCTGTCATTATTTCGGAATATTCTGATATGCATTCATTTAAAGATGCAGTTGACAATTTTGGCAGAGATCGTTTTCTTTTCTACAATGTTGAAAAATTTTCCGATGTCGACCGGAAGGGGGTTCCTTATTATTGCTTATTGATGCCGGATCGTACGGTACATGCTGTCTTCATTCCCGATAAGTTACATCCGCAAATCACGGACTTTTATTTCGAGAACGTTGTGAAACGTTTTTTTAGTAATACGGATAATGATTGAGAGGCCGCGTTAATCAAAATCATGGGGCTTATTGAATCTCCGAAAGTTATTCTTTGTTTTCGGTGATGAATCGGCACAACTGTTCGCGGGCCCGGTGTATCTGGGTTTTGACCGTTCCCATCGGGAGCGAGAGTTTTGCGGCGATCTCTTCGTAAGAGAATTCACGGAAGAAACGGAGTTCGATCAATTCGCGGTAGCGCGGCGACATTTTCGCCAGCAATCCTTCCAACTGAACCTGGCTCTGGTGCGTGATCAGGTGCTCCTCGGGGGTCGGGCCTCCGAGGGAGCCGGATACGCCGATCCCTTCGCCGACATAGTCGATCGACACCGTATCGTCGCGCCGGCGCCGCGTGTAGTCGATGAACGTATTCCGTGCGATCGTATAGACCCATTGGCCGAACGTGAAACGGCTGCTGTAACGCTGCAGATTCAGGTATACTTTGACGAACGTCTCCTGCAGTAGGTCGTTGGTGTCGTCCACGTTACCCCCGGTGCGCTGCATGTAGAGCTGGTAGATCGAGTCGCGGTAACGGTTGAACAGGTGTTCGAAAGCGGTCGAATCCCCGTCCTGCACCCGCCCGATCAGTTCCTGATCGGTGGCAATTATGTAATCTTCTATCGCCATATCGCTTTGTTAGGCCGTATCCGGCGGCTCAACGTCATCAAAAAGCCGCCCAGCGGGGCCCAGAAATCATACAGGATGTAAGTTCCCCCAAATTTTTTTTCGCCGAGCCGCCGTCCGATCCGGCGCATTTTCAGTTCGACGATCAGCAGCCTCAGCAGAGCGGGCAGCAATGGAACCGCGATCCATCGGACAAGGAGACAACCCGCCCCCGCCGCCGCCTTCGGAGGGGGTTCA
>OGQI01001098.1_pt1 | contig 19308 bp, 18 predicted proteins | sample 1553171 | NCBI WGS metagenome assembly OGQI01 (sample SAMEA2579988, study PRJEB22360) | human gut metagenome | biome: human gut; feature: human-associated habitat; material: faeces | place: Denmark | collected 2008/2010
GATCTCTTTGGCGGAACGCTTCCGTATGAAAAAGTCCGGAAATATCGTTCGTAAAGGAAGTGTTACCAGTTTGTAAACACTTTATAAATTGGTTGAATTGAGATTCGGATAGTGCTAGAATAAAATTTGAGTAAATTTACAAATAAGGAGTATATATCAACATGGGCTTTATACAGAAAATATTTGGAACACACAGTGAACATGAGCTGAAGAGAATTTATCCGATCGCAGATGCGGTTGAGGCGTTAGAACCGCAGATGCAGAGCCTGTCAGATGAAGAATTAAGAGCGAAGACAAAAGAATTCAAAGACAGACTTGCTGGCGGAGAAACATTAGATGATATCCTTCCAGAGGCATTTGCAGTTGTGCGTGAAGCAGCATACCGTACTCTGGGAATGAAGCCATACAGAGTACAGATCATCGGTGGTATTGTCCTGCATCAGGGACGTATCGCAGAGATGAAGACTGGTGAAGGAAAGACACTTGTATCAACGTTGCCGGCATATCTGAATGCGCTGACCGGTGAAGGTGTGCAGATCGTAACAGTCAATGATTATCTGGCAAAGCGTGATGCTGAGTGGATGGGACAGGTTCATGAGTTCCTTGGACTGACCGTAGGCGTAGTTCTGAATGAGATGGACAATGACGAGCGAAGAGATGCATATAACTGCGATATCACATATGTAACGAACAATGAACTTGGATTTGATTATCTGAGAGATAACATGGTAATTTACAAGGAACAGCTTGTACAGAGAGGTATGAAATTTGCCATTATCGATGAGGTTGACTCGGTATTGATTGATGAAGCAAGAACTCCGCTTATTATTTCCGGACAGAGTGGCAAATCTACAAAGCTTTACGAAGCGTGTGATATTCTCGCACGTCAGTTAGAACGTGGTGAAGCGAGTGGGGAGTTCTCCAAAATGAATGCAATCCTTGGTGAAGATATTGAAGAGACCGGAGATTTCATTGTTAACGAGAAAGAAAAGAACATCAACCTTACAGAAGATGGTGTGAAGAAAGTAGAGAAGTTCTTCCACATCGAAAACCTTGCTGATCCGGAGAACCTGGAAATCCAGCATAATATTATCCTTGCACTCAGAGCACACAATCTGATGTTCCGTGATCAGGATTATGTTGTAACTCCGGATGGTGAAGTTATGATCGTCGATGAGTTTACAGGACGTATCATGCCGGGACGTCGTTACTCTGATGGTCTGCATCAGGCAATCGAGGCGAAGGAACATGTGAAGGTAAGAAGAGAGAGTAAGACTCTGGCAACAATCACATTCCAGAACCTGTTTAATAAGTATGACAAGAAGAGTGGTATGACAGGTACTGCGATCACAGAGGAGAAAGAGTTCCGTGATATTTATGGAATGGACGTTGTTGAAATTCCGACAAACAGGCCGGTACAGAGAGTGGATCTTGAGGATGCTGTTTATAAGACAAAGAAAGAAAAATACGAAGCAGTTGTAGAAGCTGTTAAAGAAGCGCATGCAACAGGACAGCCGGTGCTGGTAGGTACAATTACAATTGATGTATCAGAATTACTTAGCAAGATGTTGAAAAAAGAGGGAATCCCTCACAATGTTTTGAATGCAAAATACCATGAACAGGAAGCTGAGATTGTAGCAAATGCCGGAATACATGGAGCTGTTACAATTGCTACAAACATGGCTGGTCGTGGTACGGATATTAAGCTGGATGATGAATCAAAGGCAGCAGGTGGATTGAAGATTATCGGTACAGAACGTCATGAATCTCGTCGTATTGATAATCAGCTGCGTGGTCGTGCAGGTCGTCAGGGTGATCCGGGAGAGTCTCGTTTTTATATTTCTTTGGAAGATGATCTGATGAGATTATTCGGTTCCGAAAAATTAATGTCTGTATTTAACACTTTGGGTGTAGAAGACGGAGAGCAGATTGAACATAAGATGCTTTCTAATGCAATAGAAAAAGCACAGAAGAAAATTGAGAGCAATAACTATGGAATTCGTAAGAATTTATTGGAATACGATCAGGTTATGAATGAACAGCGTGAAATCATTTACGAAGAGAGACGACGCGTTCTGGATGGCGAGAGTATGCGCGATACAGTTTATAATATGATCACAGAATATGTGGAAAATCTGGTCGATCGCTGTGTGTCACCGGATGTAGATCCGGAAGAATGGGATTTGACAGGACTTGAAGTTTCACTTCATGATGTTATTCCGCAATTAAAATTCCCTACAGCAAAAGAAGTTGAAGATATGCAGCAGAAGGAACTGAAGCATTTATTGAAAGAAAAAGCTGTTAAAGCATATGAAGGTAAAGAAGCAGAATTCCCAGAACCGGAACAGATTCGAGAGATGGAACGTGTTGTATTGTTAAAAGTGATTGATGCAAAATGGATGGATCACATTGACGATATGGATCAGCTGCGACAGGGAATCGGTCTTCAGGCATATGGTCAGAGAGATCCGCTGGTAGAATATAAAATGATGGGATATGATATGTTCGGCGAAATGACGAATGCCATCGCAGAGATGACAATCAAGACGTTGTTTAATATCCGTGTTGAGCAGAAAGTAGAGCGTGAGCAGGTTGCGAAAGTAACAGGAACGAATAAAGACGAGACGGCTGTACGAGCTCCGAAAAAACGCGAAGAGAAGAAAATATATCCAAATGATCCATGCCCTTGCGGAAGTGGAAAGAAATACAAACAGTGCTGTGGAAGAAAGATTGTATAATTTTTGCAGATAATTATAAAAATGAAAGAGGTGAATAAGGTGGTTTTGTTAGATGAGTTGAAACAGACGTTGACAGCATATGAAGAACCGCTGAAAGATTTGAGGGATTCACTTTGACTTAGCGTCAAAGAAAGAACGAATCGAAGAATTAGAAAGAAGAATTGAAGAACCTGGATTTTGGGATAATCCGGAGGAATCTCAGCAGACAATGAAATATTTGAGAGGACTCCAGGATTCTGTAAAACAGATTGAACAAATGTTTACAGATTATGAGGATATCGGTCTTCTGATAGAGATGAGTGAAGAAGAACCTGATGACGATACGATACAAGAGATACAAGAGGATCTGGAGCGGTTTAAAGAAGAGTTTGAAGAGTTGAGAATACAGACGCTTCTTACAGGAGAATACGATAAGTGCAGTGCAATCCTGACGATTCATGCAGGAGCAGGCGGAACGGAATCTTGTGACTGGGCCAGTATGCTGTATCGTATGTATACACGTTGGGCCGAGAAAAAAGGATATTCAGTAGAAGTGCTTGACTATCTGGAAGGCGATGTGGCAGGAATAAAAAGTGTAACAATTGAAATTCAGGGAGAAAATGCATATGGATATCTGCGCTCCGAAAAGGGTGTGCATCGTCTTGTGCGTATTTCACCATTTAATGCAGCAGGTAAACGACAGACTTCGTTTGCATCTTGCGACGTGATTCCGGATATTCAAGAGGATATTGAAGTTGAGATTAACGATGATGATCTTCGAATTGACACGTATCGTTCCAGCGGAGCCGGTGGACAGCATATTAATAAAACATCTTCTGCAATCCGAATTACGCATTTGCCAACGGGAATTGTAGTACAGTGTCAAAATGAGCGTTCACAGCATATGAACAAAGATAAAGCAATGCAGATGTTGAAAGCAAAATTATATTTGCTGAAACAGCAGGAGCAGGCGGACAAGATGTCAGGTATCCGCGGTGAAGTAAAGGATATTGGATTTGGCAATCAGATTCGTTCATATGTTATGCAGCCATATACAATGGTAAAAGATCACAGAACGAACGAAGAAATCAGTAACGTGAATGCAGTTATGGATGGATATCTGGATCCGTTTATTAATGCATATTTGAGTGCGAATTAGATGATAGATGTGTATAGCAAGAAAGGGAGAATGAAATGGTAAATATAGCAGTATTAGGTTATGGCACAGTAGGATCAGGAGTAGTTGAAGTCATTCATACCAATCATGAACGGATTAACCAAAGAATCGGGGATGAGTTGAATGTGAAGTATGTTCTGGATTTGAGAGATTTTCCGGGAGATCCGATACAGAAAAAATTGGTACATGATTTCAACGTGATCGTAGAAGATCCGGATGTACAAATCGTAGTCGAGGTAATGGGCGGAATTGAGCCTGCATATACTTTCGTAAAACGTTCCCTTCAGGCTGGAAAGAGTGTTGCAACATCAAATAAAGCATTAGTAGCTAAGCATGGAGCAGAATTATTGTCTATTGCCCGCGATAAGAATATCAACTTCTTGTTTGAAGCAAGCGTTGGAGGCGGAATTCCGATCATCCGTCCTTTGAACTCTTCATTGACAGCAGATGAAATTGAAGAAATAACAGGTATTTTGAATGGAACAACAAATTATATGCTTTCCAAAATGTTCTATGAAGGTGCAGATTATGCAGAAGTTTTAAAAGAAGCGCAGGATAAAGGATACGCAGAGCGAAATCCGGAAGCAGATGTAGAAGGCTATGATGCGTGTCGTAAAATCGCGATTTTATCTTCTTTAATTTCAGGACAGCAGGTTGATTTTGAAGATATTTATACAGAGGGTATCACAAATATCACAAAAGAAGACATGATGTATGCAAAAGAAATGGGAATGACGATTAAATTACTTGCGTCAAGTAAAAGAGACAACGATCATTTGCATGCAATTGTAGCTCCGGCATTACTGCATAAAGAGCATCCTCTTTACAATGTAAATGATGTGTTCAATGCGATTTTTGTTCATGGAAATGTTCTTGGAGATGCAATGTTCTACGGAAGTGGAGCTGGTAAACTTCCAACAGCGAGTGCAGTTGTCGCAGATGTTGTTGATGAGGCAAAACATTTGAATCGTAATATCATGACAATGTGGAAAAATGAGAAGTTAGAGCTTCTTCCACTTGATAATACGAGTAAGAAATTTTTTGTTCGAATCAAAGGTGATGCCGAAGCTATGAAGGCACATTTGGAGAGCTCATTTGGTCCGATTTCAATTGTGAAAGTAGATGGATTGAATGGCGAGTTCGGCTTTGTTACGGAAGAGATGACAGAAGGAAGTTATAAAGAAAAATCAGCAGAGTTCCCGGGAATCATCCATATGATCCGTATAGAAGAATAAGAACAGTGGATTTATGAAATACAAAAGATAGTTTAAAGATATAAAAGAGCCATGAGATTTACTTGGAAAAAGTAAGTCTCATGGTTCTTTTGCCTAGTGCGATGCATTTGCTGAATTTAATAACGTATGAATCATGGCACGTGTGTCAGAAGAAGAATCACGATATTTTAAAATCAAATCAATCTCATCTTGCATCAAAATAATGGAATCATTAGATTTTCCTTCGATAGCAAAATGATAATCTCCTGATTCATGGATGATATAGGTTTGGTTAAAAGGCTTAATGATGAGTTCTTCCATTGAAACGTTATAAAGCTCACATAGTCTGATTAACAATCCAATATCCGGATCACGATTAGCTCTTTCATAATTAGAGTAAGCTTGGCGTGAGATGTTAAGATACTTGCTCAGTTTGTCCTGTGTATAACCACGTGCTTTGCGGTATTTTCGTAAATTTTTTGCAAGCTGTAAGTTCGCCACGATGCTCCTCCTTGTTGAAAATTAATATGATTATTATATCAATTTCCAATAAGGAAAGAATCATACGCAACAAAAATGAGCAAAAACGTAAAATGTAAACAAATGATTACAAAACGGTGCGTTGACTTAAATTACTGTTATGGTATTCAGAAGAAAATGTTACATCTTCGCCGAACCATACAGGAGGTATAAAAGAAAGTGCGCTTTCTTCGTCGTGGAATTCTACTTCTGCAAGAACCAGCCCTTGTAAATCTTCAAAAAAAATATCTAATTCGATTTTTAAATCGGAGCAGGTGCCTCGCGTAATAAAACGTGACAAAGGAATTACATAGCGCTTTTTTGAAATAATACGACCATCAACTTTAGGTTTTAAGTGCTCATAAGCCTCTTTAGTGAGTGGGAGATTATATTCTTCTCGGCTCATCAGTCCTTTCAATTTGTAGGTAAGAAAATAATCTTCATTGTCTTTACGGATGCGTACAACAGGCTCCGTGCACAAATATCCTTGTTCGATGTGATGAACAGGATAATCTTCAGGTGAAAAAGGCAGTTTTGTGGCATCAATTAAATATTTTCGTTCAATTTCCATGGTAATCTCCTAATGTTTATAAGTAAGTGTAGTTATAGTATATACATGATTTTAAGGTTTAATTGGATTAATTTCAATAAAAAAGCCAAAGATTCTTGTTAGTTCGGAAAGAGTATATTAAAATATTACTGTTAAATTAAATTGCGGAGGAGGAATGGTACAATGAAAAAAGTATGTGTATTTTTAGCAGACGGATTTGAAGAAATAGAAGGTTTGACGGTTGTTGATGTTTTGAGAAGAGCAAAAGTAGAAGTTTCGACAGTTTCAATTATGGATACTCTTGATATTCATGGAGCACATGGGATTAACATAAAAGCGGATCAAATGTTTGATGAGGTTGATTTTAGCGTTGCAGATATGCTGGTTCTTCCGGGTGGAATGCCGGGAACGTTACATTTGGGTGAGCATAAAGGGTTGCAGAACATTTTGAAAGATTTTCATAATGAGAAGAAGAACATCGCTGCTATATGCGCGGCTCCGAGTGTGCTTGGGAAGTATGGAATTTTAGAAGGAAAGAGAGCTTGCTGTTATCCATCATTTGAGGAGCAGCTTACAGGTGCTGAAGTTGTGTTTGAACCGGTTGTACAAGACGGACACATTGTTACAAGCAGGGGAATGGGAACAGCAATTTCATTCGCATTAAAGCTGACAGAAGTTTTATGCGGAGCAAAAGCAGCAAATGAAGTAAAAGAATCCATTTTATTTGTATAAAAAATTTTCAAAAAGCTAAGAAAACAGCAAAAAGCACTGGAAATAAGGGGATGTTTGTGCTATACTGTTTCAATGACTGCGAATGTATATTAGTAACTGGCTGATAAACATTTCGTGTAAAAACGCATAAATAGGGTTGTGCAATAGAATGTCAGCAGGCACAACATGCGTTGAGATCTATAGGGTCTTCGAATATAAAAGAATATCAATCAGCATGCATAGTCTGCTGAGAAGATACAAATCAAGGAGGAAGTAAAGATGAGTTTACAGGTAGAAAAGTTAGAACATAACATGGCAAAACTTACTATCGAAGTTGCAGCAGAAGAGGTAGAGAAAGCTTTACAGGCTGCTTATTTAAAACAGCGTGGGAAAATCAATATCCCAGGATTCCGTAAAGGTAAAGTGCCACGCCAGATGATTGAAAAAATGTATGGGGCTGAAATCTTCTATGATGAAGCAGCAAACAAGATGATCTCTGAAGCATATGGAAAAGCATATGATGAGTGTGAATTAGATATCGTTTCACAGCCATCTATCGATATCGTACAGTTAGAAAAAGGAAAAGATTTCATTTTCACAGCAGAAGTAGCTACAAAACCAGAAGTAAAACTTGGTGAGTATAAAGGACTTAAAGTAGACAAATATTCTACAAGAGTTACACAGAAAGAAGTAGACGAGGAAATCGAAAAAGAGCGTGAGCGTAATGCAAGAACTGTTGAAGTAACAGATCGTGCAGTTGAAGATAAAGATATCGTAACACTTGACTTTGAAGGATTCGTAGACGGTGTTGCATTTGAGGGTGGAAAAGGAACAGACTATCCGCTGACAATCGGTTCTGGTTCATTTATCCCAGGATTTGAAGAGCAGCTGATCGGAGCTGAGATTGATAAAGAAGTTGAAGTAAAAGTAACATTCCCAGAAGAGTATCAGGCAGCTGAACTTGCTGGTAAAGATGCTGTATTCAAATGTACAGTACATGCTATCAAAGCAAAAGAGCTTCCAGAAGCTGACGATGAATTTGCATCAGAAGTATCTGAGTGCGAAACAATGGAAGCATACAGAGCAGAAGTAAAACAGAAAATCAAAGACAGAAAAGAATCTGAAGGAAAAGCAAAGAAAGAAGATCAGGCAGTAGAGCAGGCAATCGAGAATGCAGAGATGGATATTCCACAGCCAATGATCGATCTTCAGGTAAGACAGATGGCAGATGATTTTGCACGTCGTATCCAGCAGCAGGGACTGACAGTAGAGCAGTACTTCCAGTTCACAGGACTGACACAGGAAAAGATGATGGAAGAGTTCGAGCCACAGGCTGTTAAGAGAATTAAAACAAGACTTGTTCTCGAAGCAATTGTAAAAGCTGAGAACATCGAAGTATCTGACGAACGTTTAGATGAAGAAATCCAGAAGATGGCAGATGCATATCAGATGGAATTTGATAAACTCAAAGAGTACATGGGAGAAGCAGAAGCTGCTCAGATGAAAGAGGATATCGCAGTTCAGGAAGCTGTAACATTGATTACAGATGCATCAGTAGAAGGCTAAGATGCGAATATAGAAGGGAGCTGACAGTCTTATGAGTTTAGTACCATATGTCATTGAACAGACAAGCCGAGGAGAACGCTCCTACGACATCTATTCTAGATTGTTAAAAGATAGAATTATCTTTTTGGGAGAAGAAGTAACAGATGTGTCTGCAAATATTATTGTGGCACAGCTTCTTTTCCTGGAAGCAGATGATCCAAATAAAGACATCCAGCTGTATATCAACAGTCCAGGTGGATCTGTGACAGCCGGGATGGCAATTTATGATACAATGCAGTATATCAAATGTGATGTATCTACAGTATGTATCGGCATGGCTGCAAGTATGGGTTCATTTCTTCTTTCAGGAGGTACAAAAGGAAAACGTTTTGCACTTCCAAATGCAGAGATTATGATCCATCAGCCATCCGGCGGAGCAAAAGGACAGGCAACGGAGATCCAGATCGCAGCGGAAAACATTTTAAAGACAAAGAAGAAATTAAATGAGATTTTAGCAGCCAATACAGGACAGCCTTTAGAAGTTATCCAGAAAGATACAGAAAGAGATAACTTTATGTCTGCACAGGCAGCGAAAGAATATGGATTAATTGATGAAGTAATTGCAAATCACTAAGAAGTGAGTGCAATATGAGGTGAGAGTAGTATGGCAGGAAAAATCGGTGATGATACAGTCAGATGTTCTTTCTGTAATAAAACACAGAACCAGGTACGCAAGTTAATTGCAGGTCCAAATGGCTCCTACATCTGTGATGAGTGTGTTGAAGTTTGTTCTGAGATTATCGAAGAAGAATTTGAATATGAAGAGAAAAACAGATTCTCTGATATTAATCTTTTAACACCGGAAGAAATTAAGGCGTTTTTGGATGATTATGTAATCGGTCAGGATGAGGCGAAAAAAGTGCTGGCAGTATCTGTTTATAATCATTATAAGAGGATTATGGCAGGTCAGGATTTAGGAGTAGAACTTCAAAAGAGTAATATTTTAATGCTTGGACCAACTGGGTGTGGAAAGACACTTCTTGCACAGACCCTTGCAAAAATATTAAATGTTCCATTTGCAATAGCAGACGCAACTGCATTGACAGAGGCCGGATATGTTGGAGAAGATGTTGAGAATATTCTTCTCAAAGTCATTCAGGCGGCGGATGGAGATATTGAGCGTGCAGAGCATGGAATTATTTATATTGATGAGATTGATAAGATTACAAGAAAATCTGAAAATCCGTCAATTACCCGAGATGTATCGGGAGAGGGAGTACAGCAGGCACTCTTAAAGATTATTGAAGGAACAGTTGCTTCTGTACCACCACAGGGAGGAAGAAAACATCCTCATCAGGAATTGATTCAGATTGATACTACAAATATACTTTTTATTTGTGGCGGAGCATTTGAAGGAATTGAGAAGATCATTGAGACTCGTCTGGATAAAAAATCTATTGGATTTAATGCAGAGATTGCATTACAGCACGAATACGATGTAGATGTCTTGCTGAAGCAGATTTTACCGCAGGATTTAACAAAGTTTGGTTTAATTCCAGAATTGGTAGGTAGATTACCAATTACAGTTTCATTAGATATGCTTGATCAGAAAGCATTGGTTCGTATTATGACAGAACCGAAGAATTCTATTGTTAAACAGTATCAGAAATTACTGGAGCTGGATGGCGTGAATTTGGAATTTGATCGTGAGGCTCTGAATGCAATTGCGGAAACATCAATGGCTAGAAAAACAGGAGCCAGAGGCCTGCGTGCAATTATGGAAGATATTATGATGGATACAATGTTTAAAGTTCCATCAGATGAAACCATTAAAGAATGCAGAATCACAAAAGATGTTGTTAATGGGAAAAGCAAGCCGTTGTATCAACGTGACGGAGAAGAGCGTCAGTCATTTTTGACATCTGAAAGTGCATAATATTGTTGCTTGTAAGGTGATTCTGGCAACGACAGATGAATCAGAATTTAGCAGCTTGACTGCAAAAAGATAACGAGAGGCGGGTAACTAGGTGAATACTGGGTATCCGCTTCCTTTTTATATAGATGAGAGTTATAATAAATACGAAAATTAACCAGATACTGGTTTATAAATAGAGATACATAAGGAGATATTAAGATGGCAGAACAAAGATTAAATCTTCCTATGGTACCCCTTCGAGGGCTTACCATTATGCCGGAAATGATAGTACATTTTGATGTGAGCAGAGAAAGCTCTATCGCAGCTGTACAGGAGGCAATGGCAGAGGAACAGAAAATTTTTCTAGTTTCACAAAAAAGTATAGAGACAGAGAAGCCGACGCAAGAAGACGTATTTGAAATAGGTACAATTGCAACAGTAAAACAAATTATGAAATTACCAAAGCAAATAATGCGTGTTCTTGTAGAAGGAGAAGTGAGGGGCCGTTTGATAAATATGAGTGATGATGCACCTTATTTACAGGCGGAAGTAGAAATAATAGAAGATGACGAAGCTATGCCTGAAACTTTGGATGATCAGGCTATGTTACGAGGATTGAAAGATATTTTCGTAGAATATGCAGCAAAGAATGGTAAATTTTCAAAAGAATCCATCGGAGAAATATTAGAGATTCAAGATGTAAAAAAACTGGTGGATGAGATTGCTGCAAATGTTCCATTGCCATATATGGAGCTTCAGGACATTTTAAATCAAACAGAGTTTGAGCAACGTTATGAGACGCTTTGTTTTAAGCTTGTAAACGAAATACAGATCATTGCGATTAAAGACGAGATACGTGCAAAAGTAAAAGAACGTGTAGACAAGCATCAGCGAGAGTATATTTTAAGAGAACAATTAAAGTTGATCAGAGAAGAACTTGGCGAAGATTCCACAATTTCAGATGCAGAAGAATTTGAATCAGCAACGAAGAAATTGAATGCACCGAAAGAAGTGAAAGAAAAATTATTTAAAGAAATCAAAAGATTTAAAAGCTCTATGAATTCTCCGGCGGAAATTGGTGTTATACGCACATATATTGAAACACTGCTGGAAATGCCGTGGAATAAGACAGTAAAAGAGAATACGGATCTGGCTTATGCAGAAAAAATATTAGATGCAGATCATTATGGTCTTGAACAAGTAAAGGAAAGAGTGTTAGAGTTTCTGGCGGTGCGGACATTGACAAAAAAAGGTGAAAGCCCGATACTTTGTCTGGTAGGACCTCCGGGAACCGGAAAAACTTCCATTGCAAGATCACTTGCAAGAGCACTTCAGAAACCTTATGTGCGGATTTCACTTGGTGGTGTTCGTGATGAGGCAGAAATCCGCGGTCATCGAAGAACTTATGTTGGAGCAATGCCTGGAAGAATTGCGAACGGTTTAAAAACTGCAGGTGCCAAAAATCCGGTTATGCTGTTGGATGAAATTGATAAAGTCAGTTCAGACTATAAAGGAGATACATTTTCTGCATTACTTGAAGTATTAGACAGCGAGCAGAATAGTAAATTCCAGGATCATTACATGGAAGTGCCATTGGATTTGTCAGAAGTACTGTTTATTGCCACGGCAAACTCGCTTCAGACAATCCCGCGTCCATTGTTAGACAGAATGGAAATTATAGAAGTCAGTAGCTATACAGAGAACGAAAAACTTCATATTGCGGAAGAGCATTTGATTCCAAAACAGTTAGAGAAACATGGACTGACTTCCGAGACACTATCAATCAGCAAACGAGCAATCTGGAAAATCGCTGAAAACTATACAAAGGAAGCCGGAGTCAGACAGATGGAGCGAGAAATCGGCAACATTTGCAGAAAGACGGCGAAAGAACTTCTGACGACGGATAAAAAGAAAATATCTGTGACAGAGAAGAATCTGCATAAATACCTTGGAAAAGAGAAGTATAAATATCAGATGGTTAATCCGGCAGATGAAGTAGGTATCGTGCGAGGACTTGCATGGACCAGTGTTGGAGGCGATACACTTCAAATAGAAGTAAATGTAATGCCTGGAAAAGGAGAAATTGCATTAACAGGACAGCTTGGAGATGTAATGAAAGAATCGGCTGGGGCAGGAATCAGTTATATTCGTTCAGTCAGTGAAAAATACGAGATTGCTGCAGATTTCTTTGAAAAACACGATATTCATGTACATATTCCGGAAGGAGCAGTGCCAAAAGACGGTCCTTCAGCGGGAATTACAATGGCAACAGCTATTTTATCTGCAATTACAGCAAGAAAGGTACGTGCAGATCTGGCAATGACAGGAGAAATCACCTTAAGGGGAAGAGTACTTCCAATTGGTGGACTGAAAGAAAAATTACTTGCTGCAAAGAATGCCGGAATTAAGACTGTGCTTGTTCCAAAAGAAAATCAAGTGGATGTGGAGGAACTAAGTTCTGAAATAACAAAAGGCTTAGAAATTATTCCGGTAGAATCTATGGATGAAGTTTTGAAAGAAGCATTGGTGTAAAACAGAAAATGATATAGGAGAACGTTATGGTAATTAAAAATATTAACCTGGAAACAGTATGTGGTATTACAAGTAAACTCCCGGAAAATGAACTGCCAGAAATTGCATTTGCAGGTAAATCAAATGTTGGTAAATCTTCCTTGATCAATGCGTTGATGAACAGAAAATCTTATGCAAGAATTTCTGCAACGCCAGGAAAAACGCAGACGATTAATTTTTATAATATCAATGAAGAAATGTATCTTGTAGACCTTCCGGGATATGGTTATGCGAAGGTTTCCGAGAAAGACAAAATCGAATGGGGAAAATTAATTGAAAGATATCTTCATGGTTCAAAACAGTTAAGAGCAGTATTTTTGTTGATAGATATCCGTCATGACCCATCTGCAAATGATAAGATGATGTATGATTGGATTGTCGAACAGGGATTTGAACCGATTATTATTACCACAAAGTTAGATAAATTGAAAAGAAGTCAGGTTCAGAAACATGTGAAAATGGTAAAGACGGGATTGAATTTAGTTCCGGGAACAAAGATTATTCCATTTTCTTCTGTAACAAAACAAGGTCGGGATGAAATTTGGGAACTTGTGGAGACAGAATATCTTGGCAACGAGGATGAGACAGAGGAATAAGATAAACTAATGAAAACAAGTGGAACATAGCAACATGGGGCAGATAATAGCAGATTATGAAAACGAGGTGACGTGTCTGTATGGAAAAGAAACGCCCGTATTGGCAAGTGGCAGTAAGCTTATTGTTTAGCATATTAGCAACGGTTGCATTTATATTTATTGGAGTAAAAGCAGTTTTGTTTTTTATGCCATTTGTAGTTGGATGGTGCATTGCATCGATTGCGGTGCCGGTAGTAAATTGGCTTGAAAAGAAATTTAATATAGTAAAAAAATTGGGATCAGCGCTAGTTGTAATCGTGGTTATTGCGATTATTGTAGCCATATTTTATTTTGCAATCAGTAGATTAATACTTGAAATTGGAGATTTGATACAAAACGTGCCTGATCTGTATAGTCAGCTAGAAAACGGATTGCGCCAGATAGGAGGAACATTATCAGGTTTATTTTCACGCCTTCCGGAAAGCGTGCAGAATGGTTGGAATACAGCGATAGTGAATCTGGATCAGATGATGGGGGATTTAGTGAAAAAAGCAAGCGAACCAACAATGGAAGCAGCAGGAAATTTCGCTAAAAAATTACCTTCATATGTGATATACTTAATTATGGCATTGATGTCTTCATATTTTTTTACCGTACAGCGTGAAGATGTGATACAATGGTTGTGTAAGATTGCGCCGCCATCGGTAGAGAAGAGGATGAAACTGGTTATGGATAATCTGCGATATGCAGTAGGAGGATATTTTAAAGCCCAGTTTAAAATAATGGGGATTGTATTCTTAATATTAGCTGTTGGTTTTGCAATGCTTCGGATTAATTATTTTGTTCTTGTTGCGTTTTTTATAGCATTTTTGGATTTCCTTCCATTCTTCGGAACAGGAACAGCGATGATTCCATGGGCAGTGTATAAATTCTTTATGGGTAATTATACAATGGCTATTATGTTAATCGTAATTTATGCGATCACTCAGGTATCCAGACAATTATTACAGCCCAAGTTGGTAGCAGACAGTGTCGGGCTTAATCCTTTGGTCACATTGATTTTATTGTATATTGGATATCGTGTGAGCAGTGTGATTGGAATGATCGTTGCAGTGCCAATCGGAATGGTTATAATCAATATGTGTCAGGCAGGTGCGTTTGACTACATTTTTGATGATGTGAAGATTTTAGTAGAAGGTATATTGGGGCTTCGAGAAGAATCAAATAAATAAACATTTAACTTGTAAAACAGCAATTAGATAGAAGATGTGTATGAAAGAAACTTAAGAAGGAGAGGTACAAAGAGATGGCAAATGAGCATGAAGAACAGATTCGTATCGTACAGGAAACTGTATGTGGAAAGGAAATTACATTTGCACATGTGATGGGAGGTCCGTCACCAATTATTTATCAGAAATTAGGATTGAATCCACAGGTGGATTATCGTTCATCTGCAATTGGAATTATGAATATGACACCACCGGAGTCTGCAGTTATTGCATCAGATATCGCAGTAAAAAGTGGAAATGTATATCTGGGATTTGCAGATCGTTTTACCGGGACTTTGATCATTACCGGAGAAATTTCTGATGTGACATCAGCATTGACAGAAATTGTAGATTATTTTAGAGATTCTCTTGGATATGTAGTCTGCAATATTACAAAGAGATAGGAAGTGCAGCAATGGCTCGAATGACAAAAGAGGAACTGTTAGAAAAATTGTTCCATGATGATTATCAAGATTTAAAAGGAAAACGGCTTCGCATGACACGTGTTCGTGTTCCGGGAAGAGAAGTTTGTATGGCACATGTCTTAAATCCGGCAGATCCATGCATTTATCATAATCTTGGCTTACATATCGGGGTGCATCAAGGTGAAGATCATAATGGAGAGACAATAGGGCTTCTTCGATTTACACCATGGGAAGCTGTTGTAGTGGCTGCTGATGTGGCAATGAAGAGTGCACATGTTGAAATCGGGTTTATGGATCGATTTTGTGGGACATTAATCCTGCTCGGCCGTTTATCAGAAGTAGAGACTGCGGTAGGGGAAGTTGTCCGCTTTTTTAAAGAAGAGTTAGGCTTTGCAGCTTGCGAAGTATACCGAAGCTAAAAGAGTAAGAGAATCAGGTGAAAAGATGAAAAAAATATTTTTAATGGGTAGAAGTGAAGCAGGAAAAACCTCTTTGACACAGGCATTAAAGGGGGAAGAACTTCACTATATTAAAACACAATATACGAACACAGAAGATGACACGATTGATTCTCCGGGAGAGTATGCAGAGTCAAAGCATTTTAGTGTAGGATTGGCATGTTTTTCATTTGAAGCAGATGTAATCGCAATGGTACAAGCTGCGGATGAGCCGTTTAATTTGTTTGGACCAGGAGGCCGCTCTTTTATCCAACGTCCATTAATCGGAATTATTACAAAAGTTGACTCACCATATGCAAACATTCCTATGGTAAGACAATGGATGGAAAATGCCGGATGCGAGCGGATTTTTGAAGTAAATAATGTAACTCGTGAGGGAATCAGAGAATTGATGGAATATTTGGAAGATGATTTACCAAAACTGACTTTGGAGCAGGCAAAGTTTAAGCAGCATCTTGGGTTAAATGAATGGGATGAACTGCCGGAAGGTGTAGAATATCCAGAATAGTAAAAAGATAATCTATTGGAAAGTAAAATTACTTTTTAATAGATTATTTTTCTTTGAGAAAATACGAAAAGAAGGTATGGAAAAATGGAGCAAGAACGGGTAATTAAAGAAGTGGAAGAGCAGCTCTTTGAGATGCAGGATTTAAAGTACAGAGATTTCCATGCAGGGCTGATGCCGAATATTGATAAGAACCGAATCATAGGAGTGAGAACTCCGCAGTTACGGAAATTTGCAAAAGAATATGGAAAAACAGAGACTGCAAAAACTTTTTTAACAGTGCTTCCACATCAATATTATGAGGAAAATAATTTGCACGGGTTATTGATAGAGCAAATCAAAGAGTATGATAGTGCTCTGGATGAATTAGAACATTTTCTGCCATATATAGATAATTGGGCAACTTGCGATATGCTTGCAATGAAAGTTGTCAAGAAACATTTGGATATATTTATAAAGAAAATCTATCAGTGGCTTGAATCAGAACATACATATACAATTCGATTTGCTATCGGTATGTTGATGAGATATTATCTTGAGGATACATTCCAGATAGAATATGCCAGGAAGGTTGCAGAAATCCGTTCAGAAGAATATTACGTAAATATGATGCGTGCATGGTATTTTGCTACAGCATTGGCAAAGCAGTATGAACAGGTGATTCCGTTTCTAGAGGAAAGACAACTGGACATATGGACGCATAACAAAACAATACAAAAATGCAGAGAGAGTTATCGGATAACTCCCAAGCAGAAAGAATATTTAAAAACGTTGAAAATAGATCAAAGAGAGCCTTTGTCCCCATGTAAATAAAATTTGCATTTTTTCATCGAAATTGTGTAAAACAAATTTATAAAAGTGCAGTATTTATTAGGCGATTGGTGAAAATCTATAAATAGAATATCAAATTCAAGAAAAATCTATTGCATAATATACAAAAAATGTTATAATTGTCCTATTGAGTATTGTACGTATAGGAGGATTTCACAATGAAACAGTTAAATGAAAAAGTGGCTATCGTAACAGGAGCCGGACAGGGAATTGGAAAAGGAATTGCACTTTGTCTTGCAAAGAGGGGAGTAAAGATTATTGCGACAGGACGACGCCTTGAACCAATCGAACAGACAATCGCTGAGATTAAAGAACTTGGTGGAGAAGGCTTCGCTATGTCTTGTGACTCAGCAGATAGAGCAAGAGTAGAAGAAGTTGTTAAAGCAGCAGCTGATACATATGGAACAGTAGATGTTATTGTAAACAATGCACAGGCAATTGTTCCATCGGCTTCAGTTGAAGATACTACATATGACAATATGCTTAAAGCCTGGGAAAGTGGTGTGATTGGTTCTCTTAACTATATGCAGGCAGCATTTCCTTATATGAAAGAACAGCACGAAGGAAGAGTAATCAACTTTGCTTCGGCAACAGGTATGTTTGGTATAGCAGGACAGTTAGCGTATGGCTCTAATAAAGAAGCATTACGAGGCATGACTAAGATTGCAGCAAAAGAATGGGGACAGTATGGAATCTGTGTAAATATCGTACTCCCAGGGGCAGAATCACCGGCGGCAAAAGCATGGGCTGAGAAATTCCCGGAGGAGTATGCAAAACAGGTAAACTTAAACCCTATGAAACGTTTTGGAGATCCTGAAACTGATATTGCTCCAGTCATCGCATTTCTGGCAGGACCAGATTCATGTTATTATTCAGGTCAGAGCGTAATTGTTGATGGTGCAAATTCAATTATGCCATAATTCAATTACATTATAGAGTATAACAAAAAAGCTCACAGCTGGTTGCAGATAATCAGTCGTGAGCTTTTATTGTTAGTTTGTAACTGTTCAGAGCCAAGCAAAATTTCATAAAACAGGTGTAAAATGCTTGCATTTTTAAGACTGTTTTTGAAATTTTATTTGGCGGATACGCCACACCGACGAAATGCGTAGCATTTTGGAGGTTGGCTCTGAACAGTTACGTTATTTTAATTTGAATTCCATGTAAACAGGGTCATGGTCTGAATAGCTATATCCTGTATCCACATTCTCATATGTCAGACATTCGATATTATCCGACACAATAAAACCATCTAATGTGACGGTATATGTTACATCCGGTACATATGCCATATCTGCATTTCTGGCACTGTTCCACATAGCATTGCGTTCTTCCTCACTTAAAGCATCAATACAAAATGAGAAATGCTCCGGAAGTGCTTCCCTCGGAAATGGATACGCCCATGATTCATGTTCTTCCTCATCACCATCAGAAGCCTTCAGATCATGATTAAAATCGCCGCCGCATAATACATAGTTGCCGACTTCATATTCTTTCTGCATATCCGCACTGAGCATGGCAATCTGTCCTTCGCGAATTGCATCGCTGTTGCCGTATGCTGACATATGTAAGGCAAAAATAACAAGTTCCTTACCATTGTCTACCGGCACCCTTGAAATGCTGTAACATCTGTCCAGATCTAAGAATTTGCTGAAAGATGTCGATATCGGCAGGCTTCTTCTCAAAGCGGATGTCACCGGATACTTTGAAAACAATCCGATGCCGGATTTGCTGCTTCCATGCGGCTGTGTAAACGGATAAAAAAGAAATGCCGAATCATAATTCTGCGCAAATACATAGTAATCGTTCGGAAAGCAATTCCTCAGTATATCATATTCATTCACATGATAGCTCCTTGTAGAATCCAGATCGATTTCCTCAATCATCGCAAAATCCGGACTCAAAGATGCTGCCAGATCACCTGCTCCCTGAACAGTATCTAAAACACTGTCTTTGCTTTTGGCCCAGGATGATTTTCCAAAACTAAAATCCGGTGTATATGCACCAAAACCGATATTGTAAGTTAAGGCACTGTACTGCTCTCCGGTTGTCAGCTTCTTCGTCTCCTGCTGCCCGCCTTCATCTGAGGTCTCCACCTGTAAAGCCAGATTATCCTCGATTCTGTGATAGCTTATAACAAGATAAAGGAGATAAATCACTAAAATAAGAATTACTGCCAGCAAGATTATACCTGCTGTTTTTAAAATTCTCTTTGCTGTTTCATTCATTTCTTTGACCCGTACCTATTCTAAAATCTATGTATCCTAAATTCTACAAATACCAATTATTATCCTTAGGTTGTCCAGCAAAATTCTCTTCCAGCATTC
>OGQI01001105.1_pt1 | contig 19253 bp, 8 predicted proteins | sample 1553171 | NCBI WGS metagenome assembly OGQI01 (sample SAMEA2579988, study PRJEB22360) | human gut metagenome | biome: human gut; feature: human-associated habitat; material: faeces | place: Denmark | collected 2008/2010
TGGTTTAACTTCTTTGATGGATAATAATCAGGATATGTTTCAGGTAACACAAGGAAAAGTAAGAGAAGGACTACCTATGTTGCGTGCTGAAGTTAGACTGATTGGTAAAGAAGGATTAACTGGAGCCGAAAGAGATGCTCAGCTTGCAGCATTTAGAGAGTTGATTTTAGATACTAATAGACAGAATTTCTTTATTAAGGTGAACGGTGGTAAAGAAATACACATGAGGGGTTATGCACCGACTTCTGCTTACAAAGCAGAATATGAAGCATTGGTTGCGGGTGACACTACACTGGATGCAAATGTTTATTATTCAAATACCAAAGGTTCCACTTGGGGAGTTAAACTTCCGGTTGGCACACGTCATGCTTATGAACGTGTACCATTTAGAGAAGCATATCCTGATTTTACTAAATGGGTAGATAGTAAGGGTGCTTCAAACCAGAAATGGTATGAGAACTTTGTTGATGAAAAAACTATAAGATATTGGTAATGCAAATTATCTGTCAATACGTTATTTGAGTTATTTTGTACAATTTGAACCCCTCTTTTTTCGAAAAGAGGGGTTTCTTTGTATTCGGAAGAATAATCTTTAAACTAATACCGTAATGACGAAGCGATTTTTTATAGGCTACAGTTTGATTACTTTTTTTCTCTTAAATAGTGTGGTGCTTTTGGCACAGCACAAAGCTTCCTTTGTGCAGCAATGGAAAATAGAAGATGCATCCCATGCTTTGCAGATAATAGAACGTGCAGATACATTAGAATTGATAGTTCCGGACGGACTGACTATGTGGTATCGGCAACGATTGACGGGCGATTATGAAATATGTTATCGTATTTGTATGGTGATGCAAGGTGGAAAGTATGACCGCTTGAGTGATCTGAACTGCTTCTGGGCTGCCAATGATCCTAAATACCCTGATGATCTTTTTGCCCGTAGTCAGTGGCGTGACGGCATCTTTAAAAACTATAACACATTAAACCTTTTCTACGTTGGATACGGAGGAAATGATAATTCAACGACCCGTTTCCGTCGATACAAAGGAGAATATTATGGAGTGGCAGATGACAAGGTGAAACCTTTATTGAAAGAATATACCGATGCCTCTCATTTACTCGTCCCCAATCAGTGGTATGAGATTCGGATTCGAGTGGAAAAGGGAATCACAACTTATTCTGTGAATGATGAAGAGTTGTTCCGCTATACCCTTGCGGGTGGTGAAGGTGACGGACACCTCGGTTTACGTCTTTTGCAGAATCACGTACTCTTTACAGATTTTAAAGCGACTATACTTTGACTTATATACTGAAAACCTAATAAGACTATATTTCCATGATGAAACAACCTTTTACTAAATTTGGAGTGACAACTCTGTTTTCTCTTTTGTGCTCAGCATTCCTTCATGCTCAAGTTGTAACAGATGAACGGATGTTTTCTTTTGAAGAACCGCAAATACCGGATTGCATCACCGCTACCCATTCCCGCCTGTCGGTATCTGATCTGCATTATAAAGATGGAAAACATTCGTTGGAATGGACATTTGAACCGGGTGGTATATTGGAACTCAAGAAAGACCTGAAGTTTGAGAAGAAAGATCCGACCGGCAAGGATTTATATCTTTCGGCTTTTATTGTGTGGGTTTATAATGAAGTTCCCCAAGATACGATCATTGAGTTTCAGTTTCTGAAAGACGGCAAACGATGCACATCTTTCCCTTTTGGTATTAATTTCAGTGGTTGGCGCGCCGCATGGGTTTGCTATGAACGTGATATGCAAGGCACACCGGAAGAAGGTATGAATGAACTCCGGATTATTGCTCCAAATTCAAAAGGAAGCCTTTTCATCGATCATTTGATTACGGCTACTAAGGTTGATGCACGTCAACAGACGGCCGATCTGCAAGTCCCTTTTGTCAATGCCGGAACCACCAACCATTGGCTGGTTGTCTATCAACACTCGCTTTTGAAACCGGATATTGAATTGACTCCTGTAGACGATAAGCAAAGAGCAGAAATGCAACTGTTGGAAAAGCGTTTTCGTGATATGATCTACACGAAAGGGAAAACGACAGATAAAGAAGTAGAAACCATCCGCAAGAAATATGATTTCTATCAGATAACTTACAAGAATGGTCAAGTATCGGGAGTACCTATTTACATGGTACGTGCTTCAGAAGCTTATGAACGGATCATACCGAACTGGGATAAAGATATGCTGACTAAAATGGGAGTGGAAATGCGTGCTTATTTCGACCTGATGAAAAGAATTGCCGTTGCATATAATAATGTGGTAAATCCGGTGATTCGGGAAGAAATGAAGAAGAAGTTCTTAGCAATGTACGATCACATAACCGATCAGGGGGTAGCTTATGGTAGTTGTTGGGGAAATATCCATCATTATGGCTATAGTGTTCGCGGTCTGTACCTGGCATATTTTCTGATGAAAGATGTGCTTAGGGAAACCGGGAAACTTCAGGAAGCCGAACGGACATTACGCTGGTATGCGATTACTAACGAAGTATACCCTAAACCGGAAGTCAATGGAATTGATATGGACTCTTTCAATACACAGACCACAGGACGCATTGCCAGCATTTTAATGATGGAAGATACACCGGAAAAACTACAATATCTCCGGTCTTTCTCCCGTTGGATTGATTTTGGTTGCCGTCCTGCATTGGGATTGTCCGGTTCGTTTAAAGTAGACGGAGGTGCTTTCCATCATCGAAATAACTATCCGGCTTATGCTGTGGGCGGACTCGATGGAGCAACCAATATGATCTATCTTTTCAGCCGGACGGAATTTGCTGTTTCCGAGTTAGCTCATGAAACAGTGAAAAATGTACTGTTGACCATGCGTTTCTATTGCAATAAGCTGAACTTCCCTCTTTCCATGTCCGGTCGTCATCCAGATGGAAAAGGTAAACTGGTTCCTATGCATTTTGCTATGATGGCTCTAGCTGGTTCTCCCGATGGAAAGGAGGAATATGATAGTGAAATGGCTTCTTCTTACCTCCGTCTGATTTCAGACCCAAGTATTGAAAATGACTCTCCCGAATATATGCCTAAGGTTTCAAATGCTGAAGAACGTAAGGTGGCAAAACGTCTTGTGGAGAAAGGTTTCCGTCCGGAACCGGACCCGCAGGGAAATATAGCGATGGGATATGGTTGCGTCTCTGTCCAACGTCGTAGTAACTGGTCGGCTGTGGCACGCGGACATTCCCGTTATCTATGGGCGGCAGAGCATTATCTGGGAGCAAATCTATACGGTCGTTACCTGGCACACGGCAGTTTGCAAATATTGACTGCTGCACCGGGACAGACAGTAACTCCCGCCACTAGCGGCTGGCAGCAGGAAGGTTTTGACTGGAACCGTATTCCGGGAGTGACATCTATTCATTTGCCATTGGAGCAATTGCAGGCTAAGGTGCTCAATGTGGATAGTTACTCTGGAATGGAAGAGATGCTTTACTCCGACGAGGCTTTTGCCGGTGGTTTGTCTCAACAGAAGATGAATGGTAATTTCGGAATGAAGTTACATGAGCATGATAAGTACAACGGATCACATCGGGCACGTAAATCTTACCATTTCATCGATGGAATGATTGTTTGTCTTGGTTCGGATATTGAAAATACAAATACGGAGTTCCCGACAGAAACGACTATCTTCCAATTGGCAGTTACTGATAAAGCAGGGCATGATTATTGGAAAAATTATCAAGGAGATAAGAAAGTATACGTAGATCATTTGGGAACGGGTTATTATGTTCCAACTCCCATCCGGTTTGAGAAGAACTTTCCTCAATACTCGCGAATGCAAAATACAGGAAAGGAAACAAAGGGTGATTGGGTTTCTTTGGTTGTAGATCATGGAAAGGCATCGAAAAACGGAAGTTATGAATACGCTGTTTTGCCTCAGACGAATGAAGCTCTGATGAAGAAATTTGCAAAGAAGCCTACTTATAAGGTATTACGGCAAGACAGGAATGCACATATTGTTGAGTCCGTTTCCGAACAGATCATTTCTTATGTGTTGTTTGAAACTTCTGAAACGACATTGCCGGGTGGCTTATTACAACGTGTGGATACTTCCTGTTTGGTTATGACTCATAAAGAATCTGCTGATAAGATTAAGTTGACGGTGGCACAACCGGATTTGGCTTTGTATCGCGGTCCAAGCGATGAAGCGTTTGATAAAGATGGGAAACGTATCGAACGTAGTATCTATTCACGACCATGGATTGAAAATGCCAGTGGTGAAATACCTGTGACTGTAACGATAAAAGGGCAATGGAATGTAGAAGAAACTCCCTTTTGCAAGGTGATTTCTTCTGATAAGAAGCAAACAGTTTTGCAGTTCAGTTGCAAAGATGGTGCTAGCTTTGAAGTGGAGTTAAGGAGATAAAAGTCAGACAATAGGAGATCATTTGCTTTCCCTGATAGGGGAACAGTAGTTTCTCTTGGAGAAACCATAGTTTCCATGCCGTTGAAACTATTGTTTCTAGGTGCTGAAACTACAGTTTCCCAATGCTGAAACTTTAGTTTCCCGGTACGAAACCTTTGGTTTCAAGCCTTGAAACTAAAAGTTTCCCTACGAGAAACAAGGGTAATGCATTCATGAAATAAATAGGATTGCCTGGAGCTTCCGGAGTGAATACCTCCGCGTTGTGAAATGTAGCTTATCTGTTTCTGGTGACAGCATTATTGTTGTCACACTGCTGTCACCTATTGCTGTCACGGTGTTAATTGTTAATAATCAAACCGTTAAGCAGCAATCGGTGACAGGTGACAGATATATAATTAAAATAATTGTATAGAGAGGTTAGAACATAAACATGGCAACGGCAACAATACGGTTGTTACATACGGCATGGGTATCTTGAATTTTCCCATTGGACGTATTGAGCGAACCATACCATGCAGAGCTTAATGTATATTCCAACCCGAATTTCCAGTGGGGGACATTGTAGGTCAGTTCTGCTCCTGCCGTAACTAATTGGTTAAGGTCTGTTCCTGTTCCATAAAGTTTTGCATCATTTCCTTTGGGAGCATATAGTGCATCACTTGTTCCCAGATTCTTGGCATAGCCTACGAAGATTCCCGGCTTCCATTTCTGTCCGTAGACAACGTTGAACCAAGAGCTGGAGAAACGTATCGGAGTATATTCTTGTTCTCCCGTTTGTTCGTTGACAGACTTGATCCCGAATCCACCCAAACCGGAAGCTTGTGTCAGATTGGATCCTAATACACTCTTCGCACCTATAAACCAATCTTTATTCGTATATTTTACATGGGCTTCGTAGGACAGGGTGGTAATGCGTTCGTCCACCTTGAAGGTTGTTTCCATTGAATGCATATAGCCGGTATACGGGTCTGTAAAATAATGATGGAGTATTGCTTCCGTTCTAGGTTTCAGTGAAAGCATTTCGACGCCTACTCCTGCTTGCAATTGTTTACTTTTATAGTCTAATCCTAAGTAAATTTCGGGAATACAGCTTTGCTTCAGATACTTATGTGTTTTCCCTTCCGGTCCTTGTGAAGTATATTGTGATTGCCACACTGCGGCTCCGGTAAGTTGGAAATTCTTGTTTGTATAGCGATAACGAATTTGTGGCGCACGGCTGAATGGTTGGAACGGTGCTCCTACGGAGAGATTAAGAATCTGCGGAGACACATCTCCGAATAACGGATGCCAGTTTTGCCCGAGCAATAAAGCCGATTTACCCCAATCCAGATTCAAATAAGCATGACGAAGGCGAATGACCGAATAAGAAGTGCCTGTGCCGCGGAAGTCGACTTCTACTTTGGCAGACGTCTTGGCTGTTCCCAGTTTTGGACCGGCAACGTCTACTCCAAGGCGTGAATATAAAGTATAGAAGTTACTGTTGGGTGTTGAGGTCAAATCGTTCCCCTCCGGATCACGCACTTTGTCTTTTGGATACATATAAAACAATCCGTCTACGGTTTCTTCGTTAGCACGACTATTATAATAGAAGTCAGTACGAATCTGTCCGTAGAATTTGAACTTGAAATCCTGCATTTGTGCGAAACTGCCCGATACGGTTATCAGACAAAGAAAGATTAGAATGTATTTTTTCATAATGTGCATGTTTGTAAACGGGCGCAAAATTACGTAAAATTACTGGTTATCAGTTCATCGTTGATTAAAAAAGGCAAGGATTGCCTGATTATATTTATTGAGACTTGTGCTTTTATGAATTGCTTTCAGTAATTTTCTGTCTGCTTGCGGCATTAAATATTCCCAGAAAGTTTTCATTTTGTTCAGAAGTTGTTCGTCTCCTCCTTCCAACTGTTCTGCATATTGATTGTATACGCATTTGTGCATAGATTGCAATTTTTCTCTCATTTCATCGAACTCGAGTGCACGGTTTTGTCTATACTCCAAAGCTAATGCCGGGTTGGCAAGTAATCCCCGTCCTATCATCATTCCGGCTAGTCCGGGAAACTGTTCCTGAATGCGGTGAATATCTTCTACACTATTGATATCCCCATTATAGATGAGCGGATGTTTGCAGACTCCCTGAAAGGCTTCAAACGCTTTAAGGTCGACTTCTCCTTTATATTGCTGTTTTCCCAAGCGGGGATGCATAACCACTTGTCGTAGGGGGAGCTCATTGATAATCGGAGCCAGTTTCAGACATTCCTCCGGATCTTCCCAACCCAACCTCATTTTGATAGAAAAACTAATTTGCGGATATTCCGTAATCAGCCAGCTAAGTAACGCTTGCACTTCTTCGGGATAAGGAAGAATACCGGAACCATTGTGGCGTTTAGCCAGCATGGGAAAAGGGCACCCCATATTGATATCGACTTCCTTATATCCCTTTTCAATGAGTAGGGATAAGATTTTTTCTGCTTTCTCAAAAGAGGGAGCTATCAGTTGTGGAATCAGATGGGGTACTTGATTATTCCCGGGCTCGATTCCTCGGACATCTCTATGGCGAAATCCGCCTTTTTCGAGTCGTACAAATGGGGTATAATAAGTATCTATACCTCCGAAGCAGGCAGCATGAGCATTACGGTAAATCACGTCGGTATACCCTTGTAATGGGGCAAAATGAATAGGAAGAGTCTTTTGCATTGTTTTTATTTTTGTGCAAACTTATATATAAATGTTGATTTATACGCTAGTTGAGTAAAGAAAAATGCTTTTTCGGAGGAGAAGAAAGGGAAGAGGGTGGAAAGATATGGTAAAAGTAAAAGAGAGGAACCTCGCGGTCCCTCTCTTTCTGATGTTAAATTGATTAAAGTCTGATTTTTATAAACGTTTTCTATGATTGAAGGTTAGAAAAATTGGGGGATATGCTTTTATTCTACAACGTTTATAGTCAGTTCACGTACTACTTGACCACCTTGATGGACGTAGTTTGCATTGTTGGCTACGAAGGTAGCGGTATATGTTCCGGCCTCCTCGTAGGTATGTGAGTATATCTCTAATGTTTGCGAGATATTTTTGATGGCTACACCAGCGTCAGGATCGCAGGAACCATTGAGGAGGATTGGATTGGAAATAAGCCAAGTATCTCCTTTGGTATAATCTTTGCTACCCCCGCTAGTTACGAAATCGTTTGGTTGGCTAATTCTCCAAAAATAAGGAATATTACCATCCACTGTGGTGTATGCTATCTTGTCTGCATATTCAGCACTTTTCATTTCTTCAAGTGTGAGATTTTTGTTTCCTAATGCTTCCTTCAGTTTGGTAAGATGAGTGTTGTTTTTTGAAAGATCATCTAAATTGTAGGTTACATTTAAAGCCGAGAATTCGAAGTTCTTTGCATTAATTGTGGTTGATTTCCCATTGTTGAATTCTAGATTAAGTTGTAATCCTTTAATATGTATAACAGGCATTGTAGCGCTGTTGTCAAGGGGATTCAGGCGGAAAGCAATGCTGATTTCCTTGCCCAAGTAAGAAGTCAAAGGGCAGGAATAGTCTTTAGTAACTTTGGTTGCTTTGGGAAGATCTTCTTGGCTGACAAGTTCCGTCCAGTCACAGTTAGTAACAGCTTCTTTGTCTTTTTCCACGTTGTTGCCACTAATCCCTCCGAATTGATCGGATATTAATATGTGAGTAGAACCTTCGATGGTTTTCGCATTGCCATAGTCATATACTATAGAGAAATTGATTTCACATTTTTCTACGTCTTCCGGTTGCATTTCAATTCTGTTCCGGTGTTTGTATTCGTGCCCTATCTCACCGCTGAAGAAACTGATAAAATCAGGGTCACCATCGAAGCTGAACGTTACCGGACTTCCTTTCTTTACAGTTACAGTTTTGCCATCGAAGCTGACATTGCTGTCTGTCACCACACCAACTTCCATTGCTGTGTCTTCTTTTAATACCTTTTCGCATGAAGCGAGACATAGTCCGGCAAAAGCGATAGTCATCAAACTTTTATATATTGTCTTCATATCCTTTTCTTTTTAAAGTTAATAAGGGATTTACCAACCCGGATTATTCGTTTTGATAGCACCGTTTGATCCAATTTCATTGGCAGGAATCGGGAAATAATTGTAAGACTTCGGAATATTGAAGTAAGTATATACATTGATTCCGAATTTCCAGGATTCGTCAGCCTGTGCCTTGTCCACTTGTTCCTGCATCAGTTTGTAATAGTCTCCCCAACGGATCAGGTCGAAACGACGTGTGTACTCGAAACAGAGTTCCATTGCACGTTCGTCTTTGATCGCTTTGCGGAAGCTCTCTTCATCCAGATTTGCTGCAAGTTTTTTGATTCCTGCACGTTCTCTTACTGCATTGATACATTCATACGCCAAATCATTGGGACCATGGTTGACTTCATTTTCTGCCTCTGCAATCATTAGCAGAATGTCAGAGTAACGGAGAAGAGGGAAGTTGATGGAAGTATCGTTTTTACTCTTCTTGTCTGCTTCATATTCTCTACGATATTTGGCGGCAGCCCTGTTGCGGTTCTTATTGGCATCGTTCTTCGATTCACGATCACCGTAAGTAGACCCCGGCTCTGTTTTACCATAGCTGAAGGATTTATCCCAGTATTGTTGTTCCACTTCATCTCTTTTTCCCTTTACAAATTCACGACCGTCCACCGGAGTACCTTCTCCTGCTGACTGGGTGTAAGTGAATGGAGCAATATTCCAGTTACAACGGTCAATGTCATCGTTTGCTTCATATAATTCCAGCAGTTTAGGTGTATTCCAGATAAAAGCGTATGCATAGCCCGGATCACCTTTACCAGTGATGGATGCTTTGGAAGAAAGGTCCTTACCCTGAATGCCGATAATATTACCGATTCGACCTTCTGCACGTACATCCGTCGAACGGTTACCTGCAAATTCTACTTCCCAAATACTTTCATTAGCCTTGGCACCATCCTTATTGAGAGCAGTGTTATACTTATCAGAACAAATGTCGATAAAGAAGTCCCAATATTTGGCAGTTAGTGAATGACCCTCATTCTTGACTAACTGTGCATAGTAACTTGCTTTTTTGAAATATTCTGTAATCTCGGCACTAGTCGTGTTGTTAGCCAAACCCACTTCCTTGTCACGTTTAGGTTCACCGGCCCGGAACATATATACACGCGCCAACATTCCCCAAGCAGCCGATTTGGAAACACGTCCCGGTAAATAGTTCAAATCTTGAGCAGATTTGAGATCCTCGGCAGAACCATACATCTCTTTGATGATAAAATCATAAATCGTCTGTTTGTCCGTACGTGGAATGGAGAGGTTATAGGCATCTTCTGTAGAAGTAGTCTTGAAAGGTACATCTCCCCAACATTCTACCAAAGTAAAATAATAGAATGCGCGTAAGAAACGGGCTTCGGCTTTGTACTGCTTGCGGGTATCGTCGTTCATATCGGGCACTGCATCAATATTTTCCAGGAAAATATTGGCTCTGTTGATGCCGGAGTATAATGTGTACCACAATGCTGCAACGGCCGGATCACTTGTGTTGGCATTGTTACAGATCAACCCACTTTTGTTAGGTCCGCGGTTGGCACCACCATAGTGTCCCAGATCGTCACCTCCTACAAGGTATAAGAACTCATTTCCGTAGAAGGAACTTTGTCCCAGAATGGCATAGGTTCCTGTCAGCCAAGAGGTAGCGTCCGCTTCATTTTTGAAGAAGTTTTCAGGAGTGGTGTATGTCGGGTCTTTTTCCAAGAAATCGCAGGAAGTCAGGTTAAGTCCGACAAGAAGTGATATGATGATTATTTTTATTGTTTTCATATACGTAATTGTTTGAAGGATGATTGATTAGAAACCTAAGTTTATACCAAAACTGATAGAGTAGGCTCTCGGATAAGCGGAGAAGTCCAGTCCCGGAGTCAGTGCGCCTTCACGGATAGATACTTCCGGGTCGTAACCGGAATACCCTGTACATGTCCATAGATTCTGACCGGCAACGAATACGCGTGCATTGTCTATCTTCCATTTCTTGGTCAGTTGTTTCGGCAGTGTATATCCTAAAGACACGGTCTTCAGACGAAGGAACGAACCATCTTCGATAATACGTGTAGAGAACACTTTGTTAGAACCGGAGTCGGTAGCTCTCGGAATATTACTTTCCGGATTTTCCGGTGTCCAGCGGTCTGCGTAACTTGCGTATTGGTTCAAGTCACGTGTTTTATTGCTGTTCTCGAAGAACAGGCGGTTGGCATTCAATACATCGTTTCCATACGACCATTGGAAGAAGATGCTCAAGTCAAATCCTTTGTATTCGAAATTGTTGGTAAATCCGCCCGTATGTTTCGGCATACCGTTACCGATCATAGTGCGGTCGTTATCGTCGATGATACCGTCACCATTCAGGTCTGCGTATTTCGGCATACCCGGTTGTGTATTACTTTCGGAAGAGAAATACGGAACATTGCGTTTCAGTGTATATGTATCACCTACTTTGTCGAAATCTTCGTATTTGTATGTACCTTCGTAGATGAATCCGTACATCATTCCCATCGGATAACCCACTTTGGCAATGTAGCTGTATTGAGAGTTATAGTTCTGGTCAAATTTGGCTGCACTCAACAGAGAAGATTGGTTTTCGGCCAATTCTAATACTTTGTTCTTGTTGAATGCGATATTAAAGTTAGTAGTCCATGAGAAATGACGGTTCTTGATATTGGTTGTGTTCAATGTGAGCTCGATACCTTGGTTGCGTACCTTTCCTACATTCTTCATGGCACTGAAATAACCGGAAGAGGTGGGAAGTGCAGTATTCAGCAACAAATCACGAGTCGTTTTACGATACCAGTCTACGGTTAATCCGATGCGTTCGTCCAGGAAGCCTAAGTCCAGGCCTAGGTTCCACTGTTCGGTAGTCTCCCATTTCAGTTTTCTGTTTCTTAAGGAAGTGGGCACTGTACCTACACTTGTCAGGCTGTTTTCGAACGGATATACACCACTCGGTAGGCTACCGATCGAAATAAAATCTCCAACTTTATCTTTTAATATCTGATATAAAGCATACGTATCATACTCGCCTACACGGTTGTTACCGGTCAATCCCCAGCTTGCTCTTAATTTACCGGAAGAAACAACAGACTTCAATGGTTTCATAAAATCTTCCTCCATGAATCCCCATGCCAATGAACCGGAAGGGAAATAGCCGAAACGGTTATCACCACGGAATTTGGAAGAACCGTCGGAACGGAAAGAAACCGTTGCATAATACAATGATTTGTAGTTATAGTTCAAACGTCCCAGGAAAGAGAGCATAGACCAGGAACTCTTTAATGATTTGGTCGTACTGGGAGTTCCTTCACTCATTCCTGCCATCCCGAGTGCTTCGTTTGGAATTTGCACTGTCTTGTATGAATAGTATTCATAGTCAGAATTTTGCAGAGTTACACCTACCATACTATTAAAGAAATGCTTCCGTTTGATATTGGTCTGATAGGTTAGAATATTTTCGTTCAACCACGTTGCACGTTGAGAATGGTAGATTTCTGCATTCACCTTATCGGATGATTTCGGATTACCATAACGAGTTTTCGAGTTGTTGAATGTTTCCCCTTTGCGGGTATCGAATGTGTAACCGCCGGAAACTTTCAACTTCAATCCTTTGATAAATTCATATTCTGCAAATCCGTTGAACTGGATATAGTTCGCGTACGTCTTGCGATATTCATTTTTCAAAGACATGATAGGGTTGAAACGATAGTCGTTGGTATTGTTTATCGCGTCGTCCATGATGTTATCCATCAACGAGTTTAATGGTCTGTCCGGTTCGGTCACAGGGCGATATCCCCATACACTATAGAACAGGTTATTCATACCACTGTATGAGTTCTGGGAAGGAGAACCACCGGTAGTTGTAGTACTGGAATAGTTGGTCGTCAGATAGATTTTCAGTTTCTTCTTTTGGATGGTAGTACCCATACGGCCTTGTACACGTTTGTAGTTTGATTCCAACAAGATACCGTCCTGGTCATAATAAGATAAAGAAGCATTGTAGCGAACTCCTTCCGAACCACCGGTCAGGCTGACATTGTGGCTTTGCATCCATGCGCTGCGGAAGATTTCATCCTGCCAGTTATATTGCGGGATATTTCTATAATCTTCCAGTCCCCATTTCTTACCGTCATAATTCATGAAGTAGGTAGTTTCCATATCTTTGGGACTACGTTCTGCCTGTAGTTTGACGAATTCATAGGCATCCATCATCGGGATCGTTTTGGTGATATGCTGAATACCGAAACTTCCGTCGTATTTAATTTTAGGTTGGCCGATTGTTCCTTTCTTGGTTGTAATCATCACGACACCGTTGGCACCACGGGCACCGTAGATAGCGGTAGCAGAGGCATCCTTCAGGAAGTCGAGTGACTCGATATCGTTCTGATTAATGGCTGCGGCTATGGAGGGGTCTTCCACCGGGAAACCGTCAATGACATAAAGAGGAGAGTTGTCCTGTGTCAAAGAGTTGTTACCACGGATGACGATGTTCATCTGTCCGCCCGGCATACCTTCGCCCGAACTTACGTTGACACCGGCAATACGTCCGCCCAATGTCTCGCCGAAAGAAGCAGTCGGAGTGCTAAGCAGTTCCGCCATACTGGCTTTGGCAACAGAGCCAGTCAGATCCTTCTTGCGTATCTCCTGATAGCCGACTACTACCACTTCGTCCAATGTCTTTGTGTCTTCCTTTAATGTGATAACCATTGGCTTTTGAGTGTCCACCTTCATTTCTACTGTGACATAACCAATGAAAGAAATAACCAATATCGAATTTTTATTGGGCACGTTAAAAGCAAATTTACCGTCAAGGTCAGTGATTGTTCCTTGCGAAGTACCTTTTACCTGGACACTGGCTCCCGGCACTCCTTCTCCTAAGTTATCCTTCACTGTACCTTTAACAAGTACCTGTGCAAGTACAAAAGAAACAGAAAACAGGATCAGTCCGATGGAGGAGAGCATCCTTTTTCTAGTTTGAGTGGATAAATGTTTTTTCATATATTAAAAATTAAGTGATTTTATTGAATCTACGCTTGCAAAGATAGATGGATTGAATATTCTAATATGGATAGAATTATTCAAGATTGGTGCAAAATCATACAATTTTCCTGTTCTCATAAACTATTTTTCTTTTACGGATTCTAGTAATTCAGATAATTCTTTCACTATGTCGGGGTATGATACATTCGTTTTCTCCGATGGATCGGAGGATAAATCGTAAAGTTGAGGCTGTTTGTCGTTGCCTAACTCCATTTTCGTCCAATACTCGATAGCGGGGCCGTCGCTCGGTTCGATGTATTTCCATTGACCTTTTATGATGGCAAGTGTGTTATTGAGATTCTGTTGAACGACATACTCACGGTTTGTATTATTTTTGCCGAGGAGTACGTTCAGATGTTCTTGACTATCGGGAGCAGCTCCTTTACGTAAAGGTTGGTCCAAAAGGGAGGCGAGCGATGCATACACATCTATTTGAGAGAAAAGAGCTTGTTGCTTGTTCGGCTTTACTCGGGCAGGCCAGCGGACGATAAATGGAACGCGTGTCCCCGCTTCGTAAGCACTGTATTTCCCACCACGGTAGATCCCCATCGGAGTATGCCCGTTGAGAAGTTCGTAAGCTTGGTCTTGATAGCCGTCGTCGATAACAGGACCGTTATCGCTGGTAAAGATCAGGATGGTGTTGTCTGCGATGTGGAGGCTGTCCAGTGTGTGCATGATTTCACCGATGGTCCAGTCCAGTTGCAGGATGACGTCGCCACGAGTGCCGAGTCCGCTTTTGCCTGCGAAACGTGGGTGGGGGATGCGCGGTACATGTACGTCTTGCGTACCCATATATAAAAAGAAGGGTTCTTCCTGATGGGATGCAATGAAATTCTTGGCCTTGTTGGTGATGATATCGGCTATGTCTTCATCTTTCCAAAGGGCGGATTTTCCTCCGGTCATCCAGCCGATACGGGGAATGCCGTTGATAATTGTATTGTTGTGTCCCTGGCTGGGTTTTAAAGTGACGAGCTCTGGGTTCTCTTCTCCCGTAGGCCAGTCGCCTACTTTGTGGTCGTAGTTTACGGTGATAGGATCATTGGGGTCAAGTCCTACGACATGTCCGTTTTCTACAAATACACAAGGTACACGGTCTACGGTAGCCGGAATAATAAATTCGTAGTCGAACCCGATGCTTTGTGCGTTAGGGGTAATCCGGTTGTTAAAGTCGGTTCCACCTTTCGGACCGAGTCCCAGATGCCATTTGCCTACTGCACCGGTTGCGTATCCTGCATCTTTCAGCATATCTGCCATGGTGATGCAGGTAGTGTCGATAATGAGTTCAGAGTTGCCGGGAGCGATTCCTGTGTTTTCCTGTCTCCAAGGATACATACCTGTCAGGAGTCCGAAACGGGAAGGGGTGCTGGTGGCAGAAGTTGCATAAGCATTGGTGAATTGTACTCCTTGTCCTGCCAACCGGTCGATGTTGGGAGTGCTCACTTTTGTTGCTCCATAACAACTTAAATCACCAATGCCGAGATCATCTGCAAATATATAAATAATGTTAGGCTTTTGGCTATTCTGCCCATTGTTCTTTTGGGGTGCATGATTGCATCCTGACAGCGTGACGATGCCGGACAATAGGGGAAGTAGACGCGAAACGTTTTTCATAATGCTGAATGTTTTAGGAAATAATGTAATGAACACAAAGATAAGCGAATGGAAGAAAAAGAATGAGTAGGAATGTACAAGTGAAGTACAAAATAGTACACTTAAGAGGTTACCTTCTTTATTCGGGCGAAGATGTCCGGACTAAGAAACCGTTTATATCATAAATTTAGGCACGGATTACACGGATTAACGCTGTTGTTTTCATACTCATCGTTTTTTAATCCGTGAAGTCCGTGTGATCCGTGCCTAATAATATAAGATTATTTTGCAAGAGTGCTTGTATAGTTGCATGCTAATCTGTTTCTTCTCCGTCCCCTTCTTCTTCGCTCTCTTCTCCTTTACGATAAGCCAGCGGACTGACGTGATAAATCTCCTTGAAACATTTACTGAAATAGCGGGAGGAGGAGAACCCAATCCGGTCAGAGATCTCCGTGATATTCAGCTCCGGGTTATTCCTTAACATGACAGCGCCTTTTTTGAGACGTATGCTTAGGATGAAATCATTCGGGGTCTGGCCTGTAACTGCTTTCAGTTTAGTGAATAGGTTCGTACGTGCCATACCCATTTCGCGGGCGAAGATATTAACGTTGAAATCCGTATTGTCCAGATGACGTTCGATAATGGCCATCGCGCGGTCGAGCATCTCCTTATCCATCGGGTTGGTAGCCAACATTTGGGCAAAAGCCTGTGGTTGTTTGCTGAACTTCTCTTGCAATAGCCGGCGGGAATTAACTAGGTTATTGCAGCGGGAAATCAGAAGATTGGTATTAAACGGTTTCGTGATATAATCATCCGCACCAATCTTCAAACCTTCGATATTGTGCTCTATAGCAGTACGTGCGGTTAATAATACCACCGGAATATGGCAAGTGTTAAAGTCCGTCTTGATCTGTTTGCAAAGTTCCGTACCCGACATGCGTGGCATTACGACATCACTTAAAATGATGCTCGGCATATCCTTCTGTATCATCTCTAATGCTTCTACTCCGTCGGAAGCCGTACTGACTTGATAGAATGTTTCGAAAATACCGACTAACATCTGTTTGATAGATTCATTGTCTTCCACTATCAGCATTTTGGCGTCTTCGATGCGCTTGTTATCTTCTTCTTTCCATTCCGAATCAGGGATTATTTCTACTGAAGGAACAATAGTCTCTGTTTGCTGGATGGTTTCCGTATCATCTTTCGCTATTTGCTCTTCTGTGAAGTGTTCCTTGCCTAGTTTGAGGGTGATAATGAAACTGCTTCCTTTGCCCGGTTCGCTTTCTACCCGGATTGTGCCGTGATGAAGTTCCACAATACCTTTCGTCAGTGCCAGTCCGATGCCTGTACCGGCTCCGGTATTCAGCGAGTTGAGATGCTCGGTCTGATAGAAACGGTCGAATATCTTATCAATTTCGGCAGCGGCGATACCTGTACCTGTATCTTTTATTTCAATGATGACATGGTCTTTCTCCTGCGATACATTAATCGAAATTGTATCTTCGGCCTTGGTATGCTTCACTGCATTAGACAGCAGGTTGTTTATCACTTTCTGCATCTGCTTTTGGTCATACCATACTTCAATGTCATCCTTCTGTTTGTTGAACTTGAAGTTGATTTGTTTACTGCTCGCATATTCGAGGAAGAGCAAATAATTCTCATACAGGAAGTTAACCAGATTGTGCTGGCTAACTTTGATCTTCATGTGACCCTGTTCCTGTTTACGGAAATCAAGTAGTTCCGTAATCAGTTCCCGTAATTGGAGACTGTTCTTGTAGATTCCCAATACCTTATTATATATATTAGGCGTAAATGTCTGCACCTGCAACAAAGTTTCCACTTGTCCCACGATCAGCGTTAACGGTGTGCGGAATTCGTGCGAGATGTTAGTGAAGAAACGGAGTTTCGACTGGTTCAATGCTTCGAGGTCTTCAATATGCTTCTTTTCGTACTTCAAAGACTCACGGAGTTTGATGCGCGAATTATAGTTCTGAATAAGATACCATAACAGGCTGATAGTGACAATGGTATAAATCAGGTAAGCCCACCATGTCTCATACCATGAAGGGAGTACGATAATCAGCAGTCTGGCCTCTTTTATTCCTTCCCTCTGTGATTTGATGACAAGGGTATATTTACCCGGATTCAGGTTTGTATAAGTAATCAGCGTTTGCTTCCGGTAAGTATGGTTCCATTCGTCTGAGAAACCCTCCAGGCGATAGAGAATTTCATCTCTGTTGGCAGGGATGAAGTTGGAAGTGGCATATTCGATGCTAAACATCGATTGATTCGCTTTCAGACTGATTTCCGGAGTATGACAGATCGACTGTTCCAGGATGCCGCTTTCATCTCCCGGAACTACTTCTTTTCCGTTGACAAACAGGCGGGAAAGAATGATATTATATGATTTGGGAGTGAAATGTAATTTTTTCTCCCAGAAAGAAATCATTCCCTGAATACCGCCAAGGAATACTTCTCCGTCATGTGTCACAAATAGTGCGTTTTCATTGACGGCAGTCAACGGGAATCCATTCTCCGTACCGTAATTATAGAATTTCTTGCTTGGATAGTTGAACTGTGAGAATCCCTGATTGGTAATCAGCAATAAGTCTCCTTTCTGTATGGACGATTCGCATACTTCGTAGATACAGTCGCTGGATAAACCATCTGTCTGTACATCGAAGTTTTCAAAGTCATCACTTGCCTTACGGTAACGGTCGAGACCGCTTCCGGAGGTGCAGAACCACAGATTACCGTTACTGTCCTGCATGATACTGTTGATATTATTGTTGCTAAGACTGTTCGGATTAGCGGGATTGTGTGGATAATTAGTAAGTTTACCGCTGTCGAACCGGTAAGAATAAACACCCTCCCCGGTAGCCGCAATCCACAATGTACCGTCTTTATCAATGCAAAGACTGGCTACCATGCCAATACCTCTTCCTTCTTTAGTCTCTTTGAAGAGCTGTTGGCAAGCGCCTGTTGCCGGATTGAAAAGACAAACACCGTTTTGTGTGGCGACAACCAGCTTGTCCTTATAAGGTACAATGTCTCGGACGATATCCGAAGGTAGTGAGGTTGGGTCTCCGGCTTTCATTCGGTAGACTGTGAAACGGTTAGTACGCAGGTCGAGTTTGTTCAATCCTCCCAAGTGTGTACCTATCCACATGATTTCATTAGTCCGGTCGTAGTAGATTGCTTTGACATTGTTATGGGAAATGCTATTTTTGCCCTCTTCGTGGCGATACCACCGATAGGTGTTATCCTTCCGGTTATACACATTCACGCCGCCGCCTTCGGTACAAATCCAGAGATTACCATTTTTATCTTCCACCATCTTGCCTACAAACGGAAAACTGAGATAGTTTGGATTATTTCCTCCCAATGCACCATAAAAGTGATAGATATCGGCCCTCGGATTAAAACGGTTGATACCCCCGAAATAAGTTCCTACCCAAATGTTACCTTGCATATCTTTATACAGGCTGAATACCGAAGAATGGCTCAAACTATAAGGTACATTGTCTATCTGAGTATAGCATTTCCACTTATTGGTAATAGGGTCATATTTGTTTAACCCATAAAAAGTACCGATCCATATATTTCCGAACTCATCCTCTACAACGCTTCTCACATGATCGTCCGAAAGGCTTTCCTTACCGGGCGAATTACGGAAATTGGTCACTTGATTCTGAGAAGATATTCTATAAACTCCGCTCATATCCGTACTCACCCACAAATCATTTCTCTTACTCTTATAAAGATGCTTTACAAAAACATCCGATAATACCAGATGGGGGGCGAAAGGATTATTTACAGAAACCGAAAACAAATTGTTCTCCGTTCCGATCCACAGATATTCTCCATCCGAAAAAATACAGTTTCCATTTCCGAATTTCGGATCGAAATCACAAAATTTATGCAATCCCTCTTTTCCTTCCAGATAATAAAAAACGGTATGATCCGACAGTACCCAAAGAGTATCATTCGCATAATAAATGCCATTGATTTCCTTTTGTGCCAAACAAATGAACTCCTGTGTCAAAACATCGTATTTCACTAAATCGTGTCCGGCGCGCAGATAAATGGCTCCTTTCCGATTGCCATAAATGGAGTAAATTTCATTCTGAGTCAATCCTTTATTATTCTGAGACGGACGA
>OGQI01001108.1_pt1 | contig 19226 bp, 18 predicted proteins | sample 1553171 | NCBI WGS metagenome assembly OGQI01 (sample SAMEA2579988, study PRJEB22360) | human gut metagenome | biome: human gut; feature: human-associated habitat; material: faeces | place: Denmark | collected 2008/2010
TTCAGACAGAATTTTTGGGTACCTGCAGCCCCAAAAACTCCTACTTTCTAACTCCTAACTTTCCCTCGTCGCTCCCACTGTGCTACCAGGTCCTTGGTCTGAGCTTGCAGGGCTTCGCGGGCAGCGTTCAGGGCCTGGGTGTCCTGGGGGGTCATTTTTTCGGGCTTTTTGTGGCGGGTCAGGCGTTCCAGGTTCTTTTCTGCTTCTTTAATGCGGTTTTTGGTGTCCTTATCCAGCTCCTTGCCCTCTTTACTGCCAAGGGCGGAATTGACGCGGTAGATGGCGGCTTCCGCGGCATTCAGGGCCTCGATAGCGGCTTTGCGCTCCTGATCCTGCCCGGCAAAGGCAGCGGCATCGTCCATGGCGCGGCGGATCTCCTGCTCGCTCAGGTTGGAAGACCCGGTGATGGTAATGCTCTGCTGTTTGCCGGTGCCAAGGTCACGAGCACTCACCGTCACAATGCCGTTGGCGTCAATATCAAAGGTCACTTCGATCTGCGGCACACCGGCCCAGGCGCGTTTGATGCCCTTGAGGGTAAAGTTGCCGATGAGCTTATTATCCTTGGCGAACTCCCGCTCACCCTGCAGCACCTTGATTTCAACTGTGCTCTGGAACGGCGCGGCGGTGGTAAAGATTTTGGAATACCGGGTGGGAATGGTGGAGTTGCGGTCGATCAGATGGGTTGCCACACCGCCCACCGTCTCAATCGAAAGGGTCAGCGGGGTAACGTCCATCAGCAGCAGGTCCTGCCCGCCAGCAACCAGGCCTTCGCCGCCAAGGCGTCCGCCCTGCACCGCAGCGCCAAGGGCCACACACTCGTCCGGGTTCAGAGTTTTGGACGGTTCCAGATCGATCATCCGCATGACCTTGGCCTGCACCGCCGGGATGCGGGTGGAACCACCTACCAGCAGCACCTGATCCAGGTCGTTGGCGGCCAGGTGGGCATCCCGCAGGGCGTTGCGCACCGGCAGGGCCGTGCGCTCCACCAAGTCGGCGGTCAGCTCATCAAACTTGGCGCGGGTCAGTTCCGCCTGCAAATGCAGCGGGCCGTTGGGGCCAACGGTGATGAACGGCAGGTTGATTTCAGTATGGGTGGCAGCGGAAAGCTCTTTTTTGGCTTTCTCGGCTTCCTCCCGCACGCGCTGCATGGCAACGGGATCACGGGTCAGGTCCACCTGGTTTTCGGCGGCAAAATTCCGCACCAGCCAGTCAGCCACACGAGCATCAAAGTCATCGCCACCCAGATGGTTATCACCGCAGGTGGCCAACACCTGCACAATGCCATCCCCGATCTGGATCAGCGAAACATCGAATGTACCGCCGCCCAGATCATACACCATCACTTTCTGGGTCTTGCCGTTATCCAGGCCATAAGCCAGGGCGGCCGCAGTAGGTTCGTTGATAATGCGCTTTACATTCAGACCCGCAATGCGCCCGGCATCTTTGGTAGCCTGGCGCTGGGCATCGTTAAAATAAGCCGGCACGGTGATAACGGCTTCTGTCACCGGTTCACCAAGATAAGCTTCTGCATCCGCTTTCAGCTTTTGCAGGATCATGGCGCTGATCTCCTGCGGGGAGAAGCACTTGCCGTCAATGGGAATGCGCTCATCACTGCCCATTTTGCGCTTAACGCTGGCAATGGTGCGCGGTGCGTTGGTGACAGCCTGGCGTTTGGCCGGATCGCCCACAAGGCGTTCGCCGCTTTTTGCAAAAGCAACGACCGACGGGGTGGTGCGCTGGCCTTCGGCATTTGGGATAACGGTTGGGCGTCCGCCTTCCACCACAGCCACGCAGCTGTTGGTTGTTCCTAAATCAATTCCGATGATTTTACCCATGTTGCTTTTGGTCCTTTCACACAAGCCGGCAACAGATACAGGGGTTCGCCAGCTTTTGTCACACAGGGAGCACCGCTAAGGCGCAAAACTCCGCCTTAGAGTGTAGCTGAAAGCAAAGAAAATGACAATTATTCCGCAAACACAAGCGGGATTTAAGGCGATACGGCATAATTCTAAGCTCCGATACAGTGAGCGAGGTATGTCAGCTGCTAAGTAAAAAGCGCAGATAATACTAGATGTATTATCGAGCATTTTTACAACGCAGGTGGCATACCGTAGCCGCTGGAGCGGTGCTTAAGCCCGTAGGGCGGGAATTGTTCCGTATTGCCTCGTGGCAAAAGCCGCAGGAATCCTTTATGGATTCCAAGGTTTTTAACGCAAAATCCAGCTGTGGTTGTAGAAACAGGCTGAATTTTCGACTTTTCAGGTACACCTTATGGTTTGTTAACATTATTGTAGCGCGCAAAGTGCCGGAATGTGTTGCAAAATCGTAAACTCTTATCAGACAATCATCCAAATGTTGGGGTGTATCGTTGACGGACGGGGGCAACGGTGCTATATTCTTTAGTATACTAAAGAGAAGGAGGTTCCCGGACATGCAGGCATTTTCCAGCCATGACATTTTCCAAACGCTGTACCAGCAGATCATGTTGCTGGAATTAAAGCCCGGCTCCACCCTGCGGGAAAATGCATTGTGCGAGCAGTTCGGGGTTTCCCGCACGCCGGTGCGCAGCGTTTTGCAGGAGCTGCGCATTGCCGGGCTGATTGAAGTCACCCCCTACAAATCCACGCGGGTCACCCAGCTGGATTTTGACACCATCAGCCAGCAGATTTACCTGCGCAACGCGGTGGAGTCCGCCGTGATGACAGACTTTGCCGCTGCCTGCACCCCCGAACAGCTGGCCCAGCTGAAAACCCGCAACGATGCTTTGCGCCGCCTGGCGGCCCAACCCCACCCGGACCCGCGGATGTTTTATGAGCTGGACAGCCGCCTGCACGAAAGCTGGTTTCTTGCCACCGGCAAAGACCAGCTGTGGCAGCTGATCCAGACTTCGCAGAACAGCTATTCGCGGTTCCGCATGCTGGACCTTGTGGCCGTTGGCAATTTTGGCGATATTGTGGCGGAACATGATGTTCTGCTGGATGCCATTGCCCGCAATGATACCGCCGCCATCCGGGCGCAGTGTTCCCGCCATTTGTACGGCGGCGTAACGCGGCTGGGGGAAGAACTTTCGACCAAATATGCGGATTATTTTGTTTCCGGCACCCACTGGCCGGACCATGCAAAGGAGATGCAACCGTGAGCCGCACTGCTACCGTGACCCGCAAAACGCGGGAAACCAACATTACCGTCACCCTGGACCTGGACGGCAGCGGAAAAGCCGACCTGCACACCGGCATCGGCTTTTTTGACCATATGCTCGACGGCTTTGCCCGCCACGGTCTTTTCGACCTTTCCGTTTCTGTAGACGGAGATCTTGATGTAGACGGCCACCACACGATCGAGGACACTGGTATCGTGCTCGGAACTGCAATCCGCGAGGCAGTCGGCGACAAACAGGGCATCCGCCGCTACGGTGACAGAATCCTTCCGATGGACGAGACACTGGTGCTCTCGGCCGTTGACCTCTGCGGCAGACCGTATCTCTCTTTCCAGGCAGAATTTACACGGGAGAAAGTAGGAGAGATGGAGACCGAGATGGTAAAAGAATTCTTCTACGCCGTTTCCTATGCGGCGCAGATGAATCTGCATATCAAAGTGCTTGACGGCGGAAATAACCACCACATCATCGAGGCGATGTTCAAAGCATTTGCGAAGGCACTCGATGAGGCAACTTCCTTCGATCCGAGAATTGCCGGCGTGCTCTCGACCAAGGGCAGCCTGTAAGAGCAGAAAAAGAGGAGAACAAGACATGAAACAAGCATTAAAATGTGATTTTACCTGGGCGGATTTTAAGACAAACAGCGACGGCATGGTTCCGGTTGTTGTACAGGATGCGGAAAATGACGAAGTGCTGATGCTCGCCTACATGAATGAAGAAGCGTTTGAGACGACACTGTGCCTTGGAAAAATGACGTACTGGAGCAGAAGCCGCAATGAGCTCTGGACGAAGGGACTGAGCTCCGGCCATGTGCAGTATGTAAAACAGCTTCTGATCGACTGCGACAACGATACAATCCTTGCCAAAGTAGAACAGGTCGGCGCAGCGTGCCACACCGGAAACCGCACCTGCTTTTACCGGACCCTGGCAGAATAAAAATTTTTGATTCAGAGCATAAAAAGAGCTCCTGTTTCACAGAATAAAATCTGTGGGACAGGAGCCTTTTTATGCGGTTCTGTATCGTTAAAAAGCCATTACAGAAGAAGGTATTTTAAGATAAACAGAACAGCCAGGATGTACATGATCACGCTGATCTTTTTTTCTTTTGCTTTTCCGCTCAGGATCTGGATTGCAACGTAGGAGATAACTCCCATGGCAATACCTTCGGAAATGCTGTAGAAGAACGGCATAGCTCCGATGCAGATGTAGCACGGAATCGCCTCGGAAAGATCGCTGAAATCAATGTTGACTACGTTGGTCAGCATGTAGAAGCCTACCACGATCAGTGCCGGAGCCGTTGCAAAGGACGGGATGGCAAGGAAGATCGGGGAGAGGAACAGAGCGAGGCCGAAGAGGATTGCAGTGGTAACAGCGGTAAGACCGGTACGGCCGCCTTCGGAAACGCCGGAAGCACTCTCAACGAAAGTTGTTGTGGTAGAAGTACCAAGAACAGCACCTGCGCAGGTAGCAACAGCATCTGCCATCAGCGCGCCCTTGATGCGCGGAAGTTTTCCGTTTTTGTCGAGCATGTTTGCCTTGGAAGATACACCGATCAGAGTTCCGATGGTATCAAACATATCGACAAACAGGAATGCAAACATGATCACGAAGAACTCGCCTGTTTTCAGAATGGAGAAATCCAGTTTTCCGAAAATCGGGGCAAGGCTTGGAATGGAAAGTCCGTTGGAAAAATCCGGGAACAGGCTGTAGAAGCCGTTTGCCGGGTTCGGAACGTAGAGACCGCATGCCTGGCAGATCATGCCGAGGATCCAGGTTGCAAGAATTCCCCAGAGGATGTTTCCTTTTACATTGCGTATGACAAGAACGGCGGTGAGGATAACACCGATGACTGCGAGCAGAACGGTGATTCCGACATCGTTAAACGTTCCTGCCACATACTCTGTTCCGTTTAATGTGGCTGCAGACTGCAGGTTGGCATTGTAGGAAGACAGGGAATAGAGGCCTGCCACGGTTGAAGAGTTCGGCAGTACAATTTTTGCATTCTGAAGTCCGATGAATGCGATGAACAGACCGATGCCGACGCTGACTGCAGATTTGAGGCTGACCGGAATGGAGTTGAAGATCGCCTCACGGACGTTGGTCAGAGAAAGTACAATAAAGATGATACCTTCTGCAAAAACGGCGGTCAGGGCTGCCTGCCAGCTATATCCGTAGCCGAGAACAACGGTGTAGGCGAAATAGGCGTTGAGGCCCATTCCTGGTGCCAGAGCGAATGGATAATTGGCGAAAAGTGCCATGAGCAGGGTGCCAAGGAAGGCTGCCAGAGCCGTTGCGGTAAAGACAGCGCCGTGGTCCATGCCGGTGGAGGAAAGGATGTTCGGGTTGACGGCAAGAATGTACGCCATCGTCATGAACGTGGTGACACCGGCGATGATCTCGGTTTTGACCGTTGTTCCATTTTCCCGCAGCTTGAATGTGTTTTCCATCAGCTTGCTAAACTTTTCCATAGTTTTCTCTCCTTTTGAATTTTGTAGGCGGAAATGTCGCCTCATAATATGGAAACATCCTAAATGTTACAATATTATCAAGTAGAATGCAAGAAAGAAACGAAAAGAATCTGAAAATTTCTTGTCGAAATTTTTAATTTTTCTATAGACAAATGTCATGATTTCTTTTATGATAAAAAAGGTGTCTTGTAAAATCTGCGTTAAGTAAATGTAAAATATTGAGACCAAAACACGAAAATACTTTGACAGGGATTTTGAAAAGACATCAGAAAAAGACAAGGAAGAAAAAAGAATATGAGTGTAATAGTGTCTTTGATGGGCGGTCTGGGCTTCTTCTTATATGGAATGAAGCTGATGAGTGAAGGACTGCAGAAGGTTGCCGGATCCAAGATGAGAAGCATTTTGGAGGTATTTACGAAGAACCGTGTGATCGGTCTTCTGGTCGGTATTTTCTTTACCGCGCTGATTCAGTCCTCCAACGCTACAACCGTTATGGTGGTCAGCTTCGTAAACTCCGGTCTGATGAAACTGGCACAGGCTCCTGGAATTATCCTCGGAGCAAACATCGGTACGACAGTTACCGGACAGCTGATTGCGTTTGACCTTGCGGATATCGCGCCGCTGTTTGTCATCATCGGTGTTCTGATGGTTATGTTCGTAAAGAACAATCTGACGATCAGCCGTCTCGGCGAGGTTATCTTGGGATTTGGTATTCTGTTTATGGGTATCTCCGGTATCTCAGGAGCCCTGAACGAAGCAAAAGAGATCCCGGCAGTCGTCAACGCCCTCGGATCCCTGACGAATCCGTTTCTTGCGTTCTTAGTCGGCTGGGTGGCTACCGCGATTCTGCAGAGTAACTCTGCAACGGTCGGAATCATCATGCTTCTTGCAAGAGAGGGCTTGATGGGACTTCCGATCTGTCTGTTTATGATGCTTGGATGCAACATCGGATGTACGATGTCCGCTATTCTTGCCAGCTTCGGCTGCAAAAAAGATGCAAAACGTGCGGCATGTGTCCACCTGTTGTTCAACATCTCCGGAACGATTGTCTGCTCCATTATTTTCCTGCTGTTTGGAAATCAGGTAGTTGACTTCTTTATGGGTATTTCCGGGAACGAAGCAGGCCGTATGATCGCAAATGCAAACTCGATCATCAAAGTATGCCAGGTACTCCTGATGCTGCCGTTTACCCCGCTTCTGGTGAAGGCAACGTACTTTATCATCCGCGGAAATGACGAGGAAGACAAAAAGTTCGAGCTTGCCTACATCAGCTCGAAACATGCGATGTCCCCGACGACTGCAGTTCTGCAGGTTGTCCGTGAGATGGAGCGTATGGCACAGATGGCAGAGACCAACCTGATTCGCGCGATGAATACGCTGGTGACCCGCGATCAGAAAGAAATCGACGAGGTCTACCGTGTCGAGGAAAATATTAATTTCCTGAACAAAGAGATTACGAACTATCTGGTTCACTTAAATCAGGCATCGCTGCCGACATCAGACGTTATGCGCATCGGTGCGCTGTTCCATGTGGTCAATGATATCGAGCGGATTGGTGATCATGCCGAGAATGTCGCAGATTCTGCTGTGCAGATGACGAATGACAATGTGACCTTCAGCAAACAGGGCGAACTGGATCTTTCCGAGATGCTGGATATGGTATTAAAAATTCTCGATGAGTCGATCGAAATGTTTGCAAAGAATGATCTGCAGCACCTGCAGGAGATCATTGATATTGAAAATTCCATTGATCAGGAGGAGCGGGATCTGCAGCAGAAGCATGTAGAGCGTCTGACCCGCAACGAATGTACGCCGGAAGCCGGCATGATCTTCTCCGATCTTGTATCCGGACTCGAGCGTGTCGCGGACCATGCAACCAATATTGCATTCTCCATTCTGGATGAAGATCCGGAAGAGAAAGCAGCACGCGAGGCAGTTGCAGGAACAGAAAAATAAGAAATGGATTAAGAGAATAGGAGAAAGGCCCCGAAACATTGGAGTTATGTTTCGGGGCCTTTCTTTCATGCTTATGATGTTTTTTATTTATGGATTTCTTTCACGGGAGAGCGGGCAGTCAGATCGAAGGAGTAGCGGAGGTCAGGGTATTTCCTCCCTCTGCAGAGCGGGATGAACCCGCATTCTGCTGGGAATCGCTCTGCTGATCATCTGAAGAGCTGGTGCTCGTTCCGAGGGTCAGGGAGAAGGTCTTTGTCTCATAGGATCCGTTGTCTGGAACCTGTACTTCCACCTCGACGGTTTCGCCGGCAGAGTAATACTGCAGCAGGGATTTCAGCTCGCTGGTGGAGGTGATGGAATGTCCGTCAAAGCTGGTCAGAACGTATCCGGATTTCAGACCTGCATTTTCAGCGGCACCGCCGGAGGTTACTTCGGAGATATAGATGCCGGCCGGCATATTGTATGCCTGCTGGATCTGGCTGCTGACATCGAGGCATTTGATGCCGATCGTTCCCTGATCTTCTGCGGCAACCTTTGTTCTGGTCTGCTCATTCATCAGATTTTCAATGATATCGGAAACACGGGAGACCGGGATTGCATAGCCCATGCCCTCTACCTCTGTAGAAGCAAGTTTTGCGGAGTTGATACCGATGACCTCTCCGTTCATGTTCAGAAGAGCGCCGCCGCTGTTGCCAGGGTTGATGGCTGCATCGGTCTGTAAGTAGGTCTTTCCGGTTGTATCGGTGGAAGAAGTATCTGCCGTTGTTCCATCGGAGCTTCCGTCAGAAGAGGAATCGCTGTCGATCACACGGTTTGCAGCACTGATGATACCGGTCGTAACGGACTGGCCGTAGCCGAGTGCGTTGCCGATCGCAACGACCTGCTCGCCGACCTCAACGGAATCAGAATCGCCCATCGTGGCAACAGCGATGCTGCTCATCGTGTCATCCGGGATCTCGGAGAGCGGAACGGCGATGACGGCAAGATCGTTATCGGCATCGGTACCTTTGATATTTGCCTTGCAGACCTGATTGTTTACAAAACTAACAGAAAGAGTATCGGCATCTTCTACTACATGGTTATTGGTGACGATCAGAAGCTCGGTGTCATTCTTTCCGATGATGATACCGGAACCGCAGCTTGTGGTCTCCTCGGTCTGCGGAGTCTGGGCACCGTAACCGAACATGCTGAAGTAGTTCTGTACTTCCTGTACGGACTGGTTTGTGATGGAGACGATCGACGGCATTGCGTTTTTCGCAATCGTGGAAACATCCATCGTTCCGGTGGAAGTGGAGCTTGAGGATGTGGCAGCGGCTTTTAAGAGGCTGCTGTTGGAAGTCGTCTGCTGTGCAGTGGTTGTTGTTGCAGTGGCTGTCGTGCTTCCGGCAAAGTGGTTGACTGCCTGGAAGGTACCGCCGGCAACACCGCCGAACAGAACTGCGCTTAAGGCGATGGCTCCGATTTTCTTTGCAAGCTTAGCAGCTTTTTTATTTTTGGAAGAAGGTTTCTTTCCGTTGAAGCTGTTCTGCTCTGCTGCCATCATGTTCTCATTATTGGTTTCGTTTTCGTTATTGTAGTTGTTTCTGTAGTCCATCATAATAAATACTTCCTTTCTGGTATCTGTATTTTAAACTGTGTTCCGGAATCAGCTTCCGGTTTTGTTTGCTTCCTTTTTTGTTTCTATGCTTTGCAGTATAATGGGAATCTGTGATGGAAATGTAGTAAAAATGTGAAAAAAATAAGTTCTCTGGAAAAGAGAAAAGTGCTACAATAAGAAACAGAAAAATGATCAGGAAATGAGGAAGTAATAATGAATAGAGGAATAACACAGAAACAGTATCTGGAGTTGGTCCCGCCGACGGAGGAGGACGCCCGCTCCAGCCAGATGCGGATACTGGATGCATTAAAAGAGAAAGGAATCACCGCATCATTTACCCTTCCAGCGCTGCAGAAACTGTATCCCATCTGCGATGAGGCAGACCATAACATAACGGTTTCCCTCGCATGGAATGGAAGCATCTGGCAGGTGGTTGATCTGGAAGCGGGCGATACAGCAGCAGAGCATTACGGCTATGCCGCTGATCTTGGAAGTACGACCGTCGTTGTGCGCCTGGTAAACTGTAGCGACGGTACTGTGCTTGCCGAGGAGAGCGAATACAACCGCCAGACTGCCTATGGAACCGATATTCTGACGAGAATCTTTGCCTGTAAGGATAAACCGGAGGTACTGCAGGACATCCGTGCGTGTACGATGGAGACATTTACACTGCTCTTTGAAAAACTTCGCCAAAAGACAGGAATTGCGCCGTCGGATGTTCTCTCAATGGTCGTATCCGGCAACACAACGATGATCCATTTCCTGCTGGGACTGGATCCGTTCTGCGTCTTTTCATCCCCGTACGCCGTGCGCGCAGACCGCGTCGGATTCCTTCCGGCGAAAGAGATGGGATTTCCCATGAAGGGATGTGTCTACTGCGTGCCGGGAAAATCCAATTACCTGGGCGGTGATATATTAAGCGGTATGATCGCAACGGAACTCTATAAAAAAGAAACGATCAGCGTTTTTTTTGATATCGGAACGAACGGCGAGCTTGTCGTCGGAAACCGGGAATTTCTGCTCTGCGGCGCAGGCGCTGCCGGTCCGGCGCTCGAGGGCGGCGTGGTCAAAACCGGCATGCGAGCTGCAGAAGGCGCTGTTGATGCGGTAAAAATAGAAGACGGGAAAATCCAGTGCCATGTAATCGGAGAGGGTAAGCCAAAGGGCATCTGCGGTTCCGGCATTATCGATCTGCTCGCGGAATTATTCCTAAATGGATGGATCAACCTGTTCGGCACCCTGCAGCCGGAGCGGTCCGAAAAGATCAAGGAAGACCCGGAGACGGGAGAGTGGTGCGTTGAATATAGTGAAGGGCTGTGCTTCTATCAGAGTGATATCGCCGAATTCCTTCGTACAAAGTCAGCGGCCTACACGATGGTTGAGTACATGATGCGTGAATCCGGCATTTCCATGGAAGAAATTGACCGGTTTTACGCGGCTGGTGCATTTGGAAAGCACGTTTCAAAGGAATCTGCCATCACGATCGGCATGTACCCGGATATGGACCGCAGCCGCCTGATCTGCGCCGGAAATACGTCGCTTGCGGGAGCAGAAAAAATCCTGCTGGATCGGACCTGCATCGACGATATTGACCGCATTCTGGACGAGATGGTCTACATCCAGTTCGGCCAGGTCGCCGCTTTCATCTCTATGATGAAAGCGGCCCAGGCAATCCCACACACGGATCTGGAGTTGTTTCCGAGTGTACAGAAGAAGCTCGAAGAAAAACAAAAAGAGAAATAATGACAATTGCTTGACCGCAGTCGAATCGTGTCATATACTTACTATTGATAATGAGAATCAATAAGGAGTGAAATATATGACACTGAAAGAACTGCCGATCGGCAAAACAGCGACCGTCCGCACGGTAGGAGGAGAGGGCGCGCTGCGGCAGCACTTCCTCGATATGGGAATCATTCCGGGGGCGGAAGTGACGATGGTAAAGTATGCACCGATGGGAGACCCTGTGGAAGTGCGGATTCACAGCTATGAACTGACACTCCGCCTCGCCGATGCCGGACGGATTGCCATTGATGAGATGCGGGACGCTGTAAAAGAAAAAGAGCAGCCGGATGCGAAAGCAATTCCGCATCCCGGCTTTGGAGAGGGCGGAAAGTACCACAATAAGGCAGAGGAGCATCCGCTGCCGGAAGGAGAGCTGTTGTCCTTTGCGCTGGCCGGAAACCAGAACTGCGGCAAGACCACCCTGTTCAACCAATTAACGGGATCCAACCAGCACGTCGGAAACTTCCCCGGCGTGACCGTAGACCGGAAGGACGGTGAAATCCGCGGCCAGAAAAACACGCTGGTCACCGATCTTCCCGGCATTTATTCGATGTCGCCGTATTCAAGTGAAGAGATCGTCACCCGGAATTTCGTTCTGAACGAGCATCCGCGCGGCATCATCAATATTGTAGATGCGACAAATATCGAACGAAACCTGTATCTGACGATGCAGCTGATGGAACTCGACGTTCCGATGGTACTGGCCCTCAACATGATGGATGAGGTACGCGAAAACGGCGGTTCTGTGCTCGTGAACCAGATGGAAGAGAGACTTGGCATTCCGGTTATCCCGATTTCCGCTGCAAAAAACGAGGGAATCGATGAACTGGTTGCCCATGCTGTTCATGTGGCCAAATACCAGGAAAAACCGGGCAGAAAGGACTTCTGTGAGGCGAATGACCACGGCGGTGCCGTCCACCGTGCGTTGCATGCGATCATGCATCTGATCGAGGATCACGCCACAAGGGCGGATATTCCGGTGCGGTTTGCGGCGAGCAAGCTGGCAGAGGGCGATGCGCTGATCCTGGAGCAGCTGGCCCTCGATGAAAACGAGAAAGAGATGCTCGAGCATATCGTCTGTCAGATGGAGACGGAGCGCGGCCTGGACCGCGCGGCGGCGATTGCGGATATGCGTTTTAATTTTATTGAAAAAGTCTGCCGTGAGACCGTGGTAAAACCAAAAGAGAGCCGCGAGCATGTGCGGAGCACAGAAATTGACCGTGTGCTGACCGGAAAATATACGGCTCTGCCATGTTTTGCCGGGATTATGGCGGCTGTCTTTTTCCTGACCTTCCATGTGATCGGAGCATCGCTGCAGAGTGTGCTGGAGATTCTGATCGGAAAACTGACCGAGCTCGTGGACAGCGCCATGACAGCATGGGGCGTCAATCCGGTGCTTCATTCCCTTGTGATTGACGGTATTTTTAACGGCGTCGGAAGTGTCTTAAGCTTCCTTCCGATCATCGTCACCCTGTTTTTCTTCCTGTCCATTCTGGAAGACAGCGGCTATATGGCGCGCGTGGCATTTGTGATGGATAAGCTGCTCCGGAAAATCGGCCTCTCCGGCCGCAGTATCGTGCCGATGCTGGTCGGGTTCGGATGTACCGTTCCCGGGGTGATGGCGAGCAGAACGCTTCCGTCGGAAAGAGACAGGAAAATGACGATTTTGCTGACTCCGTTTATGAGCTGTTCGGCAAAGCTTCCGATCTATGCATTCTTTTCGGCTGTATTTTTTCCGGACTATGCCGCGCTTGTGATGATCGGATTGTATGTTCTTGGTATTGTTATGGGAATTATCATGGCCCTTTTGTTTAAAGGAACGATGTTTAAAGGGGAGCCTGTTCCGTTTGTTATGGAACTTCCGAATTACCGTCTTCCGGGAATGAAAAATGTCGGACAGTTATTGTGGGAAAAAGCGAAAGATTTTCTTCAGAGAGCTTTTACGGTTATTTTCGCGGCGACGATCGTGATCTGGTTCTTGCAAAGCTTTGATACAAGCCTGAATATGGTGACAGATTCAAAGGACAGTATTTTGGCAATGATCGCGGGAGCTCTTTCACCGGTTTTCGCACCGCTTGGGTTTGGGGACTGGCGTATATCGACGGCGCTTGTAACCGGATTTATGGCAAAAGAAAGTGTTGTCTCGACGCTGACGGTGTTGTTCGGCACTACGGAAGCGCTTCTTGGAACGATCACGGCGGCAGGAGCTGCGGCGCTTCTCGTATTTTGCCTGTTGTATACTCCCTGTGTGGCTGCGGTTGCATCGATCAAGCGGGAGCTTGGCGGAAAATGGGCGTTTTTTGTTGTCATCGGCCAATGTGTGATCGCATGGCTTGCGGCATTCGCAGTTCATACAGTTGCGATGCTTTTTTAAACCTGCTTGGACCCGGCAGAGGGAACGGAACATGAATCGGGATAGGTAATGGAGTGGAGGAGAAGTCCTGCCGGATTGCAGCGTACTTCTTTATCCACTCCCTTTTTTATGAGAAATTCAATGATGTGCTCCGGCATCAGGTACAGAAAATCATTTGCACAGATTTTGATCGTAAGAAGCGAAAAGCTGTCGTTTTCGGTTTCTTTGGAGTGGGAAACGGAAATGTCAAATATTTCTTTGACTGTTCCTTTTTTCTTTTTTACTCCTGAAAGGGAACGAAAATCATGGACTCCGACGAGAGAATCAGCCGCCTTTCTTATGGCGGCAACTTCTGATTCCGAGATGATTTCCGGTATATTTGCCGTGTAGGCTCTTGTGAATATGTTTTGGACAGGGGCGGTACAGATGCGGTACAAATAAGTTCTGGAGACTGCGTTTAAATCTGATCGGAAACGATCAGAAACAATTTCGGAACTTAAGATGTGAATATCTTTCGGAAGATATTCGTTAAGCTTTGATAAAAAATATGTATCGGAAAAAGGAGACTCTGTGTGAAAGTTGACTGTCTGACAGAGTGCGTGGACTCCGGGCGCTGTTTTAGCGCCGGCAAAAAGAGTGATGTCTTCACCGGTCATTTTCTGTAAAACAGAAGAAATGCGATATGAAATCGTTTTCGCGTATCCGTCTGCGGCAGGACGTGTCCATCCTAAATAGCGTGTTCCGTCGTATTGAAGGGTTAGTTTTATGTTGGGCATAAGGTACTCCTTTGTGCGGTTATTTGTATATCATATGTCTGTATAATAGTGTATCGGGTATCGGATGTCAAACGGAATATACAGGGGTGATTTTCTAAAATGATTATGATATACTGGCTACGTGAAATCAGAGTAAATAAGAAAAACAGTTTAAGATTCATTTTGTTGCACAATGAAAAAAGCAATAAAAAAATATAAAAGAAAACAAAAAAGTGTAAAAGAAGGAGAAAAGGATGATAGAAGAAAAAAGAGTAGAAGATTCCAGAGTGGAGACGGTTCACATTATCAGACCAAATCATCTCAATGCAGCCGGCCGGCTTTTCGGCGGGATGTTAATGCAGTGGCTTGATGAAGTAGCGGGAATGGTGGCAAAGAGACATACGAGAGCGAACGTCATAACTGCGTCAGTAGATAATCTTCGGTTTATCCATGGCGCATATAAAGGCGAGATGGTTGTTATAGTCGGAAAAGTAACATATGTCGGCACGACATCTATGGAAGTGCGTGTAGATACTTATGTGGAACATATGGAAGATGGGATGCGCCGTCCCATCAACCGCGCGTATTTTACGATGGTTGCGTTAGATGAAGACGACAAACCAAAGCAAGTGCCCCGTCTGATTTTAGAGACAGAAGCGCAGCGCGCGGAATGGAAAGCGGCAGAGAAACGGCGTGAGATGAGGATGAGACGAAAAGAAGAAGGTTTTTAATAAAATATAGAGTCTACTTTCCGTTGTGTTTTCGGAAGAGCGAGGAGGTCATATTGATCGTTCGATCGATCTGCTCCCGCTCTTCTTTGCTTTTTCCGTCTTTTAAAATGTCAAGGATCAAGGTCATTTCCTCCGGTGTAAAACGGATTCCCTGTTTGTTAGCTCCGCTGATGAGAGCCATCATAATAGGAGCCAACTCTTTTCCGGATTTTCCGGAAGTTTTGGAGGCGGCTGTTTTGATCAGTTCTAATTTTATAGGGTCGATATTTTTCATTGCGGGATTATTCATCCAGTCGTTCATATTGGTAATTCCTTTCTATAAATGATTTTAAATATTTTTTAAAGTTCGTTTTCTTTCTTTTGCTGTGCATCTGTCTCATCGTGCTCTTGATTTTGCGAAACGGATGAAAACAGGTCGCTGTACATATGGAACTGTTCTTGAAGATCTGCGGGAAATATGCCCGAGAACAGGTCGGCAGGATTAAAAGAATCGTTTCCCTGACCGTCTTGCGGCTGCATCATTTCCATAAAAGACATCATTTCTTTTAATTGAATCAAAGTATCGAGCATTTCGGCATCTTTTTTGTTCAGATAAGGCCGGAAACTGTCAATAAGATCGAAAGGAGAACTTATGTTTTGATCGCTGTTTCCGGTGGAAAAAGGATCTGCCAGGCTGCGTTGTCCGAAAAGCCGGATCGTTCTTTGAAGTTCAATAAACTTGATAAATGAGGCGAGCATCCGGCGTCCGGAAAATGGGGTGTAAGGGATGAGAAGCTTCATGATCTGAAGTGTAGGCGATGTGACAAGTTCATCAAAAGGCGTCATTCGTTCCGTTTGGTCTTGATCCATTTCCAAAATGCTCCACTGTATAGAGTTGTAAATATATATGTGACTTTGTATAGAAATATGTATTTTGGGAATGTTACTTTTTAGAAAATATTTCATAAAATAGTAAAGAATGGGTACAAGAAAGGAAATGAATATGTCAAGAAAATTAATTATCGATGGGGATGCAGTGTATGAGATTGATGAACAGTGTATGTTGAGACGAAAATTGGAAGAAAATGCCGAGGCGACAAAAGGCAGCAGTGAGAACAAAAAAGGGACGGCAAATAAAGATATGAAAAAGGATTAAATAAAATATAAACAGAAACAGGAAAAGATGCGCGGAAGAGACCGCGCATCTTTTTGAGACAGAGGTGGAATTCAGATTAGCATCCGCATCCGCAGTTGGATCCGCATCCGCCGCCGAAGCTGTTGCCGCCGCAGAAGAGAAGAAGAAGGATGATCCAAAGACAACTGTCATTGCCGCATCCGTTTCCGCATCCGCTGTTCATATTGCCGCATCCGCCGCAGCAGGCGAGAAGAAGGATGATCCAAAGGCAAGAAGACATTCCGTTTCCGTTTTCGCAACCGCATCCGCAGTTAGTAGCTGTTAAATCACTCATGTTAAATCCTCCGAATTGATTATTGTTTACAGTTTTATATTATGCCGGCAGATGAAAAGTGTTCCTTAGGGGCAAAAGTTTCGTGTCGGGAATATTCTGAATAAAAAAGGATTTCTTATGAAATGGGTAAAACAATCAGTCGGATACTGGTGTGATGACATAAAACAGGGAAGATGCATAGGGCAGGGAGTGTGCGTGGCGCTGTTGGATACCGGGATAGCAAGACATCCTGATCTGAAAGGCAGCGTAGTGAAGTTTTGCGATTTTACAAAAGAAGGTAGCCTGCCGGGAGAGAAATGTTATGACGACAGCGGACATGGAACGCACGTGGCTGGGATTTTGTGCGGAAGCGGAAAAGTGTCAGCGGGAGCATACGCAGGCATGGCGCCGAAAGCAAAGCTTGTTGTCGGAAAAGTACTTGATAAAGACGGAAACGGGGATGTTTCTCATGTGATGAAAGGGATTGAGTGGATTTTAAAGGAAAGAAAGAAGTATGGGATCCGAATTGTGAATATTTCTGTCGGTACGAATCCCGGACTTGCAAAAAAACAAAAAGAACTGCTGCTTGATGCAGTGGAACTGCTCTGGGATACCGGTCTTACCGTTGTTGTCTCTGCCGGAAACTACGGACCGGAGGAGGGAACGGTGGCAGTTCCGGGAAACAGCAGAAAAGTGATTACGGTAGGCGTGCCTGACAGCAATCTTCCGTATTCGAGAAAAAGCAGGAAGAGTCTGAATTATTCGGGAAGAGGACCGACGGGAGAATGCGTTGTAAAACCGGATGTTTTTGCACCTGGAACAGGAGTTGTAAGCTGTAACAGTATGTATGGAATGTCGGGAGAACATCCTTATATAATGAAGACGGGAACGTCTATGGCGGCTCCGGTTGTCTCGGGAGCCGCTGCCTGTCTGTTGTCAAAGTACCCTGATATGACAAATGTGGAAATAAAATTAAAGTTAAGAGAGTCATGTGTGAAAATGAAAGGGACAGAATCAGGATGGGGAATGCTTCATGTAGGGAGATTGTTAGGCTGTGATAAAGTGTAAAGAAAAAACACTTGACACCTGAATCTGTTTCGTGTATGATGGCATAGGTGACAAGAATGGATAAGATTTTAGAGCAGGCATTATTATATGATTTTTACGGTGAACTTTTGACCGCGCATCAGAAAGAAATTTACGAACAGTTTGTATTAGACGATCTTTCGCTTGGGGAGATCGCGGCAGATGCGGGCATCAGCCGTCAGGGCGTCCACGATATTGTGAAGCGCTGTGCAAGATCACTGGAAGAATATGAACGAAAACTTCATCTTGTAGAAAAATTTCTTGCTGTAAAGGAGAAGGTTTCCTGCATCGATGAGATATTGCAAGAATGGGAAGAAGAGAAAGAAAACCCCGAAGAAATTATAGAGCGTCTCCGTAAATTGTCGGCAACGATCATCGAAGAATTGTAAATATAGTTGTTTATGATGGCAAGAAAAAAGATGATCATGGCAGATGCAAAAGTAAAATGTAGAGGAGTCAGACAATGGCATTTGACAGCTTAACAGAGAAATTACAAAATGTATTCAGAAACCTTCGCAGTAAAGGCCGTCTTACAGAAGACGATGTGAAGGCTGCGCTTAGGGAAGTTAAGATGGCGCTTCTTGAGGCGGATGTCAATTTTAAAGTCGTAAAAAAATTCGTAAAAGATGTTCAGGAAAGAGCAGTCGGTCAGGATGTTATGAACGGACTGAATCCGGGACAGATGGTGATCAAGATCGTAAATGAAGAACTTGTAAAGCTGATGGGATCTGAGACTACAGAGATCAAACTTCAGCCGGGAAGCGCGATCACAGTGATCATGATGGCAGGTCTTCAGGGAGCAGGTAAGACGACAACGACGGCAAAACTGGCAGGAAAATACAAATTAAAAGGAAAGAAACCTCTTCTTGTTGCGTGTGATGTTTACCGTCCGGCAGCGATCAAGCAGCTTCAGATCAACGGTGAAAAGCAGGGCGTGGAAGTTTTTTCAATGGGAGATAAAAACCGTCCTGCGGATATTGCGAAAGCGGCTCTTGCTCACGCACAGAAAAACGGAAATAATATCGTGATCCTTGACACGGCGGGACGACTTCATATTGATGAAGATATGATGGCAGAACTTCAGGAGATCAAAGAAACCGTAGAAGTACATCAGACGATTCTTGTAATTGATGCGATGACCGGTCAGGACGCCGTGAATGTGGCGAAGGATTTCAATGATAAGATCGGCATTGACGGTGTGATCGTTACCAAATTAGATGGTGACACAAGAGGTGGTGCTGCACTTTCTGTTAAGGCAGTTACCGGAAAGCCGATTTTGTACGCAGGTATGGGAGAGAAACTTTCAGATTTGGAGCAGTTTTACCCGGAACGTATGGCATCCAGAATCCTTGGTATGGGTGATGTGCTGACACTGATCGAGAAGGCAGAGTCACAGATTGATGAAGAAAAAGCCAAAGAGATGTCCAAGAAGCTTAAGAAGGCACAGTTTGACTTCGAGGATTATCTGGAAAGCATGAAGCAGATGAAAAATATGGGTGGACTTTCCAGCATCATGAGCATGCTGCCGGGACTTGGCGGTATGGGAATGGGCAAGATGAAAGGTCTTGATGATGAGCAGACAGCGCAGGCTGAGAAGAACATGGCGCGCATGGAAGCAATCATTTATTCCATGACTGTGGAAGAGAGAAGAAATCCGGATGTTCTGAATCCTTCAAGAAAGCATCGTATCGCAAGAGGCGCAGGTGTGGACATCAGTGAAGTGAACCGTATGGTCAAGCAGTTCGGTGAGATGAAGAAGATGATGAAGATGATGGGAAAAGGCGGAAAACGCGGCAAGTTCCGCATGCCGTTCTAACATTGATATAAGGCGTGATTACGCATTATATATAGAAATTAAAAAATATTTATAAAATTTTATTTGGAGGTAAACAAAATGGCAGTAAAAATCAG
>OGQI01001109.1_pt1 | contig 19200 bp, 18 predicted proteins | sample 1553171 | NCBI WGS metagenome assembly OGQI01 (sample SAMEA2579988, study PRJEB22360) | human gut metagenome | biome: human gut; feature: human-associated habitat; material: faeces | place: Denmark | collected 2008/2010
GGCTGGATTGCTGCCGTCACACGGATCTTTCTGGTGTCAATCTCTATGCCATTAGAATCTACCAGATCACCATCTTCATCAAAATAACTGCCCTTAATAATATCAGTCAGACTCACATCCAGAACATTATCATTGTATTCCAGTTCTTTATTCTTATTAATCTCAACCTTAAAGAAGTTGGTATGATCTTCCGTTACCATCAGATGGATATTGTCAGGCTCCACTGTAATGCCCACGCGCTGACCTACCTTCGCCACATTGACTGACTGAGCTACGATCTCATTTTTACCGGACTCGATCGTAATCTCATAATGCATTCCCTTAAAGATCACAGATGTCACCGTACCACGGATCGTTCCATTTTCAGGAGCAACGATCTGCACATCCTCCGGTCTCACGACTGCTGTAATGTGTGTACCTTCCTTTATATCATCCACGCAGACAAATTCGCCACCGCAGAAACGTGCTTTCAACTTTCCTGTTACAATTCCGTTAAAGATATTACTCTCTCCGATAAAATCTGCTACGAATGCATTGATCGGCTCATTATAAATGTCTTCCGGTGTGCCGATCTGTTGCATCTTACCTTCCGACATAACCACAATCTTATCTGACATGGTAAGTGCCTCTTCCTGGTCATGGGTTACGTAGATAAACGTAATACCAAGTTCTCTGTGCATGGCTTTCAGTTCTAACTGCATCTCCTTACGCATCTTCAGATCCAATGCGCCAAGAGGCTCATCCAGAAGCAGAATCTGCGGTTCATTGACAACCGCTCTTGCAATTGCCACACGCTGCTGCTGACCTCCGGACAGTGTACTCACGCTCCGGTTCTCAAATCCTTCCAGATCCACAAGTTCCAATGCTTTCTTAACCTTTTTTACAATTTTACTCTTTGGTGTGTTTTTCTGCTTCAATCCAAATGCGATATTGTCAAAAATATTCATATGCGGAAATAATGCATAACGCTGAAAAACCGTATTGATCGGCCGCTTATTCGGCGGCAATTCTGTGATCGGCTTTCCATTTAACAGAATCTCGCCTCCTGATGGAATATCAAATCCTGCAATCATGCGGAGCGTCGTTGTCTTGCCGCATCCTGATGGCCCGAGAAATGTAATGAACTCACCCTGTTTTACCTCCAGATTAAAGTCGGAAACTGCAGTAAATCCATCCTCATATGTTTTGGTAATATGTTTTAATTCAATGATATTCTTTGTGTTCTCCATCTTTATCCCCCATTCTGCTTTCTCTAAAAATTAGGTGGTGTACTAACCCATATGAATTTTGCCGGCCTGCTGCCCGGGTTCTCGATCCAGTGTTTCTCCTTTGCAGGATAATAAAAACTGTTTCCCGCTTTTACCTGATAGACCTTCTCTCCCAGATGCAGCTTCACTCTTCCCGAAATAAGATACCCGAATTCCTCACCGCTGTGCGGTTTATCTTCATCCAGCCGCTGATGCGGCGCAATCGTTACAAGAAGCGGCTCCATCTGATACTTCTGTGCTGTCGGCACGATCCATTGTATCTGATTACCGACATCATCAACCTTTTCAAAAAATCCATTTTCAGAAAAAACGATCTGTTCTTCTTCTGTCTCTTTAAAGAAATCTGATGCCGTTGTTCCCAGACATTCAATCAGATCCAGCAGCGTTCCTACTGACGGTGATACCTGTCCCCGTTCAAGCTGGGAAATGAATCCCTTGGTAAGCTCTGTTCTGTCTGCCAATTCCTGCTGTGTCAGTCCGTTCTGATTGCGCAGATCTTTAATCTTTCTCCCGATATGTTCATTCACGTATTCCAGTTCCATACCGTTCCTTCTTTCCTTTTGTAACTTTTATTTTGAATCACAATATTTCTAAACCCAAAATATGTTTTCACTAAACTTTCACACGATTCTGATTATACTACTAATAAACTTTTTGTCAATTATTTCCATCATAATTCTCGTTAAAAATACGTTAAAAAGTCTCTGAACATCACTCTTCTGATCTTCAGAGACTTTCTGGTCTTTCTCATTGCTTTTCCAACTCGTTTTTTAATTTAATTTTCTGTTGCCGCAACCGGATTAATTACAATATTTTCTGCTGCTACTCCCGTCTTTCTGGTAACAATATCCTCAATCTGCGCCCGGTTCGCCTCAGACAGTTCTGCCGCACTGACTACCACGTCTGCCCCATCAGAAGTAAGACTTACCACTGCTTCTTTGAACCCTTTCGACGCCAGCATTGTCTCTGCTGCCGCTTCTTTTTCCGCCAGATCTGTCATCAAAAGGAGCTGATCCACTGCCTCCTGCTTCTGCGCATCACTGAGATTCTTATTATCAATGATTTCCATCAGGGATTCTTTATTCTTTGCCCGCACCTGTTCTCGGGTTACCTTTGCTTCTGCCACCACTGCGCTGGCATCGCCACTGGTCAGAACCGCTTCACCCGGCGTTCCATCCACGGTACCATCTTCCTCATTATCATTGCTCTTAATATCTCCATTTGCTGCCGACAGATCTTCCTCCGAAATATCCAGAAGCTCCATATTAGCAAGGTCACTGCTAGTCTCCTTAGACTGATTCTTCCCTCCCAGCAATTTGCCGGAATAATTCAGATATCCTGCTGCTGCGATCATAATTGCAAGTCCCGCGATCACCAGTTGATTTCTCCGCACCCTATGCTTCACACTACTTTCCTCCTTGCGATGAATTTAATTACGTTTCATTACCTTTATTTTATGCGTGTCTATCTCGAATAATGCCTGAACGGCTTCTATAATATTCTCTACTGCCACCGGATCATCACCACCTTCTGCTATTACGATGACTCCGGCCACCTCCGGTGTCAGTTCTTTTGTCACATAAGGCGCTCCCTGGCTGCTTTCACCACCATCATAGATTGCTGTCTGGGAACTCCGACTCTGAATCGTACTTCTGCTGCCACCCTGACTGTCTGACTCCTTCACTGACTCGCTCTCCGACTCACTGTCTGCGCCAAGAATCTTTTCCGAAGAAGATGCCATGGTGATCATAACCTCTGTCTGTCCTACCCCATGTACTTCCGACAGAACCTTCGCCAGTTTCTGTTCCAAATAATCTGCATATGTTTCCGCGTTACCATTTCCGGCCATTTCATTTGAAGTATTATCCGAGGGATCTTTCGTTTTACCGGAATGCATTAATCCCGTTTCCGCATCACCCTCCCCAGAGAACGGCACTGCAATTACCAGCAAAAGAATGCCTGTAAGCAGTATAATCAATAGACGGTCTTTTCTATGACACAGATCCTTACATTTACCGACAAGCATTTTCCAGTCTATCTTCGGTATCTGCTTCTTATCTTCCAATCCGAATCTCCCCCACTTCTATCCGCCCTGCTTCTGTTTGCTCCTCTTCTGATTCTTCCAGACTTTTCTCCACATCTTCCTCCTCAAGTTCTGCTGACTTTGTCTCAATCTGCTCCACCATCTCTGTATACTTTTTTTCAGCTTCAGTCACGAATCCTGCCGTATCTGTTCCAAATATCCGAAACACTGGAACAAGCATAAAAAGAATCAGAACGATTCCCGTGTACAGCCTGATATACTTCTGGTACTGTTTTCCAGCCGCAAGCTGCATAATCACCGAAATCAGTACCATCACATATGCAATCTGGCGAACCCACTCATATAATTTTTCCATTTAATCCCTCATCACATTCCTGTTGTATAGGTCACAATAGCAACCGTCACCAGAAATAAAATCCCGGTAACAAAGATACAATTCATAAGCATCTTGCAGCCTTCGCCTACACCACTGATGCATTCTATGATTCTTTTATCCGATACAGGCTGTACCAGTGCTGCTGCAAGCTTGTACCCAAGTGTGATCACCGCAAGCTGCAATAATGGTGCAAGGCAGAGTACAAGACACAGGAACATTCCAACGATACCGATACTGTTTTTTATCAGCACAGCGGTGCCAAGGGCAACCTCTGCCGTACCGCCAAGCAGATCTCCTACCCCCGGAACCATCTCCATTCCTCTTGTCACTGCACTTCGTTTCACAGTATCAATTGCTGGTCCAAGCATCCCCTGTATCACATTTAACCCGATCATGCTACCCATCAAAGTCTTAAGTCCCCAGCCGATTGCCGTCTCCAGAAGCTCTGCAAATTTAGACAGATAATCTTCTGACTGCAAGCTGTTCATCACCCTTATTATCACATACATATGAATTCCCGGTACGATCAGACGAAGTAGCAGCTCTTCAATTACTACAATAAGAATAATCGCAAGATGATAAAATGCAAGGGAACTGATGCTTCCCTTCGCGACTGTAACTGCTGCAAAGTACACCGGATACAACACCTTCATAAAACCTGTCAACGTATGCACTCCATTTGCCATCCATTCCGATGCTGCCTGAAATGATGCTAGACAGATTCCCATCACAAGAAGATAGATCATATAAAAGCTAATCTGTGACACCTGCCTGGTCTGAAATATATCAGAAAAACCGATGAATACTGCTGATGCAATCGCCAAAAGAATCAGATATAAAATGCTTTTTCTATTCACCTCCCAGGCTCCGAGTATCCTCTCCCGTAGCATTTCTTTTATAGCATCTCGGCCAACATCCGTATTTCCCATCATAATCTGTCTGACCGCATCCGCAAATTCCATCCTTTCCTGTGGAAAAAGGTCTTCCATCATCCGATCAATATCTGTAAAATCCATTGATTCCAACAGTTCCATATTCTGCGTCTTGTCTGATATCTGCACATCTTCAGTCTCACTGGCATATACTATACCCATACTCTCCGTTTTTTCCTGCCACCACAAGGCTGCTATCACCATCATCGCCAACATACTTATTCTTACCAGAAGAATTCTCCCATATAAGCTCTGTTTTTTCATGTCAGGAATTCTCCGATTGCCTGTAGTACCATCAACAGTATCGGAACGCTTAATACCATAATTAACAGTTTTCCGAATATCTCAATCTGTACTGCAACCGTCTGATATCCAGCATCCTTACATATACTCGAAGCAAGCTCTGCTGCATATGTGATTCCGATCATTTTCAACATTGTGCGGATATAAACTCCATCTAATCCTATGGTATCTCCAATCTCACGCACAGTATCCACCAATACTTCCAACTGTCCAAGTACTGCTGTGAAAATCAGCACACTCACTCCCAATGCAATATATGTACTGTATTCTGTTTTTCCACCCTTAAACTGCACCGCCAGAAGTACACCCGCCACTCCCAGTACTGCAACCTGCAGCATATTCATATACATCCCCCATTTCCACATCTATTACAGATAAAATTTCGAATCGACATATCTCCTGTAGTAGCCTAACACTGCTCAGAGGGAAAACAGATCCCGTATGGATTCAAACAGATCATAAATATATGGCACAATCCAGAATAATACCAGAATCAGTCCTGCAAGACTCGTCAAAAACGCCTGTTCTTCTCTTCCACTATGCTTCAACACCTGTCCCAGTACTGACACCAGAATACCCACCGCCGCTATCTTAAATATCAGATTTACCCCCATGTATCCTCCTCTTATATCAGCATCACCGCAATCAGAATACCGCCGATCACTCCCAGACTACGATACAGCTTTTTCTTTTCACCAAGCATCGACTGTCTTTCCTTTATGGCATATGCAAATTCTTCCAGATAACAATCCAGATAACGAATCTGCATTTCTATATCCGCATGTCCAAGAAAACTGCCAAGTTCCATAAGCCGCTGTCTCTCCTTTTCCGGGATCATATTTTCTGTCAAATGAATTTCCACTCCCTGACTCCATATCTCCACCAAATTCCCTCCATCTTTTCTGCACATCCGATCTGCCATTTCGGAAAGCCATCTGTCATATGGCTCTTTCATTTCTCCCGCAAGCCTTCTGAAAATGTCAGGAAGCATCGTTCTCGAATACCACAATTCTCCTCGAAGCCGTAGCATCAGTCCCTGCAGATATCTCATTTCCTGACAGATCCTGTCCTGCTCCCAGGCAAGGCAGCCTCCAAGCAGGCTTCCTGCCAAAATAATGAGAAATCCTCCCGTAAGCTTCAGCATAGTATCACTCTTTCTACAGACTTCAACATATTTTTGTTCCCTGATGATCGTAGACTCCCTCCAGCTGTCCAATCCGTTCTCCACGGCAAAGCACAATATATCGTTCAAACAACCTCAGCCGAAAGAATTCTTCAAATAATGGTTTGTCGCGAATCTCCTGATAACTCTCTCCATGTACCGTCGCAAGCGTTCTGCAGCCACAGTGCATGGCATAGCGAAGAATCCCAACTTCTTCTGCGCTTCCAATCTCATCCACCGCGATCACCTCTGGTCCCATACTCCGGATCAGCATCAGCATACCATCTACTTTCGGGCATGCATCCAGAAGATCTGTTCGAGCTCCAAGATCATTCTGTCTGATTCCAAGATAACAACCTCCAAGCTCTGACCGTTCATCCACCACCCCAACTGTCTTTCCTTTTAAATGGTCACATCCATTCGCAATCTGTCGAATCATGTCTCTGAGAAGAGTCGTCTTGCCACATCCGGGCGGTGCAATGATCAGCGTGCTGTATACATTGCCCTGACTCGTCAGATATGGCATCACAGCATCCGCACAGCCTCTGACCTGGTGTGCAACACGAATATTTACCGATGAAATATACCGGAAATTACGTACGCCATTCTGTTCCATTATGACCTGTCCGGCAATCCCGATCCGATGACCTCCTTCAATGGTAATATATCCCTGCTTCAGTTCCTGTTCATACGCATACAGAGAATAGCCTGTTGCATATTGAATCGTCTCCTGTACCTCCTCCGGCTTTATCGTACAGTTCTCCTTCATTTTAAGCGTATGCTCCTGTCCGTCACAATAAAATAATACTTTCTGACCTGCCCGAAGCCTGATCTCCTGCAAACCATCCTCATCCGATATCTGTGCAGATAACGGATCTCTGATTCGCAGCGGCAAGATTTTCCATATACTTTTCAGATTATTTGTCTTGTTATTCACCTTTGTCCACCTCTTTACCCCATTATATTGGGACACACTGGAAAATATGCATAGAAAAAGCGCCGGGATCATCCCGACGCTTTCCTAAACTATTCTTATTTTATACTGTAACCAGTCTGTTAGTTCCACGGCTTCGCTGTATGCTCCGGCTTACCACTACGCATCATCAGGTCATTCACTGCCTCTGCCGCGTTCTTGCCCTCAAACAGGACTGCATTGACCTGCTCCACGATCGGCATATCTACGCCGTATTTCTTACCAAGCTTTACAGCTGCCTTGGTGGAATACACACCTTCCACCACCATCTTGACTTCGTCCATAGCTTCCTGCATGGTTCTGCCCTGTCCGATCAGGTATCCGGCTTTGCGGTTACGACTGTGCACGCTGGCACAGGTTACGATCAGATCACCCACACCGGTAAGACCTGTAAAGCTCTCGATTGCTCCGCCCATCTCAACACCCAGTCTGGATATCTCATGAATTCCTCTGGTGATCAGCGCAGCTTTCGCATTGTCCCCATATCCAAGTCCGTCCGCAATACCTGCAGCAAGTGCTATCACATTCTTCAATGATCCACCAAGCTCCATGCCAAGCATATCCGGGCTTGTATACACACGAAAGACTTCATTCATAAATAATCCCTGCAGATATTCCGCAGTCTCACGTGTCTTCGCACCCACTACCACGCTGGTCGGAAGTCCTCTTCCTACTTCTTCTGCATGGCTTGGTCCTGAAAGAACTGCCACATCCGCATCCGGTAACTCCTCTTCAATCTGCTGGCTCAAAGTCATCAGTGTATTCTCTTCAATACCTTTCGCCACATCTACAACAATCTGTCCTTTGGTAAAATACGGTCTGATCTTAGCAGCTGTGCTTCGTACCGCTGTAGACGGCACCGCCATGATCAGCACCTCTTTACCTGTAACTGCTTCTTCCAAATCTCCGGTAAATCTCATCGTCTCCGGCAGCTTCACTCCCGGAAGCTTTGACTTATGTTCTCTGGTTCTGCTTAGCTCTTCCGCTTCCTCCGGTCTGTGCGACCATTCTGTCACTGCATGCCCATTCTTATCCAGAAGCAATGCCAGTGCAGTTCCCCAACTTCCTGCTCCGATTACTCCGATATTTGCCATCTTATACCTCCTTATCAGATCATACTCCAGATTATGATTTCTTACCTACTGATAATTTATTCTCCGTACCATTCATCAGACGGACAATATTCGCCTTATGCTTATAGAATGCAGAAATCACTAACAATACGGCAATCCCATAGATCTCATAGAGATGTCCGCCAGTCACATGATATCCACCCATCTGTCCATACACGATTACACAGATCATGTAGGTCACAACAAGTGTAAGTGATCCGGCAGACACATACTTTGTGCATATTGTTACTCCTAGGAAAGCTGCTACACAGATCAGTGTGATCCACCAATTGGTCGTACTGGCAATCAGCCCTGCTGTAACTGCAATCCCTTTTCCTCCTCTAAAATTCATATAAAATGGATAATTGTGACCCAGTACGACTCCCATACCGGTATACATAGCAAGTACCTGTATGATATCTGCATGTGTCTTTCCAAAAATCAAGTGAACTAACACTACTGCAATGATACATTTGAACGAGTCTCCCAAGAATGTAATCACTCCGGCTTTCCAGCCAAGTGTCCTCAGAACATTCGTCGTTCCTGCATTACCGCTTCCATATTTGCGGATATCCAGATGCTGGCTTTTGCCATAGAGATATCCGGTCTGGATCAGACCAAACGCATATCCGATCACCAAACATATCAATCGTTCCATAGTTACTGATCTTTCTCCTTTCTCTCGCGGATAAAGAATTTCAGTGCTGTTCCACGGAATCCAAACGCCTCCCGAATACGATTCTCCAGATATCTGGTATAGGAGAAATGCATCAATTCTTTGTCGTTCACAAATATTACAAATGTAGGCGGCTTGATCGCTACCTGTGTAATATAGTAGAGCTTCAATCTCTTACCCTTATCTGACGGCGGCTGCTGCATCGCTACCGCTTCTGTCATGATCTCATTCAACACACCTGTTGCGATGCGAAGTGTCTGATTCTCTATTACCATATCGATTACATCGAACATCTTCGGCAACCGCTGTCCGGTCTGAGCAGATACATACATAATCTCTGCATAAGGAATAAATGACAGCACCTGACGGATCTTACTCTCATATTCACGCATGGTCTTGTCATTTTTCTCAATGGCATCCCACTTGTTAACCACAATGATAATACCCTTGCCACGCTCATGTGCAATACCTGCAATCTTGGCATCCTGTTCTGTTACACCCTCTGTAGCGTCAATCACTACCAGCACCACATCGGCACGCTCTACCGCTGTTACGGTACGGATGATACTGTACCGCTCCAGTTCTTCTTTGATCTTATTTTTTCTGCGAAGTCCTGCGGTATCAATGAACACATATTCCTTGCCATTATGCACAATCTCAGTGTCAATGGCGTCACGAGTGGTTCCTGCCACATTGGACACGATCACACGCTGCTTGCCGACCAGACGGTTCACAATCGAAGACTTGCCTACATTAGGCTTGCCTACGATGGCTACACGTGGGCGCTCATCCTCTTCTTCCTCACCTGTATGCTCTGGAAAATGTGCAACCACTTCATCCAGAAAATCTCCCAGACCAAGTCTTGAAGATGCAGAAATCGGCACCGGATCTCCGATACCCAGATTATAGAACTCGTATACATCCGGCATGAACTTGTCAAAGTTATCCACTTTATTAACCGTCAGCACGACCGGCTTACCGGAACGGCGCAGAAGATCTGCCACCTTAAAATCCGCATCGATCAGACCCTGACGCACATCTGTGATAAAAACGATCACATCTGCTGTGTCAATGGCAATCTGCGCCTGCTCTCTCATCTGCGAAATAATAATATCTTTACTCTCCGGTTCAATACCGCCGGTATCTATCAGTGTAAAATCCCGGTCCAGCCAGTTCACATCCGCATAGATGCGGTCTCTTGTAACACCCGGAGTATCTTTCACGATTGAAATCATCTCTCCTGCCAGTACATTGAACAATGTAGACTTACCTACATTCGGTCTTCCAACGATGGCTACTACTGGTTTTCCCATAACTTCCTCCTCTAAATCAATTTAGCTATCGCTCATTATAACACATTTCTTCAAAATTGGTTGACCTTTTTATAAGAAAAGTGATATAAGTAATATGTAGACACTATAAACTTATCAAATGTTAGGAGACACAAATGACAAACATCAAATATCTTGAGCAGTCTTTACCTGTAGCTCCACTTAAGATTGCTGCACTGGAAAGCTGCAGAGGACTGGGAGAAAAAGTAAACAATCATATTGTTAATTTCCGCAAGGAGGCTCAGACGGAGATCCTGAATTCTCCTCTTTTTGCCAATTATCATTCCGACAATTTCCTGATTGACTGCAAATGCCCACGTTTTGGAAGCGGTGAGGCTAAAGGTTATATCGGCGAATCCATCCGTGGTTCTGATCTGTTCTTAATGGTAGATGTGTGCAATTACAGTCTGACCTATACGGTTAACGGTTTTCAGAATCACATGTCACCAGATGATCACTATCAGGATCTGAAGCGTATCATCTCAGCTGCTCAGGGAAAAGCTCATCGTGTCTCTGTTATTATGCCATTCCTGTACGAAAGCCGTCAGCACAAGCGTACCAAGCGTGAATCACTGGACTGCGCACTGGCTATGCAGGAACTGGTAGATATGGGCGTAGAGAATATCATTACCTTTGATGCTCACGATCCTCGTGTACAGAATTCGATTCCATTGATCGGTTTTGATAATTTTTCACCACAGTATCAGTTCATGAAAGCTCTGCTCCGCGCAGTACCGGATCTGATCATTGACAAAGACCATCTGATGATCGTAAGTCCGGATGAAGGAGCTATGCACCGTGCCGTATACCTGTCCAACGTACTTGGGGTAGACATGGGCATGTTCTATAAACGCCGTGATTACTCTACTATCGTAAATGGCAAGAATCCTATCGTTGCTCATGAGTTTCTTGGTTCTGACCTGAAAGGTAAAGATCTGATCGTTATTGACGATATGATTTCTTCCGGCGACAGTATGCTGGACGTAGCCAAACAGTTAAAAGCGCGAGGCGCAGGACGCGTGTTCGTATGCACTACTTTCGGACTCTTTACAGACGGATTTGCTCACTTTGACGAATATTATGAAAAAGGATATATCAATAAAGTTGTAACCACCAACCTGACCTATCTCCCACCGGAGGTAAATGACAAACCTTACTTCGCTATCGCTGACATGAGCAAATTCATCGCACTGATCATTGAGTCACTGAATCACGACAAATCCATCAGTAATGTACTGAATCCTACAGACAAGATTCACGCACTGTTGGAAAAACGTAAAAATCAATAATTCCAAGAATCAACGCCCGGTCGGTTATTCACCGATCGGGCGTTTTATCATGCGTAATCGTCTACACTCAGACATCATATCCTGCTATTTATTAAAATCTGTATACACTTTTCCATTCTCAAGTATAATGTCACGAGCTTCCGCCATTTCCGATACTGTTACAAGCTGATATCCATTCTCAATCAACTTTGGTATCAACTGCAAAGCCGCATCTACTGTTGAACTGTGAATATCATGCATCAATATGACATCTCCATCATCCGCTGTATTCAATACACAGTCAATCGTACTCTGTGTATCCTTGGTCTTCCAGTCAAGCGTATCAATGTTCCACAGAATCATCGGCATACCGACTGCCGCTTTCACCTGATCATTAACTGCTCCATATGGTGGTCTGAGAACCGTAGCCGGCTGGCCACATGCCTGTTTCAGAAGCTCATTGGTCTTTGCCACCTGCGATACTCCACCATCTGCTTCTCCGGTAAGCTGCGGATGATCATAAGAATGATTACCGATCTCACAGCCAATCTCCTTCATTCTCTCCACATCATCAGCATATTCGCTCACGTGAATGCCCTGCATAAAGAATGTCGCATGCGCATCGTATTTCTCCAGCATATCCAGAAGCTCATGCGTCCGTTCTCCCGGACCATCGTCAAAAGTCAATGCCATCATTGGCTTATCCGGATCGATCTTCATTTCCTTAGACTGTAATTTGCCATCCTTCCCGAATACACATTTATCGGAACCTACCCGTTGCTTTCCGGTAAGCATGATGCCGTCTGCATCAAAATAATAAGTATCATCTCCCAGTTTCATCCAACCCATCATCGCTGAGCCATTTTCGGTAAGATAATATGTATGATCTCCATCTTTCTTCCATTCAGAAGATTCCATTGCTCCTTTTTTTGTGAAGAAGTACTTTTTACCGTTAATCTCCTGCCATCCGCTGACTTTTTTCCCATCACTGCCGAAATAATAAGTTTTCCCTTTGGATACTACAAAATCATTTTCTACATAACTTCCATCGTATTTCTGAAACTTGTTGCCTTTCCATTTACCGATTTTATTCTTAACTGTCAGATATCCTTTTGTAACAACTATATTCGCTTTCCCATCCCAGTCAGACTCTAACTTCTTAGACAATTCCTTAGAAAGAATCAGCTTAATCGGGAATTTCCCTTCCTTTGTTCCGTCTGCATCACACTCAATGGAATAATCTTTTCCGCTGTTCAGTTCCTTCAACAGATCCTTTACTGTATAACCTTTATCTTTATCCAGAACCTTCTTTTCCTTCTTTTCCTCACAGCTTGCTGATGCGGTTAATGTCGGTACTTTTTCATCCTGCATGATCGACTGATTATCTGCCTGTAAAGTGATCTGTGCAATACGACTTTTCCCTACTGCCCGAACTACCTGAAATGCTACTATTATCATCAAAAACAGGCTTCCTGCGGCCATGATTCTTCGTATCTGTCTTCGCCGTTGTATTTGTTTTAACCGTCTCTTTCTATTAGAAAGTCTGTCATTATTCATCCGTAAACCCCTCATTCTTCTGTACACACACTACCGAAAGTATAACACCCCTCTCTCGTGTATACAAGAAAGGGGTGGCGTTTTTTCAAGAATTAAGAATTACGGTATTATTTTCTTAACTAATTCATAATATTCGTAACAATTCTGTAAAACCGTCATTTATTATAATTACATACTAATTCAGAATACGTACACGAAGGATACCATCAATTGCCTCCAGATCCTTCTTCACAGATTCCGGAATGTCAGAATCCACATCGATCATGGTATATGCATAACTGCCTTTACTCTTATTAGACATGTCTGCAATATTCATATTATCCTTTGCCAGAACTCCTGTGATCTGACCGATCATATTCGGAATATTGTGGTGAAGAAGTGTAATTCTCTTGTTATCTCCCGGGTATCCCATATCGCAGTTTGGATAATTGACAGAGTTTTTAATATTACCATATTCCAGATAATTACGCATCTCTTTGACTGCCATCTTCGCACAATTTTCTTCTGCCTCTGCTGTAGAAGCTCCCAGATGCGGAATGACAATAGCTCCCTTTACACCTGCGATCTCTGGTGTCGGGAAGTCAGTCACGTAATGCTTAATCTTACCGGATACCAATCCATCTACCACAGCCTCACTGTTCACCAGCACATCTCTGGCAAAGTTCAGTACAACCACGCCATCTTTCATCAAACCGATAGCATCTGCATCGATCATGCCCTTTGTACTGTCAAGTGCCGGTACATGAATCGTAATATAATCACATTCACTGTAAATCTCATCCACAGTTCTTGCATGGTGGATTCCTCTGGAAATCTTCCATGCAGACTCCACTGACAGATATGGATCATAACCATACACATCCATTCCCAGATGCTGTGCTGCGTTGGCTACCAGTACACCGATGGCTCCAAGACCAATTACACCAAGTTTCTTTCCTTCCAGCTCGCAACCCGCAAAAGCTTTCTTTGCCTTTTCGGCATCTTTGGCAATATTACCGTCTTCTTCATTTTCCTGTACCCAGTTAATACCACCCAAAATATCTCTGGATGCCAGGAGCATGCCTGCAATAACCAATTCCTTTACACCATTCGCATTGGCTCCTGGTGTATTAAACACTACGATTCCCTCTTCTGCGCAGCGATCCAGTGGAATATTATTCACACCAGCTCCTGCTCGCGCAATCACCTTCAAGTTCTTGCCAAATTCCAGTTCGTGAAGGGCTGCACTTCTTACCAGAATTCCATCCGCATCCTTAGCATCACTGACTGGTACAAAATCTTCACTGAGATTCGCCAGTCCACATTCTGCAATTGCATTAAAACAATAATATTTGTACATTACAGATTTGCCTCCTCAAATTTCTTCATAAATGTCACCAGGGCTTCAACACCTTCATATGGCATCGCATTGTAGATACTTGCACGCATACCACCTACGGTTCTGTGGCCTTTCAGGTTCTCCAAACCGGCCTCTTTCGCTTCTTTTACGAATTTAGCATCCAGTTCTTTATCCCCTGTCACAAATGGTACATTCATCAGTGAGCGATCTTTCTTTTCAACCGTTCCTTTGAACAGACGACTTTCATCCAGATAATCATAGAGAAGTTTTGCTTTCTTCTCATTGCGTTCTTTCATTGCTTCCAGACCGCCCTGCTTTTTCAGCCACTTAAACACCTTGCCACAGATATAAATGCCATAAGCCGGCGGTGTATTATAGAGTGATCCGGCATCTGCATGTGTTTTATATTTTAACATAGTCGGTGTACCTTCCAATACATCATCAGAGATCAGATCCTCTCGAATGATCACGATCACAACACCAGCAGGTCCGATATTCTTCTGCACGCCACCATAAATAATGCCATATCTGCTTACATCTACCGGCTCTGACAGAAAGCAGGAAGATACATCAGATACCAGGATCTTACCCTTGGTATTTGGAAGCTCTTTGTATTTCGTTCCGTATATTGTGTTATTTTCGCAGATATACACATAGTCTGCATTCTCTGAGATTGGCAGATCAGAGCAATCCGGAATATAGGAAAATGTCTTATCCTCGGAAGTCGCAATCTTATTCGCCTTACCATACTTCTGAGCTTCCTGCCATGCTTTTTTCGCCCACTGTCCGGTTACGATATAATCTGCTTCTCTGTGTTTCATAAGATTCATAGGAATCATCGCAAACTGCTGAGATGCTCCTCCCTGCAGGAACAGTACTTTGTAGTTATCCGGAATATTCATAAGTTCTCTCAGATCTGCCTCAGCAGTGTCGATAATCTCTTGGAAAGCCTGCGAGCGGTGACTCATTTCCATTACCGACATTCCTGTTCCGTTGTAATCCATCATTTCTGCTGCTGCTTCGCTCAGAACCTCTTCCGGCAGTATTGCCGGGCCTGCTGAAAAATTGTACACTCTGCTCATCTTTGTATCCTCCGTTTTACTTATTATTTAAATCGTGTTCATCGAACGCTTCACTGATTGCGGCTCCCGGTGCAACCATTGGCCACACCTTCTCATCCGAATCGATCTGACAATCGATAACCACAGGTTTACCAAGTTGTAGTGCCTTTGCAAATATCTCCTGAAATTCTTCTCTGGAAGTTGCACGGAATCCTACAGCTCCCATCGCTTCTGCCAGTTTTACAAAGTCAACTGCATCATTCAGTACCGTAGCTGAATACCTCTGTCCATAGAACAGATTCTGCCACTGACGTACCATACCAAGTACATGGTTATTCACAACCATCTGAATGATCGGGATATTATGTCTGACCGCTGTCGCGATCTCATTCATATTCATACGGAAACATCCGTCTCCCGCCACATTGACAACCACTTTATCCGGGCGTCCCATCTTGGCACCAAGTGATGCTCCAAGACCGTAACCCATGGTTCCCAGTCCACCGGATGTCAGCAATGTACGCGGCTCTGTATATTTATAGAACTGCGCTGCCCACATCTGGTTCTGACCTACCTCTGTGACGATGATTGCTTTACCTTCCGTCTGACGGTAGATTTCCTCTACCACATATGGACCTGTCAATCCTTCCGGATGGTAAGTAAGCGGATATTTCTCTTTGTAATCGCGAATTTTCGCAATCCATTCTGCATGATCCTGCTGCTCCAGCTCTTTATTAATCTGACTGAGTACCACTTTCAGATCTCCGATCACGCCTTCATCAATCAATACGTTTTTATTCATTTCAGCCGCATCTACATCAAACTGAAGAATTTTGGCATGGCTTGCAAATTTCTTAGCATTGCCTGTAACACGATCGCTGAATCTCGCTCCAAGTACGATCAGGAGGTCACATTCACTGACGCCGTAGTTGGAAGTCTTCGTGCCATGCATGCCAAGCATACCTGTGTACAGATCATCCGTACCAGGAAATGCACCTTTTCCCATCAAAGAATCGGTAACCGGCGCATCCACTTTCTTGACAAACTCATACAATTCTTTGGAAGCTCCGGATAATACCGCACCTCCGCCTACAAATATGTATGGCTTCCTGGATTCACGAATCATAGCCAGTGCATGATTCAGATCTTCTCTGCAGATATCTTCTGACGGCTGTACCGATGTAATCTTCTCAGGTACATATTCTGTCTTATTTGCTGTAACATCCTTCGGGATATCAATCAATACCGGACCCGGACGTCCTGTCTGTGCGATTACGAACGCTTTACGGATTGTATCTGCCAGATCATTGACATCCTTTACGATATAATTGTGTTTGGTAATCGGCATTGTAATACCGGCAATATCAATCTCCTGAAAACTGTCCTTTCCAAGAAGTGCTACACCTACATTACAGGTAATTGCCACTACCGGAATAGAATCCATATAAGCGGTTGCGATACCGGTAACCAGGTTGGTCGCTCCCGGTCCACTGGTTGCAAAGCATACTCCCACTTTGCCGGTAGCTCTTGCATATCCATCTGCCGCATGTGCTGCTCCCTGTTCATGGGATGTCAGGATATGAGTAATCTCATCACTGTGTTTATATAATTCATCGTATACATTCAAAATTGCTCCGCCCGGATAACCGAACACAGTATCTATACCCTGTTCTTTCAGGCATTCGATTACGATTTCTGCTCCTGTCAATTGCATATTTAATCCTCTCTGTATATCACTATTTATTCTTAGGTACTTCCAGTACTGCGCCACGATTGCCTGATGTAACCATCGCAGCATATCTTGCAAGATATCCTGTTGTTACCTTAGGTTCTCTAGGTGTCCAGTTCTTTCTTCTCTCTTCCAATACTTCATCCGATACATCAAGCTGAAGCGTAAGCTCCGGAATATTGATCTTGATAATATCTCCTTCTTCTACCAGCGCGATTGGTCCGCCTACAGCAGCCTCCGGCGATACGTGACCGATAGAAGCTCCTCTGGATGCTCCGCTGAATCGTCCGTCCGTGATCAATGCTACACTTGAGCCAAGTCCCATACCTGCAATGGCTGAAGTTGGATTCAGCATCTCACGCATACCAGGACCTCCCTTTGGTCCTTCGTATCGGATTACAACCACATCCCCTGCTACGATCTTACCGCCCTTGATTGCTGCGATTGCATCTTCTTCACATTCAAATACTCTTGCAGGACCTTCGTGTACCAGCATCTCGTCTACAACTGCGGAACGCTTTACAACACTTCCGTCTGGTGCAAGATTACCCTTAAGAACCGCAAGTCCACCGGTCTTAGAATACGGATTCTCGACCGGACGGATAACTTCTGGATTCAGGTTCGCTGCATGCTCAATATTCTCTCCTACCGTCTTACCTGTAACTGTCATACAGTCCTTATGGATCAGTCCAAGCTTATCCAGTTCTTTCATAACTGCATAGACACCACCGGCTTCATTCAGATCTTCCATATAAGTTGGGCCTGCCGGTGCAAGGTGGCAGAGATTCGGAGTCTTCTCGCTGATTCCATTTGCGAAATCAATCTCAAAGTCCATACCGATCTCATGTGCGATTGCCGGAAGATGCAGCATACTGTTGGTAGAGCATCCCAGTGCCATATCTACTGTCAGCGCATTCAGGATTGCATCCTTTGTCATAATATCTCTTGGGCGAATATTCTTCTCCCACATTTCCATAACTTTCATACCTGCATGTTTTGCAAGACGGATTCTCTCAGAATATACTGCAGGAATCGTACCATTTCCGCGAAGTCCCATTCCAAGTACCTCTGTCAGACAGTTCATGCTGTTAGCTGTGTACATACCGGAACATGATCCACAGGTAGGACATGTCTTGTTCTCAAATTCAAGCAGACCTTCATCAGAAAGTGCGCCTGCCGCATTAGCTCCTACCGCCTCAAACATACTGGAAAGACTGGTCTTTTTACCCTGCACGCGTCCGGCAAGCATCGGTCCGCCACTGACGAATACAGTCGGCACATTCACTCTTGCTGCCGCCATCAGAAGTCCCGGCACATTCTTATCACAGTTCGGTACCATAACCAGAGCATCAAATTGATGAGCCATAGCCATAGCCTCTGTAGAGTCCGCAATCAGATCTCTTGTTACCAGAGAGTATTTCATACCAATGTGTCCCATAGCAATTCCGTCACAGACAGCAATCGCCGGAAATACAATTGGTGTTCCTCCTGCCATTGCTACGCCTTGCTTTACAGCGTTCACGATCTTATCCAGATTCATATGCCCCGGAACGATCTCATTATAAGAGCTTACGATACCGACCAATGGTCTCTCCATCTCTTCTTTTGTCAGTCCTAATGCGTTAAAAAGTGAGCGATGCGGTGCCTGCTGTTTTCCCTTTGTAACTGTATCACTTCTCATTTTATCTTCCTCCCGTAACCTGTTATTTGATATATCCTGCAATCAGATCGCCCATTTCCACAGTACCGATCTGCTTTTTACCTTCTGACATAATATCAATCGTACGATATCCGTCTTTCAATACCTGAGATACTGCCTGTTCGATCACATCTGCTTCCTTATCCAGATCAAAACTGAAACGAAGCATCATCGCTGCTGAAAGAATGGTAGCAATCGGATTTGCAATGCCTTTGCCTGCAATATCCGGTGCAGAACCACCGCTTGGCTCATAGAGACCAAACTTCGTGTCATTCAGGCTCGCGCTTGCCAGCATTCCGATTGAACCGGTCACCATACTTGCTTCATCAGAAAGAATATCTCCGAACATGTTCTCTGTCAGGATAACATC
>OGQI01001113.1_pt1 | contig 19153 bp, 13 predicted proteins | sample 1553171 | NCBI WGS metagenome assembly OGQI01 (sample SAMEA2579988, study PRJEB22360) | human gut metagenome | biome: human gut; feature: human-associated habitat; material: faeces | place: Denmark | collected 2008/2010
GATCTTGAATTGTTCATCCTGCCTATACCTATGACAGCTAAGCCTCCAAGCTCCTTCACTCCGTCTCCGAGCTTTATATCTGTTCCTCTTCCTGCCATCGTTGTAGCAACCGTGACCGCATTCATTTGGCCTGCGCCTGCGATAATCTGTGCTTCCCAGAAAGCATTGCTTGCGTTTAGTACATTGTGCGGAATATTTTTCTCTATTAAAAGCCTTGAAAAAAGATCTGTATCCGTAACGGAATTAAGCACCACAAGCACAGGCTGGCCTGTCTCGTGAAGCCTTATCACATCATCCACTGCTGTCCAGAACTGGTCATGACCGTTTTTAAAGTATCTGTCCTTCCTGTCAACTCTTTTAAGAGGCCTGTTTGTAGGTATTCTCACCACATGCTTGCCGTAGGTCTCAAAAAGCTCATCCTTTGCATCCATGAGTGTGCCGCTCATGCCTGCCATCTTGTCAAACATCATAAACAGATTCTGGAAGGTAACTGATGCCACAGTTCTGTATTCCTGCGATATCTCCACCTTTTCCTTCGCTTCTATAGCCTGATGCTGACCGCCACGCAGCTTGACACCGTGCATGAGACGGCCTGTCGCTCCATCAAACAGCTCTACCTCCTTCTTGTCAGTGACAACATAATCCTTTTTGTTCTTCAAAAGCTTGTGCGCCCGAAGAGAAAGCGTGACATGCCTGTTTATCTCAAAATTCTCTTTACCGTAGAAATTTGATATGCCAAAGAAGCTCTCGGCAAACTTCACACCCTTTGGAGTAAGCCAGACGGCCTTATCCTCCTCTATATAGTCTATATCCTCCACAAGTGTCGTGACGAAAAAATCACATACATCATACAGGTTCGACTGCACTCTCGGCACTCCCGATATGACGAGCGGCATAATTGCAGAGTCTAGCAGCACCGAATCAGCCTCGTCGATTATGACATAGTGGAAATCACAGAGAAATCTGTCCTCCTTTTTCTTTACCAGATTGTCAAAAAGGAAATCAAAGCCAAGTGTGCCATTTGTGGTATATATGATATCAGCCGAATAGAAATGTCTTTTCTCATCATCATCCTGCTTTTTTGTATCATCCGCATCCGGATATGAGCAGCTAAGACCCATGAAATTGTAGACCTCTCCCATCTCTGCACCATCTCGCGATGCCAGATACTCGTTCGTGGTAACAAGCATACAGCTCTTGCCGGTCAGCGCATTCAGATAAAGCGGCATCGTGGCAGATAGAGTCTTTCCCTCACCTGTATTCATCTCAGCGAGATATCCACCGTGAAGAGCTGCTGCCGCTAAGATTTGCACATCATACGGTCTCTTTCCAAGCACCCTGTAATCAGCCTCGCAGATAGCTGCAAAAGCCTCAGGCATAAGCGATTCAAGCGATTCCCCATCGCTATACCTGCTCTTAAACTGCTCTGTCAGTGCAGAAAGCTCTTCATCACTTAGATTTTTTATTTTTTCTTCGCTTTTTCTTACTTTTGTTAGAGTCCTCTTTAAGTCTCTCAATTCTTTCCTGCTCTGCATCAAACTCTTCCTCTGAAACCTCTTTAATCACCAGTGATTTGAATGTAAAATCAGCATTTCCACCATTTATCAGCTCTATCCTGTAGCTGTAGGTCCTGATGGACGGCTTGAAAAACGCCTTTTTATCGCGGACAATAATACTCTGCGCCTGTACATCATACCTGTCAAAAAATATGATACGAAGCATCAGTGCCTCACTCTCACTGTTGTGATAGTCAATATTCACCGCAATGGAATATGCCCGCTCTCCATCGATGAGTGGAAGCGACGGTTCTATCCTATTCCCCTGGAAATTCGTCATAGAATACCATGTGTGAATCACCGTGCCCGGCGGCATGAGGCGGTTCTTATAGGAAACTGAACCATCCTCGTTAAATTCAATTTTTGATCCATATACATACGAGTCCGATAGAAATTCCTTCCAGCGGACCTGCCATGTGTCACCATACATAATACTTACCTGTCTTACTATTGTTCACTTAATGTTTGTTTTCCTGTTACTGTTCACACCTGACAGTGTGACCGGCAACGTTTATTTGCTTATCTTGAAAAATCATCATGCAGCAGATTATTGTACTGGCTCTTGAACCATGCCATGACATTTGCCGAATTATCAGTATGTCTGCCGTGTGAGCCCTTGCCATATACCTCAACACCGCTCGACTTCAGATGCGACAAAATGCTCGGATAACCATCCGGGTCGTAATCATCCTCATACAGATATGAGATGATGAACTTTGTTTGCGACCAGTCGGCACTGTCGAATCTGTCCCACATCCTGTTGTTTAGCTGCTCTATCGCCTCGTCAGAGAGATTGTCATAATTTTTCATCAGAATATCAAGCGAGGTTGCAAAGCCTCCGGCTCTAAGAATTCGTTCGTTTCGTGCTACATTTCCCATGTTGGCAAGTGGCTTTGCAAGAAGCAGTGCATGTGGTGAAAGCTTTGAGCCATAGTAGAGTGAACCGAAGGTTCCCATTGAAGCTCCTGAGAGCACGAGCTCATCCTTAGTAAGGCCAAGCTCATTGAGCTTATCAGTCACATAATCCGTAATCATCTGCTCGAATTCACTATCTCCCAGATAAAAGGCTCCACCCTCACTTCTTGGGTCTGTCACAAGAATAAACGGACATCCAAAGCCTCGCATCATATAGTAGCCCTCAAAGCCCTCCTGAGTCCTGTAGCCTGAGAAATAGACAGCAAGCGGTGGCTTCATATCGCCCTTCTCAAAGTATACAAACACTTCCTCTCCCTTAGAGGAGACAAGCCTCTCACCTCCGGGCAGGAAAAATCCGTGTCCACGGCGTGAATGTCTGTCGTGCAATGATATGATATTCAGGCTGCCGGTGCCCCTTGCAAGGATAGAAACAAAAACAGGACCCTGATCTGATTCATTATCTATGCAAAAAACATCCTGCAGCTGTTCCTCGTCAAGCTCCCAGACCTGCTTAATATCACCAATCGAGCCGTAGTAGAACTGAAATAATCTAAGCTTAATCTCTACATCACCTGTTTTCTCATACTCAAGATACATATCAATACACTGTCCCTCAAAAACAGGGATATTGTATCTCCAGTATGCAATCTGTGAAAAATCCTCACCAAACTCTCCCTCCAAAAGCAGGTTATAGTTTCCTTCACATGATACCCTTCCTGTAAAAGAATCACTGATAGCAAGCTTGGCCGGATTAAACTTCTCACCATACGGATTAGGATAATAATTTCTCACCTCATGAGCCAGAAAATACTGCACATCGCCGGTATACAGATACTGTCCCATTCGTGCCTTGAAATATCTGCTCGTCGCGCTGTTTAGCATCTGCACATTTTCCGTAGCAAAAAGACAGTAGCCCCTTGTAAACTTCGTAAATTTCTTTTCCTCTGAAAGTGTTATATCCCTGTCAAGAATAACTAAATCCATGAGCTTTCTCGCAGGTCTGTTTGTCGAGGGTTCACTCTCATCAGACTCGTACACTTCAAACTCTATATTGTCCGGAATGCTGTATTTAGTTGTCCAGTCGTCATTGCCAACATATAAAACATGAATCTTACTCACTGAAATTTAGCACCTTTCTCCACTTCTTAAGCAGCACCGATGTGGTATATTTCTGACCAAGCTCATAGCACTCCACCAATGCCTGATTCCAGTTTTCAAAGCTGTCCAGATAATAGGTCAGACTCCTTCCGATATCAGAAAAATCATCTATGACCATTCCGTTTTTCCCTGAAACAAGAAACTGGTCTGCACTCAGGCTGATTCTCGGCACGCCCTTGCTGATAGCTGTGACATAGACGAACACATCCATCGTGCCTCTCATATCGAGGATGACTCTCTGCTCGTTGATACACTTGCTGATATCACGCTCATCCACACATACATCCACGAAAAATCTCTGCTCCACCGTTTTTTCTATATCCCCCAGCTCATTCTCGGCAAATGCATCAGCCCCGCTGCCGCCAAAGCCGAGAGCTGCCTCACCATCGCCTGTTACCAAACGGGAATCATAGCCCATACTATCAAGAAGCTTTACCGTATCATTCTTTATAGCATCCTCATGCCCCCATGAGGCATCTCTTGTAAAGAAATGAACTCTCGCAAGGTCATTAATGGTCAGATAATCCGCAAGCCCCTTTATAATCCGAGCAAATGCATCCTCAGTCAGTCCATCAACCGGCACGAGTATGTTCTGCACACGAAGCTGCGAGCTGATACCGAAGTCCATCCTGGTATCATATGGCGGAATATCTGTGATATTTAATCTGACCGGCTTGTTATTTACTGCACCCAGATTTTCCATAATAAGCTTCGTCGTATAATCAGAATCCGTAATGATATTTTCCGCATGCTCTAAAAAATCCGCTGCCAGTGATGTCTGCGTGAAATCAAATCTGTTTTCAAAAAATGTAGCAATAATCCTTTTCCCCTTAAGCACATGCTCTGCAACCCTGATATGAAGCGGATGCATCGCCACGAAAAAGTTGTCATTTTGCCTTGTGAGATTCACATAGCTTGCAAATACCTCTTCGATAACCGCCTCGAGGCTGTCATATTCAGCCTTTGTAAAGCGCATCTCAACCGGCTCACCTGCTTTGCCGCTCTTGGCATCAGGCACCACATCATAGTCAGGGCATGTCTGATTGACAACCACATGACCATCATTTTTATACTCACGTATCTTCCAGATGCCGTTTTCCATCAAAAAATCCTGATACTGCTCTATGCCGTTTTCGTAGATAACAGTACTGGAAACAAAGCCTCTGTCATCATAATAGTTGCGCCTGCAGATTTTGCCATCCTCAAACATATCTATGGATATCGGATTGCCATCCTCACCAAACTCTACCTGTGCATACTTCACATCGCCCTGCAAAGCAATTATAGAAAAAGGCGAATACACAAACTCCAGCCCCTTCGGCCACTTGATATCGTGATATGACAGCACAGCGACCTTCTTTCTCCTGACCTGTGCTATCGCATCAAAGCATGACCAGTACTTCGAACGGTACATGCCCTGCCTGTGTAGGAAATGTCTGAAATTTGGCGAGTATCCGAGCACAAGAATCCTGTAAGGTCTGTCCACATTTCTATGAAAAAGAGTAATCTGCTTTATAGTCTCGTCAAACTCTGACTTGAGCCTGCGCATATACCACTGCTGCTCGTTTTCGCACCACATATTCTGTTTATACCATGCCGGTATAAAATATAGCATTATGATTCCTCCTAATTCTTAATTCAAAGCGCCGGGAGCTATATGAATGTATGATATCTGTCCATATTCCGGTACACCTCTGCCTCGCGGTACAGCGAAATCCAAAGACCTGTCGTCATCATGATAGAGCATGGCAGCATAGCAAGTGATGCGTCCACATATCCTCCAAACTGTAAAAACAGCGGTCCACCCTGACATATACAGATAATGATTGAGCTTATAACGGAAAAGCTGAGCACTGTGCCAATCAGATATCTCTTCGTAGGCTTTCCTGCATATATATCCTGTATAGAATCACCCGACTTAAGCAGATCATCTGCTGTCCTGCCCGGAGACAGCATAACCATAGAAAAGATAATTGTAAGCAGACATATAATCACCATGTATACTACAATTCCAAGCGGTGATGTGAGCCTCATATTGTCCATCCACCACTGAATATCAGCATTGTCCGGAAACAGATAATGAAGTCCATTGCACATAAACTGTGGAAGCAAAAAAGCGGCTGACGCAAACATAAGCGGTGTAGCACCGACAGGATTGAGCTTGTAAGCGATATAGTTCTTATCCGCATAAATATTGTTTATGGAAACTCTCTGTACTGCTATTCGCTTCTCAGTGGTCTCAAGTACTATCATGACAGCAATCTCTGCCACTCCTATGGCTACAGGCAGTGCCAGCTTCTCAAGCGGCTTTCCCGTAAACATGGTCATCATACCACTGACTATATTGACCATGAACACACTCACCTTGCCACCGATACCATACTTGGTAGCTCTGTCGCACATATACACCACTATCAGCATGCCCGCGATAAGCTGTATGAAAACTATTATCTTATTCCATATAAGTTCATCTCCACTAACTCTATACATAAGTGTCTGTGTTTTGTGATATGCCTGAACTGCTGCGATAATCATCATGATGGTAACTGTCCATATGTTTATCTTCTTCGGTGACAGCTTTCTTGTATTGTCAAGCGACATGATTGCAACTATCAGTATGGCAAGCATGGATGCCAGCATGTACGGCCACAAGCCTATGATGAAAATGGAACAGTTCTTCATATCACCTGAAATAGCCTGTAAAAGTATGGACTGCGCATCTACATTTACATTGCTATATGCATCTATATCTATCCCGTAGAGTGGTATATTTCTGCCTACCATGTACACGAGCATGGTCATGAACGAATATAAAAGCTTATATAATAATACGTGTTCCTTCTGTTGTTTTTGTTTTTTCTTCTTTATACTATCCTTCTGCTTCAAGGAATTCACCTTTCCTCACAAAGTAATTTCGTCTTACTACAAAACAGCTTAACAAATTAGTGACCATCCGCTACAGATGGTCACTAATATTATAAAACAATATTGTTAGTATTGCTATTAATTATTTATTTCTCATCAGAATTATCTTCTGAATCGTCGCTCTTTGCAGGTTTTCTTCTGCGGTTGTCATAAACACCCTTTCCTGTGATAGCTGCAACTGCTGCTGCAATCCACCACCACCATGTTTTGATACCGTCCTTGGCTGTTCCGCCTGCTGCAAGAGGTGTATCCTCATCCTCGATGTTCTGAAGATTATCTTCATCCTCATTTACTCCAAGTGGAACCTGTGCATCCTGAATTGGTGTATTCGGTACTGCCGGTGCCGCAGGAGCTGCTGGTGCTGGTGCTGCCGGAGGTGTAGCTGCTGCAAGAGGTGTAGCAACCGGTGTGATAGTTGTTGCAGGTGCAGGAGCATTGTCTACTGCCGGTGCTGGTGCAGGAGCCGGTGTCGGTACCACATTTGCAGCTGACTGACTCTGACTCGTACTTGTGCTTGTGCTGATGCTCTCGCTTGTGCTGAGTGACTCACTTGCACTGGTTGATTCACTCTCACTTGCTGATGTGCTCTCTGACTCACTTGCGCTGGTTGAGGCACTCTCGCTTGCTGATGTGCTTGCACTTGTCGATGCGCTAGTACTTGCCGATGTACTTGCACTTGTTGATGCACTTGTGCTTGCCGATGTACTTGCACTTGTCGATGCACTGGTGCTTGCTGAGGTACTTGCGCTGGTCGAAGCACTGATACTAGCTGATGTACTTGCACTTGTGCTTGCTGAGGTGCTTGCGCTGGTTGAGGCGCTCGTACTTGCTGATGTACTTGCACTTGTCGATGCACTAGTACTAGCCGATGTGCTTGCACTTGTTGAGGCACTTGTACTTGCCGATGTACTTGCACTTATTGAGGCACTGGTGCTCGCTGATGTACTTGCACTTGTTGAGGCACTGGTACTTGCCGATGTACTTGCACTTGTTGAGGCACTGGTACTTGCTGAGGTGCTTGCACTTGTCGATGCACTAGTACTTGCCGATGTACTTGCACTTGTTGAAGCACTTGTGCTTGCTGAGGTACTTGCACTTATTGAGGCACTTGTGCTTGCTGAGGTGCTTGCACTTGTTGATGCACTTGTACTTGCCGATGTGCTTGCGCTGGTTGAGGCACTTGTGCTGGCACTCGTTGAGGCGCTAGTACTTGCCGAGGTGCTTGCGCTGGTTGAGGCGCTCGTGCTGGCTGAGGTACTTGCACTTGTTGATGCGCTAGTTGAAGCACTTGTTGAGGCGCTAGTACTTGCCGAGGTGCTTGCGCTGGTTGAGGCACTGGTACTTGCTGATGTGCTTGCACTTGTTGATGCGCTGGTACTTGCCGATGTGCTTGCACTTGTTGAGGCACTTGTACTTGCCGATGTACTTGCACTGGTTGAGGCACTTGTGCTTGCTGATGTGCTTGCACTTGTTGATGCGCTAGTACTTGCCGATGTGCTTGCGCTGGTTGAGGCACTTGTACTTGCCGATGTACTTGCACTGGTTGAGGCACTTGTACTAGCTGATGTACTTGCACTTGTTGAAGCACTGGTGCTTGCTGAGGTACTTGCGCTGATTGATGCACTTGTACTTGCTGATGTGCTTGCACTTGTTGATGCGCTTGTGCTGGCTGAGGTACTTGCGCTGGTTGATGCACTTGTACTTGCTGATGTGCTTGCACTTGTTGAGGCACTTGTACTTGCTGAGGTACTTGCACTTGTTGAGGCACTGGTGCTAGCCGATGTACTTGCACTTATTGATGCGCTGGTTGATGCACTCGTACTTGCTGATGTGCTTGCACTTGTTGATGCGCTTGTGCTTGCTTCAACACTCAAACTCTCTGATATTCTTACTGATTCACTCTTCTCATAGTTTGGATCTGCATCATCCAGTAAATCAATGGAATTCCCATGCTTATATGCGTATTTATACGTATGTACTCCACCCGTACTACTACTTCTAAATTCTACCCATTCATTATCAGACACTTTTAATACAAACGCATTTCCGTCACATATATACAATTCGCCTGTTTTAGAATAACTTTGCTTATTATGTCCCCGCCCTGTTGTCCAATTAAATGTAACAGAATCAAAATCATTAAAATATTCATACTTACCTGTATATGAATTAGCTACTCTATACTGGCATGATCCATTCTCCCAAAACCACGCCCATATATCACCTTTAGATTGAATATCAGATCCAGCTAAATCTTTAAAATTACTTGCCGTAATCTTAGTCACATGATGTACCTGATCTGATACACAATCATCTCTATTTGTATCATTACTTGCAAGCTGTGGCATTCCACTCATTCGAGCATAAACAGCCATATCCTGTTCTGCATCATCGTCTTGGCCAGCCGCTACAACATTATCACCACTCTGCTGTTCTGCATCACTCTGCTTCGCACTTTCGCTGGCGCTTGAACTTTCACTTACACTCACGCTCTCGCTAGTGCTCTCTGAAGCGCTTTCACTCATGCTCTGTGTTGTACTCTCGCTATACTCTGTACGTTCGCTCTCAGACAAAGAGCCTGCGTCAACTAATGAATTGGAATCTGCTGCCGATTCATTAATTGCAGCCATAACCATATCAGCACCCTGGATAGAGCTGACTCCACCCATGGCAATTCCTGCTGCGGTTATACCTTTTAAAATACTGTCAACCTTCTTCTTATTCATATAGTCTCTCCTTATTCACATGAATCCGGATACTTGATTATCTGTTTCCTAATCCTCTTTCATCCGGACATAACTATAGTTTTCCTCTTTAACACTATAAATATAAACTCCTAGGTGTATCTAAAATCGTATAAAAACATTTATATACCGCCAAATTATAGCCTTTCTCCACACATAATCAAGGTATCCAGCAATAATTTTCTGGTATATATTCCATTTATGAACAAATTTTGCAGTTTTTTGACATTTGCGTAGTATTGACTCAATTTATCTTCCGATTCTGATACAGCTATCCGGTATACATCTTCAAAATCTGTCGCTGCTGCTCCTATTTCATTATCTGTCACATACTTTTCACAGCTCAACCCCTTTTTAACTATCACTGGGATTCCGGCAGCCATATAAAGTCCAAGCGCCTGCTCATCCGCATCCCAAATCAATCCAAAGCCTCCGTCTGACAACCTGAGTATAGATTCCATGGCACGGTACTCATCATATTGCACCACCTCTATATTCAAATTGTTCAATGGATATTCATTTTGACTCGTTTCCGCCATGATATATAGTTTTTTATTTTTATGCTCATTTGCGCAAATGTCTGTCATATAATCCGGTATATTCTGAATCAGATAAGGTTTTTCTTTTAATCCATTTGCGATATAGTAATCCCGCAGCGCAGCTGAGGCAAAAATAAACATATCAGCCCTGTTAAGCAGCGTGATTTCATCACTCAAAGAATACTCACTGTCATCTCTATCGAATGCTATTTCCTGTATAAACGCAACAATTTTTGTTCCATGATATCTTCTTAAATGCTCAAATAAAAATCCATCGTATCTGGGACTCTCTCCGCTTGGATGCTGAAAAATCACTATATCCTCCGGACAAAGTGATGCGATTATGCCATCCATCCTAACATGAAGCTCATCATCACTATCATATGCATCAGGAAATTTAAATAAACTCATTTCTTTAAAGCCAAGTGTTTCACCAGCGTTTTTCACTGCATTTTGACGGAGACCAATCAATCCGCCTATGTTATAAGTTTTTGTAATATGTACGCTCATAATCTCTTCCCCATTATTCCACTGTAGCAACTATCTGTGATTCATACACCTGATCATGGTCAAATACTATATCCTGTCACTGTTGATTTGTCTGCTAAATCTATATATGATCTTGATATCTGTTTTCAACCGGTGTACAGGCATTTTCCAAAACCTCAATTATTGCATCCTGAAGTGTTTTTCTTGTATATGCGCCATCTAATATCAGCTTTTGAATATTCTTCACATTATGGTAAAGCTTTATATACTCTGCATCCGTAATACTCTGAACCAGTTTATCAGCTTCATCCAACGTATCGACTGCATATCCCAGACCGTTTCTTTCGACAAATTTATCATGAACACAGCCTCTTTTTACTATAACTGGTATCCCTGCTGCCAGATTTGTACCGAGCTTGTACGGCTGATTCATCGAATAATATCTGTCAAAATATTCGTCATCACTCCAAACAAGCCCAAAGCCACCTTTGGAAAGCTCATGCATTAGCTTTTCCTGCTCCAAATACCCTTTCCAGCAAAAGCTGTCATCATTTTCTCTGTCCGGCTTATTTGCATCATATTGATAAATCGGTGTCTTGCCATGGTACTCTGCCAGAAACGGAAAACGATTATAGTTCCCGGCAAAGTGAAAGCATCTCGTTACAGCATGATCCACAAAACAAATGTCTGATGGCATATCCCAGATAGTCTGATAGATAACAGGCTTCTCATCAAGCCCATTTTCTTTCAGATAGCGATGCATCTTCTTTGATGGCAAAATAAGTAAATCCGCCTTATTGAGAGTTTTAATTTCCATATCAAGAATTGCCTGCTCAGAATCAAACATGAGCTTTTGTATATCCTGAACAAAAATTATCAGCTTTGTATCCCGGTACGACTTTATCTTGTTTACAAAGCTCTCATCATAATTCACCCCAATCCAGCTTGGATACTGAAAAATCACAATATCACCATAGTTAAGAGGCGCTATTATCCCATCAAGACGTTTGTCTATCTCCTTTGCATAGTCTGGCTTTAAAGGATAAAAAGACAAGCCCATTTCATGACAGCCAATACTCTGCGCCACCTTTAATACTCTTCTATGTGCCAGACTGGCAGTTCCTGCCATGTTGTTTAATGTAGTAATGTGTGTTTTCATTGATACTCCTGTCTACAAGCCTGTTGTTTCATTGATGTTTTCCAACATTTTTCTCTCATACTCAAGCCAATAATCCTTAGGATGTTTTACCTTCATGTTACTGCATTTCTCTATAAAATTAAGTTTGACGGATTGAGCTATGGTATATTTTTTATAAGCTGCATCCATTTTGATTCTATTACATGCTCCTTATATTCTTCAGCAATCATATAAGAATTTTCATGGAATTTCTTCAATCTGTCATCATCCTCAAATATTTTAACTATTGCTGCTGCAGTTCTTTCACAGAGCTTATCTTTATTTTGATAGTCTGTTTCAATATCAAAATCCACCAGATAGCCATTTTCATCCGGATGTATAAAAAGCCTGTTCCCATATCTTACATCCAGTCCAACCATGGCTAGTCCGTCTCCAACAGCCTCCATGAGTGAAAGTCCAAATGTTTCCCACAAAGAAAAGGATGCAAACAATTCATAGTGTGGATAAATCTTTTCAAGATTACAGCGCCCTTTAAAGTGAATATAATCATCAGCACCAGCATCTTTAACTATATTTTGTAAATATGAAGTATACTCATCATTGCCACTTCCGTATATATCCAGATTAATTGTCTGATTTATCTCATGAGCTTTTATCACACTTTTAATAAGAATATCAATACCTTTCCTTGGACTAAGTCTTGAAGCAGATATTATACTGCCTTGCCAACGATTATTTTTACTTTTAAGTTTGCCTTCTGGTATGGCGCCCGGTGGAATAGCTGCAATATGCGGAACAAAACAATCATACTCTTTTAAAAATGCTTCCAGACTTCTTTTATGTTCATCCGTACCAACAACAAAATAATCTATTGCCTCTGAATATTTGAACCAATAATAATACTCATAGTTCATGTATAATGAGCTTTCATCCTCATATATTTTGTAAAAATGATCTGAATGTAATACAGCTATCAGCTTTGATTTGCCTTTATTTTCAAAAAGAGGCTGTATATAATCAAGATATCCCGCTCTATCCATTATACATATATCATTCTCACAAAGATTAAGTGTCTTTACAAATCTTTCTAGAAACTCTACATTGTCTATAACTTCACCATTTTTAAACAGATATTCAACATTATCTTTATAGATACATTGTTCATAAACCATCTGTCCTTGTTTGTTCCAAAAAATTCTCCTTCCTAGATTTAAGCCATCGTTCGAATCATTATCCCAATTATACAGCTCTGTATATGACAAACTGTCTGTATAATAATTTTCTAAATACTTTTTTCCGTTTTTAAAGAGACTTTCATTTATAACAAATCCATCTTCATCGCATAATATTTCAACTGATTTTTCACCGGAATTATATAGACGAATCACCTTTCCATCCTCATCTATATTGTCATACTCATAGTTTTCTTTTTCATTTTCTAAAAGAGCTTCTTTTTTCACAGACAAACTCATATCTAATCTTCCGGTCATAAAAAGATGTGCAGACATAATCTGACCACGTTTTATTTTTTGCGAACCATACAGTTCCATATCCCTAATTGTCGGCAGCTCTGTAAAAATAAATTTAGCGTTTACATTGTTTTTTGCAAACAATCTTGCTCTAAATCCCTGAGCAACATCGACTCCGGAAAATTCATATCCACTAAGTAATGTAAAATCAAATACTCTCATCTGTATCACCCATAACTACTTTTGCAGCTAATTGTTTTAATTGCTTCTTTTGCCTGTCTATATATTCATTGAATATCGTCTGACTAGTTATTATATTTTTTAGAGTTTCTTTCATCTTCACATAGTTGCTGCTTTCAAAAATATTTCCCATTGGATATAATTCTTTTGAATGCGCTGTATTGTCAAACGCTAGTATTATCATATTATTAACCATTGCCTCGTTTACTGCATTGTATAGCTCTCTGTAATGATTAATATCCAAATAAATATCGCATCTTTCAAACAGTTCTTTTCTCTTTTGTTCCGTAATACATGGATATAACTCAACATTATTATTTATATCCAGTCTCGTTAATTTATCTGACATAATGGTACTGGCAGCTATATGAAAAGTTATTTCCGGAAAGTCATTTATAAGCTGTTCAATATACTCAAGCTGATCCGATTCTGTAATAATAAATGCTTCTTTTCTCCCAAATTTTGATTTATTATTCTCAAGATATGAATATAATCTGTCGCATTTATAATTTGAATTTTCTTTATACCAATTGACCTGCTGCTCTTCACTGCACAGTATTCGAAACGCTGTGTTAGTCTGAGTTATTACTGTCAAATCTGAGTTTAATCTATTTTGTGGCAGGTATGATATTTTAAAATTTCCATAATCCCAGGCAAATTTATTTAATATCTCATCACTTGTCAGCCATATATTTTCATCATAAATTTTATTATATTTAAGATAAGCTTCCAAATAATCAGCAAAGCCTCTATAGCTCTTCGGACTAATGCGGGTGCCAAACGTGGTATATGTCTTTGGACCTGTCTGTTCTAATACTTTAATGTCACCATTTCTATCATAGAATTCCCTGACTGTAACATTGCCGCCACTCACATTCTCCGAACAATACATATATCCGTATTTGTTGTAATAATCTACTTTATATACTGTATTATTCCTGTCAATCCACTCGACTCTGCTGACCATTCTTTTCTCTATCGGATTCTTAAAATAGATGTTTGCCTTTTTGGTTTTATTATCATATATAGCACCATTTAGACCATCTGCACGAACACTCCAATATTGAGGGATATCTATGAATGCATAATACCTGTCTTTTTCCTTAAGCACATCGTTTCTTTCAGATATGCCACAAAACAAATCTATGGCTTCTATTGTTTTGCATTCTTTAAATCCCACATTTTCTGCCAGCTCTATTATATTTTTCTCAAACTTACCTAATTCATCAGTAATAAAAATCATAGGGCAAACCCACCCTCTGTATAATGTAAAAACCTCTGTGTTATAAAATAATTCTCACCATTTTCTAATCCGGCATTTGCCAGTATTTCCAGTCCATTGCCATCGTCCGCTTCTGCTGAGACTATATAGACAGTATTATCATCACAGATAATCTCATTCTCCTTTAAATGCTCATGCCATTCACAGCTATCGAAATTTCTGTTTAATAGCCTCATTGCATTCCTTATTGAGCTGTTCTCTCCGCCATAGAATACGAGTCGTATATTGTTTTGAGTAACTTTTTTTAGCAGCTTCTCCAGCATACCTGTTCTATCCACAATTCTACCCATAGAATTACACAATAAGCCATCCTCCATCTGCTCTCCCCATGGGGTTCTCAGTATTGTGAAATAGTAGGCTCTGTCAATTTCATTATTTGTATGCAGCATCAACAGGGTTGCAGCATAATGATATATTTTTTTCTCTGCTTTCTCATTATTTTTTCTTGCCTCATCAATAAAATAATTCCATTTTTCATCTATCAATAAGGTTTTTCCGCTGAATATGGCATTTAAAGCATCCTGGTCAGGAAGCCATGTCCGTGGATTATCGTTCAGATAATCTATAACCTGTTGAAACAGGCTTCCATTTTTCCTGATATTGTCAAGATTCATGCAAAGAACACCCGCATTAAAATATCTGTCACGACTTGTCTGCCCTGCTGCTACAGCGTATGGAGTTCCCCAATTTCTTATTGTCGAACAATCCTGAGCAGCCGCCAGACAGTAATTATCTATATTTAGGTTCCATAATTCTTCAATATCTGTATTTACAAATAAATCAGAGTCCAAATATATTATTTTTTTTAAATCCGGCATAATATCGGGCAACATAATTCTGAACATTGTTCCAATTGCAAATCTATTCATTGAATCAGCAAACGTGCCAAAAACGTCCGAATTAAAATGATGAAATTCTATATCATTTCCACTATTATCGGCAATAAAACTCAGCTTATTTTTATTTATTTCGTTCAATGTGTCATCATGTAATATATGAAAAACTATTGGCGCTTTTGTGTTTTCAACAATGGATTGCATCGTTGTTCCAGCCCAGACACTGTAATTTCCATCCTTATCATGTATACCAAGACAGATATGTATTGCATTATCTAAAAAGCATACATTATTCATTTTTTTCGCAGTTACTCTCAGCCTTGACATTCTTTTCAATACCACATCATCTGAAAAAAACTTCACATATGGATTATTAAATATATCCGGTTCACTCTTTAAAAACTCTTCTTTGCAAATATCCAGTTCCCTATTCATAAAGGTTTCTATTCTACTATATGGCTCAATATATTGGTGCCATAACAAAAATGTCTGGATTTCACAATAACACTGCTCAATTACATTTCCCAGTTCTGCTTTTCTACTTTGAATAGCCTGCCTTATATGATCCATAATAATCTTAGCATCCCGGATCTTTGCATTGCTAATTTCAGAACGTATAATGCCCTCTGTATTCTCAAAGTAATAGTATAATGCCGATTGCACCTTACAATATTTCTTTGCAAGTAACACACAAAGCATAGAAAAATGTGTATCCTCATAATATACATCTTCTATAAATCTTAGATTATGTTCTCTTATAAATTTGGTCGAGTATAGCTTTGCCCATGCTGTTACACTAGTAAATCCGGTCAGACCTATAATGAGATTTTTCCTATTATCAACATTATCCAAATCAAGCCTTTGAATTTCTAAATCATTTACTTCTAATACATTTGGCTTATCTGCTTTAAAACACGATACACCACACTGTGCCACATCATAATCGTCCTCTGTCATTCTATCATACAGCACCCTAAGCATATCCGGATGCACATAATCGTCTGCATCCACAAATGTGATATATTTGCCGGTGCAGATATCCATTCCCAGATTACGTGCACCGCCACATTTTCCTTTTTTCTGTATTTTAAGAGATATAACATTCTCCGGGTATTTTCTTTGTAAGGATTCTAATATAGACCATGTATTGTCTGTCGATAAATCATCTATGAGTATCACTTCAAGGTTTTCAAAGCCATATGTCTGGCTGTAAATTGAATCAAAGCATCTCATAATATATTTTTGGACATTGTAGCATGGAATAATTACTGATATCTTGTCTTTACCATTCATAACATTTTCTCCATAATATATAAAATAATCAAATTAACTCTAACCTTAATTGTGTAACAGCACCTTGCATCTTTTCCAACCAATTTGTACTATTCCCTTTACAACTCACAAACTATACTGTTCACATGATATTTCTCTGCGACTCTCGGATTTTTCTTTGCGAACTGGCGGTTGATTCTCTTTTTGACTATCTCGCAGTCCTCACGCTTGATTCCGATGAGCATGATAAGAAACTGCACCTTTCCATACGAGGTATATATGTCACTGTAGCGGATTGATTCACCGACGCACTTCTTGAGCTGCCTTGAATACTTGTTTATCTTTGTCTCGCTCTGTACCTGTCTGTCTTCCTCGTCCTCGAGAGTACAGAGCATGAGATACACAGGTACCCTTGTGCGCTTCATAATACGGATGGACGCCTGGTATATTCCTTTGAATACCGGATAGCTGCAAAAATATCCGCCTCTTTCAGTTTCCTCCTGCTCGTTCATGCCCTCCTGGATGTTTTCCAGTATCTCATGTGCATGATTCATCTGATTACTGTATTTCTCAAGTATTTCCAAGAGTCTTGAAGATGGATAAATACCGCACTCCCTGAGATAATAGTCCACGACATCCGTGTATAACTCTTCCGCCTCATCATAGCGCCTGGTCTCTACCATCGCCTCCATGATGAGCTCCTCCCACTCATTGAACGGGTCGACCTTTGCCGCATATACTCCGATCTTCTCCAGTCCCTTGAATTGTTTTCTCTTTCGCAGTATGTACGCAGCTTCATTTATGATTTTCTCAAACATGGTGTGATAGCGTCTGGCCTCCTGTGCTATCCACGTCTCGCCTGTATATGCCACCAAAAACTCTCCCTTGTACAGATATAGTGCTTTTACGTACAGCTCAAGCATATTGTCTTCTATTTCCTTTATCCGCTCATCACACACTGTCTCTGCACTCTCTGATTCCTGTGGCATCTGCTTTTCCAGTGCACAGGCCTCGTTATAGAGCTTCTCAAACTCTGCTGCATCCTCTTCTATCTCTATATCCGGTGTCCAGTAATATATGCCTCCCTCCAAATATATGAGGTTCTTTCCCGGCAGTCCGAGCTGTGCGAGCTTTTGCTTTGTCTTGTATACAATAACTCTTAGTGCCGTGTGAGGTGCATCTATGTCACGCTCACCGATTACTATTTCCTCGAGCTTATCCTTTGCTATTCCGCAGTCAGAATAGTGTATCAAAGCCTGCATCATGCGGTTGAACTGGCTTTCCTTATGCATTTTTTCCGCCACAAATGGTGCCCCGTTATAGTCCATTCTGAAATTGCCAAACATCTGTACCTTGATTTTATGCGTCATAGGTGCCTCTCTTCCCGAGTTTTATAAACCTGCTTATTATAGAATTCATATTATCATTGACTCATATATTCAGCTAGTTTTTAACTAAACAAATTAATCTAATTATCATTATACATCAATTCCGCGCATGGCAATAACAACGACAATTTACACAAAAAGTGTCAAAACTCGTACTTGACAAATCGTAAGATATATGATAGCTATTCAAAGCCAGAAATAAAAAAAGATCCTGCAAGAAAATCTCACAGGATCCGGCTTTTCAGATATATTAAATTAGAAAATAGCATTTACAATTGTTGAACCAATGGCTGTTGCAAGGAATGCCAGTCCACACACGAGTGGAAGCTTGTTGTCATCCTCTTCTATTGCCCTTACTCCAAAGAATATGCTTACATATCCTACTACACCCGCAAATGTATGCAGCCAGCTGCTCACATTGCCAAAGAACTGGAATGGGATTATGTCAATGATTGCTGCCACCAGGATAATCGGAAGGTATACTGCATCATACAGACATGCTGCTGAAAGTGTCTGTGCAAATGTCACCTTTTTATCCTTCTGCACTGCGTTTAATACAACCAGAATGACTGCTGCCAGGATGAGTACTCTCACTGCCTCTCCTACGATTCCTGAGAAGATTCCCTCAAAGAAGCTCGCCGGGTAAAATGAGAATCCAAAGCCGCCTATGCTGCCAATTACGCTTGATAACAGATATACTACAGACAGCACTACCTCTACTATGGCAAATAAGCCAATAAATATAAAGCCTGATGCCATATTTGCATTCTTTACAAAGTCTGCTGCAGCCTGTGCCGGCTTCTTAACAAGACCCTTGTAGAATGTGATGATAGATGCCACATTCTTGTCATTCTGCAGCTGCTGTCCTGCTGCACTCACCTGCTGTGTGAAGTTATCAAACGCCTGCGACTGTGCGCTGCCCTGTGGCTGTCCATTGAACTGTCCCTGTGGCTGTCCGTTGAACTGTGCCTGTGCATTGCCCTGTGGCTGTCCGTTGAACTGTCCCTGTGCGCTGCCCTGCGGCTGTCCGTTAAACTGTCCCTGCTGCGCTGCATTATCTGCCTGTGCATTGTTGTCCTGTGTCTGATTTGGTGCCTGGGGCTCTGCCTGCTGACGACATGTGCATACCTCATCATCAGCTAACTGCCTGCCACAATTTGTACAGTATTTCATAACTGAAACCTCCTTAAAATAATTAATAA
>OGQI01001132.1_pt1 | contig 18922 bp, 16 predicted proteins | sample 1553171 | NCBI WGS metagenome assembly OGQI01 (sample SAMEA2579988, study PRJEB22360) | human gut metagenome | biome: human gut; feature: human-associated habitat; material: faeces | place: Denmark | collected 2008/2010
TCATTTGCCGGAAACGCCGACAACTCTTTTAATTTACCGATATCGTGGAAAATCGCCGCCGTAATCAGAAGATCCCGGTTCAAAAACGGATAATTCTGCGCAAAATAATTACAGTTTCTTGTCACGCTGACGGTATGTTCCAACAGACCCCCGACAAATCCATGATGTACACTCTTTGCTGCCGAATGAAATTTAAACCGGTCCGCAAATGTTTGATTGTCGAAAAATCTGTGCAGCAGCTGGTTCAGGTAAGGATTTTTCACAGAATCAATATATCCTGTCAATTCGGCATACATCTCCTCCACATCCTTGTCCGTACAAGGAAGATACTCCTTAGGATCAATGTCCTCCTCTGAAACACGGCGTGCACGCCGGATCGACATCTGCAGATTTCCCTGAAAGCTGGTGACATCTCCCGTAACCGCCACATAATCCAGCGCGTCAAACTCATCAATTCCCACAGAACCCGGATCCCAGATCTTGGCATCAATCGTTCCTGTTTTATCCTGCAGGATCACATTGTCGTATGCTTTTCCGGCTTTGGTCAGTGCCGCCTGTTTGAATTTACACAGATATACTTCATTTACTTTTTCTCCTTCTCGGAGAGATTCAATATATTTCATAATAACTCCTTATTTCCAATTTTACTGCAAAACCCCTGCTTTTAATTTACAGGTAATCTTTTTATACCCCCTAGTACCTTCCCGCATAACCGTAACCGAATAGGTTTCTTTCGGTGTCAGCTGCAACAGCACCTCCCGGAATTGCTCTGCACTTACAACCTCCTGGCCTGCAACGGAACGGATCACATCCCCGCTCTGCAGTCCCGCATCCATGGCAGGCGAATCTATCTCGACTTTTTTGATATATACGCCCTTCGGAATATCGTATTTCTGCGCAATATGCTGGGTAACAGTAGAAATGTGCACACCAAAATACGGCACCTCTTTGTCCGCAAATAATAGATCAATCACTGGCATCAGTTCTGATATTTCCACTGCAGTGAGCGTATTTGCAGAAGCCGCACTATAGCTTTGCATCACAACACCGACAAGTTCCCCATCCGTGTTGATCAGCACACCGCTTCCATTTTCACTGGCAACAATATCTGTCGTGTATACACTGTAATTATTGTCCGGAGTGGAAATTTCATTGTTGGTCGCCGTAATGGTTCCGGTCAAAATCGAATAATTCGTTCCAAGCGGGCTGCCAAGAGCAATCACAATGCTCCCCTTATGTATAGTATTCGAGCCTGCTGTTTTCATCACGGTAATGGCATTCTGCGTGGAATCTTCCAGATCCTCCAGATCCACGGTAAGTGCCGCAAGACCGGTATTCCCATCGTATCTGACCAGCTTTGCCTCTGCCACCGCATCATTTACAAAGGTAACTTTGATCTTTGCAGCATCTTTAATCGTTTTTTTCTCCGTAAGAATCCAGAGTTTACCTCCACTTTCTCCAATGATCGTGCCACAGCCCTGACCTTCCCGTTCATAAGAGTTGTTAAACCAGTCCGTATCACTGACCACCCCCGTGATCGTAACGATGGACTTATTTGCCGTATTTCCAATGGCGTACAGCTCTGTCTGAATCTGTTGGTAATCGTCTAGCGTCATCGGCTGTCTCTCTTCCGGAGTCTGTGTCTCCTCCTTTTCCTCAGACCCCTGCTCCGTTTCTTCCACCGATGCCTGCTGTGAATCCTGTGCTCCGGTATCCGGCACAGAACCTTCCTCCTGCCGCAGAACCGGAATCATAAAAAGCAGCACCAGACACACAGCCAGCGCAAATACACCCCCACAGGCAGCAGATTCCCCCAACCGGACCCACATACGTTTATAATTCTTTGGTTTGTCCTTAATCTGTTCTCTGACAAACGCATTCTTTGGTTGCTGTTTATCACTCATAACCACTATTATATTCGCATTTCCATGCACTTGCAACAATCACATTATTTTTCTTTTCCAAAATGGCACTTTGCGTTATAATACAAGAGAGAATACTATATAAAAAGGAATATCACTATGAATCAGAAAGTTTATCATACACTTGAATATTATAAAATACTGGAGCATCTGGCAGATTATGCCAGCTGTGAAGAGGCAAAAGACCGCTGTCACAAACTGGTTCCCCTGACCGATCCTGCGGAAATTGCACACCTGCAGGAAACTACGGCAGACGCACTCAGCCGCCTGTACCGCGGAAGTGGCATCAGTTTTTCCGGCGTTCACAATGTCAACGCTTCCCTGAAACGTCTCGATATCGGTGGCACCTTAAATACCACAGAGCTCCTTACGATCTGTTCTCTGTTGGAAGTTGCCAAGCGGGTCAAAGCATACGACCGAAGCGACCGCAACGATGAAAAAACAGATTCCCTGTCACCGCTTTTTTCACAGATCCAGCCGCTTTCTCCCCTTTTGGATGAAATCCGCCGCTGTGTTGTCGGGGAAGACGAAATTGCAGACGACGCCTCTGCGGCACTTTCTAAAATCCGTAAATCCATCCGGGGGATGAACGACCGCATTCACGCACAGCTGACTGGTCTTATGAACAACACAACCACCCGCAGCTATCTGCAGGATGCTGTAAAGACCAGGCTGGTCAGGGCATCCTCATTTTTTTCTATATGAAGTCTATACAGAGTCTATAGGAGGCAGGAATGGCACAATGGTATGGTCTGACCCAGGAAGAAGTTTTAAAGCGCCTTGGCACCAACAGGACCGGGCTAAATGAGAAAGAGGCAGAAAGAAGGCTGGAAACATATGGGGAAAATGTTTTAAAAGAACAGGAAGAAATTGACCGCATTTTAGCAGATCTTTCCAACCGTGTGGCAGAAAACGCAAACGGAATCCGTCAGGATTATACTGTTCTTGCGGAACTGGATTTTATTTTTGCCAAAGCCGAACTTGCCAAAAGTTACAACGGTGTTGCCCCTGTCTTTAATGAAGAGGGGCGGATCAACATCCGCAAAGGCCGCCACCCACTCTTAGATCCTAAGAAAGTGGTTCCGATTGATGTACGTCTCGGTGCGGATTTCCGGCAGCTGATCGTGACCGGTCCAAACACCGGTGGTAAAACCGTCTCTTTAAAAACGGTGGGACTGCTGACTCTGATGGGACAGTCCGGTCTGCACATTCCGGCCGGAGATCGCTCGGAACTTGCCATTTTTCACGAAATTTTTGCAGATATCGGAGATGAACAGAGTATTGAGCAAAGCCTGAGTACGTTTTCTTCCCACATGACCAATATCGTCCGCATTTTACAAAAGGCGGATGACCAGAGCCTGTGTCTGTTTGACGAACTCTGCGCCGGTACCGATCCGACCGAAGGTGCCGCACTTGCCATCTCCATCTTAAACAAACTGCACCAGTATGGAGCGGTCACCATGGCTACCACGCATTACAGTGAATTGAAAGTTTATGCGCTCTCCACAGAAGGTGTTGAAAATGCCTGCTGTGAATTTGATGTCGATACGCTCAGTCCTACCTACCGTCTGCTGATCGGTATTCCGGGAAAAAGTAATGCGTTTGCCATCAGTTCCAAACTCGGACTAGCAGAAAATATCATTGAAGATGCCAAAGGCCGCCTGAGTGAGCGCGACGTCAATTTCGAAGATATGCTTGCCAATCTGGAACAGAGCCGTATCACCATTGAAAAAGAACAGCTGGAAATCCAGAAATATAAAGCAGAAATTGAAGATTTAAAGAAGAAACTGACCGCCAAAAATGAGCGTCTGGACAACAGCCGTGACGAGATCCTGCGCAAAGCCAATGAAGAAGCCGTACAGATTCTCAAAGAAGCCAAAGACCTTGCCGATGAGACCATCCGCAATTTCAACAAGTACGGACAGGGACAGGCACCTATGTCCAAAATGGAAAAAGAACGCAGCCGTGTACGTGACAAAATGAGTGCCAGTGAAAAAGCACTCTCCATGAAGAAAAAGGAAACGGTCAACCACAAAGTACCTAAAAAGCTGCGCATCGGTGATTCCGTGCGTGTACTGTCCATGAACTTAAAGGGAACCGTGCACACACTGCCAAACGCCAAAGGGGATCTGTATGTCCAGATGGGAATCTTACGTTCCCTGGTCAACATCAAAGATCTGGTACTGATCGATGAAGATGCCTCTCCGGCAGCAAAAAAATACGGAGGTACTTCTTCCGGAAAAATAAAAATGAGCAAAGCGGCATCCGTTTCTACAGAGATCAATCTGATTGGTATGACGGTAGACGAAGCCATTGCCCATCTGGATAAATATCTTGATGACGCCTATGTGGCTCATCTGCCATCCGTCCGGATCGTTCACGGAAAAGGAACCGGTGCACTGCGCAATGCCGTGCAGGCACATCTGAAAAACCAGCGGTACGTGAAATCTTACCGGATGGGAGAGCCGTCTGAGGGCGGTGCCGGTGTGACCATTGCTGCTTTTGATGTTTAAATACCTATTGATTTTTTATAATAAGGAGGGATTTCCATGTCCAAACAGAAAATACTGATTGTGGACGATGACAATAATATTGCAGAACTTATTTCCCTGTATCTGACCAAGGAATGCTATGATACCAAAATCGTCAATGACGGGGAAGAAGCCCTGCACGCATTTGAACACTATAACCCTAACCTGATCCTGCTTGATCTGATGCTTCCGGGCATTGACGGCTATCAGGTCTGTCGGGAAATCCGTCATGTTTCAGATGTACCGATCATCATGCTTTCTGCAAAAAGTGAAGTATTTGACAAAGTTCTCGGACTGGAACTCGGAGCGGATGATTATATCATGAAGCCATTTGACCCTAAGGAAATGGTTGCCCGCGTAAGAGCTGTCCTGAGAAGATATCAGGTTGGACAACAGAATGATACTTCTGTTGAAAAAACAAAATGTGCGGAGTTTGACGGATTGACGATCAATCTTACAAACTACTCTGTTGTGTGTGACGGACATCCTGTTGATATGCCGCCAAAAGAATTAGAACTCCTTTACTGTCTTGCTGCATCACCGAATCAGGTATTCACAAGAGAGCAGCTCTTAGACCGTATCTGGGGCTATGAATATATCGGCGATACCCGTACCGTCGATGTGCACATCAAACGTCTCCGCGAGAAGATCAAGGATCACAATGGCTGGAGTCTCAGCACTGTATGGGGAATCGGTTATAAATTTGAAGTAAAATAACAGCAGGTTAATATCATGAAAAGTACATTATATTTAAAATTTATATTTATCTATATTGTGTTCGGATTCTTAAGCCTTTTTACAGCCGCAACACTGACAGAGAACCTGGTCAGTACGCCGATTTTTAACCGCGTAAGTAACAGTATGTACCGGGAAGCTACGATGGTTGCCAACGACTATCTTCCCGGTTATTTTTCCGGCGGATTAACAGAATCTGACGCACAGATGATCTTATCCGGAATAGAGACACAGCTTGACGCTGCAGTCTGGTTCGTTTCAAAAGATGGAAAAGTAATCCTTTCTGCACAGTCCGGGAGCTACCCGTCCGCGCCTGATTCCATTAAAGATTTCGACCCGGCGGAATCCGGAAGCGATCGTTCACAGACTGGTGATTATCACGGATATTTTGACAATGATGTGATCACTGTCACTGTACCGGTAACTTACGGGTATTCTCCAAAAGGATATCTGATGATCCACCAGTATACCTCTGTTGTGGATACCATGACAGACACACTGATGCGTGGTGTATATATTACATTCATCGTAATCTTCCTGCTTTCGTTCATTATCCTGCTGGCGTTCCATTTCCTTGTGTACCGTCCGCTTCATAAGATTACCGAAGCAGCAACCCAATATGCTTCCGGTAACCTGGAATATGAGATTCCTGTCACAACTGAAGATGAGATGGGTTATCTGTCCGCATCACTGAACTACATGTCCTCTCAGCTTAGGGATATGGAAGATTATCAGAAGAAATTTGTGGCAAATGTGTCTCATGATTTTCGTTCTCCACTTACCTCCATCAAAGGTTATGTGGAAGCCATGACAGACGGAACCATCCCACCAGAATTACATGAAAAATACCTGAAGATCATCTTATTCGAAACAGAACGCCTGACAGATCTGACACAGGATCTTCTGACGTTAAATGAATTTGACACCAATCACCTGCTTCTCAACCGGGAAGTATTCGATATTCACGAGATGATCAAGCATGTAGCGGCATCTTTCGAAGGTGTCTGCACACAGAAGAAGATTTCCATCGAATTGGTCTTCGCAACAAAACACCTGAACGTCAACGCTGACAAACGAAAAATCCAGCAAGTCTTATACAACCTGCTGGACAATGCGATTAAATTCAGTGATCCGAATTCCATCGTCACGATTGAGACGACAGACCGCGGAGAAAAAGTATATACCTCTGTAAAAGATAACGGTATGGGTATTCCAAGATCAGCGCTTGGGAAAATCTGGGAACGCTTTTACAAGAGTGACCTCTCCCGTGGAAAAGATAAGAAAGGTACCGGACTTGGACTTGCGATCGTGAAAGAAGCAATTCAGGCACATGGGGAGAATATTACCGTGGTGAGTACGGAAGGAGTCGGAACCGAATTCTCCTTTTCACTTCCGAAGGTTGCTGGCTAATTTATCATTGTGACCTCTCAGTCCATGAGAAAGAGTTGGAACTTCTTAAGTAAAAAAATCGGCCGTTAGCCGGTTAAAAATCATTTGTCTGAGCGATCAGCGAGTTATGATTTTTGACCGGCTGCTTTTAGGCCGATTTTTTTGCTTTAGATGTTCCCCATGATTGAATCCGCACAGCAATCCCTTCTATACTTTTATTCAGGACCGGGGTAAGCCGCCATGATACATTAAATTTTTCTACTTACTATACAGAATCTTCTGCACCTCATCCGTCTTCAGATTCTTTTTCGTCACCCATGTATATCCCGTATTAACCACAGCCTCATTTCCCATATTCAGAGAAGCCCTTGCTGCAGCCACAACGGTTGCATATCCCATGCCAAATGGGTTCTGTACGATCAGTCCGTTAACTTTACCGTCTTTCAGATCCTGAATCCCATCATCGTTGGCATCGAAGCCGATGACTTTCACTTTTTTCTCCATTTTATTTCTTTCCAGACCATCGACTGCAAGTTTTACGGAATCCCCGTTTGCAGCAAAGCAGCCTGTAATATTTGGATGTTTTGCAAGGATATAATCAACTACCTGATCTTCAGTGATACTGTCTGCTGTTACAACATCTTCTCCTGTGAGCTGTCCCTCCGGAAGTTCACTGTCTTTTGGTCGGTAGGTTCCGGCATTGATCTCATCGGATACTGTCTTCTGCATATTGCTCAGTTCATCCATGTGGTATACATTGACCACTGAAATATTCGGATGATTTGCTTTCAATTCTTCTGTTACAGCTTTTTCTCTCTGAAGAGCTGCCTGTGATTTGGAATCCTGAATGAACAGCACCGCTTCTCCGCTGTCGCCCATCTCTTCCGCAAGTCTCTGTGCCGCTTCCTTTCCTGCAGCTACATTGTCTGTGGATACATCTGCAGCCACACCCTGATAATCTGATCCGGAATCAAAAGTTACGATCGGAATCTCACTGTCTGTTGCAAGATCGAATTGCACCTGGCATGCCTGCAGGTCTACGATCGAAATGCCCACTGCGACCGGATATCTGTCCAGTTCTTCATCCAGAAGATTTACCTGGTCATCGACATTATCTGCTGTATCCGGTGCATTAAATGCTACTTTCACCTTATCTTTTCCTGTATACCCAAGATTTGTATTAATATCTTCCGCAGCCTGCGCTACACCTTTTTTCACTTCATCCCAGTACTGTGTTCCGTTCGCTTTTCCGATAATGGAAATATAATCGCCTTTTTTCAGCTTTAATCCGTCCGTATTATTATATGCCGCCGGAGTGATCAGATCTAATTTCCCCTGATATGCGTTTTCTTCTGTCTTAGTTGTATTCTTTTCTGACTCAATCTTTTTCTCTTCATCGGTTGCTTTTGATGTCTGCTGACATCCACATACAAGCAGTGCTGTAGCCAGCAGCATGGCAATGATTCTGTTTTTCTTCATTTTCCTCTCTCCTATATCTGGTATCATTTCTACTTATACTTAATACTTCTAACTTTTGATTATATTTTTTTCTTATATTTTTTCAGCACCATATACTATACACCAAAACGGTGAAAAATTGTTGAAATTTTTCTTAATTTTCCTCTATGACTTTTATATTTCTGTAGAAATACTTTTTTCCCCTTTATTGTGATAGCTTTTTCTAACATAAGTTAGTTATAGCTAAACTTTTATGTATTTCTAAAAAAACATTCTATTCCCTTGTTTATTTTTATTTTTTGTATTATTATAAGAACAGAGACAGCGAATTGGATTATGTCTAGAATATTTAATCTCAAAGGAGGGTACATACTATGGCACACGTAATTGGTGATGAATGTGTAAGCTGCGGATCTTGCGAAGCTGAATGTCCAGTAGGAGCTATCGCTCAGGGAGCAGATCATTATGAGATCGATGCTGACGCTTGTGTAGATTGTGGCGCTTGTGCTGCTCAGTGTCCAGTAGGAGCAATTTCTGAAGGTTAATAACGCAGAATAAGTAAGATAAGAATGCACGGTACATTTTGTATCGTGCATTTTTTTGTTTTAATATTTTGTATATTATTTCTTTTTTAATAAATTTATTTCTCTCGACGGATTCTGACGAATTCGGTGATCTTTCCTGTGCTATGATACATTTACCCATAAGGGACAAGTATTATAAGATAAGGGGGTATCTAACATGGGAAATCATATGAATACTTTAGAACAGATAAAACGTGAGACCAGAGATGATGCCAGACTGTATGCCTGTATCCGGGATCTTTATGATCAGGGAGTTTCTCTCTCTGATTTAAAAGCACTGATTCCCGATATCAGACGGACCAGAGAACAGTTACAGTTAAAACGCATGCTGCAGAATAACAACGAAGTTCTCATGGCAATGTTCAGTCAGGAGATGTCCTTTCTTCTGGATGCAAAAGAACGCCATGAAGAATTAGAATTCAAAAAACTGGATCAGTTGATCCGCCAGCAGCAATCCTTCCGGAAAGCATCGGCCGAAACCGGTCCAGTTAAGAAATTAAAAAGAATCTTCCTGTCTGCTTAAGTTGGCAAACTTTGTATATTCGCCAAGCCAAGCCAGATTAACGGTCCCTACCGGGCCGTTTCTTTGTTTTGCGATAATTATTTCTGCCTGTTTTTTGAACTCTGAATCTTTATTGTAGTATTCGTCTCGGTAAATGAACATTACCACGTCCGCATCCTGCTCGATGGCTCCGGATTCACGAAGGTCCGAAAGCATCGGTCTTTTATCCGGACGGCTTTCTACCGCACGGCTTAACTGTGACAGGGATACTACCGGCACATTCAGCTCTCTGGCAAGTCCCTTTAACTGTCGGGAAATGTCTGAGACTTCCTGCTGTCTGGACTCCGAACTTCTTCCCACACTTCCGGTCATCAACTGCAAGTAGTCAATGATGATAATATCAAGTCCGTGTTCCAGTTTGTACTTTCTGCATTTCGATCTGAGTTCTGAGATAGAGATACCCGGAGTATCATCAATGATCAGCTTCGACTGACCGATAATCCCAGCTCCTTCTATCAGTTTCTCCCAGTCGGAATCTTTCATATTACCGGTTCTTAGGGACTGGGCATCTACCTGGGACTCCAGAGAAAACAGTCGGTTCACCAGCTGTTCTTTTGACATCTCCAGACTGAAGATTGCTACTGCTTTATTCTTCTTAAATGCCATATACTGCGCAATGTTTAATACAAACGCCGTTTTTCCCATAGATGGACGGGCTGCGATCAGAATAAAATCTGACGGCTGAAATCCGGAAAGTTTATAATCCAGATCAATGAATCCCGTCGGTATTCCCGTAACGGTTCCTTTACTCTTAGACGCCTTCTCAATCTTATCTAATGCATTTAAAACAACCTGTTTGATCGGTACGTAATCACCGGTCGTACGTCTCTGTAATAACTGAAACATGGATTTCTCTGTCTGTTCCATAATCGACTCTACCGGCTCTTTTCCCGCATAGCACATATTTTCAATTGATTCGTTCAGTTTAATCATCTTACGCATTAACGACTTATCTGCCACAATCTGTGCGTAATATTTCACGTTCGCAGAAGTCGGCACTGCTGTCACCAGGTCTCTGACAAATTCCAGACTGGCAATCTCCGCCGGTACGTCCTTTTCCTTCAGTCTTTCCTGCAAGGTGATCAGATCGACCGGTTTTCCTTCATTGAACAGTTCGATCATCGAGTCAAAGATCACTCCGTATGACGCCTGATAAAAATCATCACCACTGATGATTTCTCCTGCAGTGGTGATGGCATCTTTATCCATAAGCATGGCGCCGACCACAGACTGTTCTGCTTCGATGCTGTGTGGCATGACTCGTTTGATGAGTGCTTCTTCCACGCCTGAATTCCTCCTATGCTTCTTCTTTTACAACAACTTTCAGCTCTGCTGTTACCTTTGGATGCAGCTTAACCGGTACATTATGTGTTCCCAGTGTTCTGATTGCTTCTTTTAACTGTACTTTCTTCTTGTCGATCGTAAGATCCATCTGCTTTTTAACCTCTTCTGCGATCTCTTTTGAAGATACGGAACCGAATGCTTTGCCGCCTTCTCCCATCTTGATCGCAACTTCGATCTTACCTGCTTCGATCTTCTTGCCAAGTTCCTGCGCATCTTCATACTGCTGCTGTGCAATCTTATCGTCGTTGGCTTTCTTTAACTTCAGGTCATTTAAGTTCTTTCCGTTGGCTTCTACACCTTTATTTTTCTTTAAGATAAAGTTTCTTGCGTATCCGTCGCTGACGTTTACGATCTCTCCTTTTTTACCAAGTGACTTTACGTCTTCTGTCAAAATTACTTTCATTACAAGTCTCCTCCTTCTATCATCTCGTCAATCACCTGTTTTAAGCAGGCTACCGCTTCATCCATATCCGTATGGTTGAACTGCGCTCCCGAAGCGTTCATGTGACCACCTCCGCCCAGACGTTCCATGATGATCTGTACATTGACCTCATCGATCGAACGTGCGCTGACGTATATTCTTCCATTATATTCGGTTAATACAAACGATGCCTTGATCTCACTGATATCCAGCAGTTCATTTGCTGCCTGTGCCCCGATGATCGTCGGGCTTTCGATGTGAAGATCCACACCTCTTGCGATGGCAAATTTATTATGATAAACCTCCGCGCTACTGATGATCTCTGCTTTCGCTCTGTAAGATTCCATGTCATCACGGAATAATTTTCTTACTAATGTGATATCTGCACCGCATCTTCTTAAGAATGCCGCTGCTTCAAAAGTACGGACTCCGGTACTATTCACAAAGTTGTTGGTATCGATCATGATACCGGCATACAGGCTGCTCGCCTCAATCTTTGGAATCTTGATTCCGTCTACGATATACTGCAATACTTCTGATACCATCTCACATGCCGATGATGCATACGGTTCAATATAAGACAGCAGCGCATTGTCGATATTATCACTGCTCTGTCTGTGATGATCCAGAACCACGATCGTCTTGGTCGTCTTCAGAAGTTCCTCACATTCTGTCATCATCGGACGGTTCGTATCTACTACTACAACCATCGAATTCTCATCCGCCATATTCATCGCCTGTGACGATGTCAGGAACAGATCGTCTGGGTAATTCGGATCCTGTTCGAATAATTCATATAATGGTCTGAGCGATGCAGATACTTCATTAATTACAATATAAGCACGTTTTTCCAAAGCCAGTGCCGCACGGTAGATTCCCATTGCCGCACCGAACGCATCCACGTCTGTCAGCTTATGTCCCATAACAAAGATCTTATCTTTGACCGTGATAAATTCACGCAGTGCCTCTGCTTTTACACGCGCCTTTACACGGGTATTCTTTGCTGTCTGTTCACGTTTGCCACCATAATAAGTCACACCGTTACAGTCCTTGATAACTGCCTGATCGCCGCCTCTTGCAAGCGCAAGATCAATCGCAACACGTGCATAGTTGTAACTCTGCGCATAAGAATCAGAACTCAGTCCAAGTCCGATACTTAATGTCGCCGGGATTCCATTTCCGATATTGACGGATTTTACATCGTCCAGCAGGGAGAACTTATCTTCTTCCAGCTGTTTGAAGTAAGATTTCCGGATGATGATAAAATATTTATCATTCTCCAGTTTCTTAACGATTCCGTCAACCTTCGCAATATACTGGTTGATCTTACGGTCTACCAGTGCCATCAGAAGTGACTGCCTGACTTCTTCCACACTGTCGATCACTTCATCATAGTTATCAATGTAAACCAGCCCGGCAACCATCCTCTGCTCTTCGTTCTCTCGGATAATACGGTTAAGTTCCGTAACATCCTGAAGATATACAGCTATAAAATATTCTTTTTCCTTTGGCAGCTCCATAAGCTGTTCTGTATCACTAAATCCTTCTACTGATACTCTCCGGATCTCTGCCTGATACTCTTTGTCATCATAATACACTTCCATTGTGACCGTCCGTTGGTCCTCTTTTGGAAATATACTCCGGTTCAATTCAGGAATGTATTTGCTGATATAAGCTTCTCCCTTGGGTTTACCTCCCAGGATTGCTTCAAATTCATCGTTCATCCAGATCGCTTTTCCATCATCCAACAGGATCGCATAAGGAATCGACAGTTCTCTCAGCAATGTATTCTGAACAATGCCATACTGTGCAGCAAACTCTACCAGGTCTTTCATAATGATGTTCTTACTGTAAAAATACAGTCCACCCACCATAATGATATATGCAACTACAAATACGGCCATCAGGATTCCCGCTCTGTGATCCAGCTTATAAACCCACAAATCCATTGCTATGAGAAGAAGGGACATAATAGCCGGCCACTGGATGTAAAGTTTGAGTTGTCCTTTGAGCTGCACTTTTCCTTTTTCATTCTTCTTTTCCATGATTCTCGCCTCTGTGTGTGAGTATTTCTCACTCCTTTGGCAGTGCCTGTCAGTAATCTGATCATCCACTGCTCTTTACATACGTGGATATTATACCATTTATCCCCTGAAAAAGAAAGACGGGAAATCCTTAACGTTCTGTTAAGTATTTCCCATCATCCGGTGTTCATTTTTATGATTTATGATTCATATCCGTTTGGATTCTGTGACTGCCATCTCCATGTATCGGCACACATCTCATCCAGCCCTTTTTCAGCCTTCCAGCCAAGCACTCTTGCTGCCTTGGCAGGATCTGCATAACACATCGCGATATCTCCGGCTCTTCTTGGTTTGATCTCATATGGAATCTCTTTTCCACATGCTTTGCCGAATGCTTTTACCATATCAAGCACGGAATATCCAACACCCGTTCCAAGATTGATCACATCAAGTCCCGGATTGCTGAAGATATAGTTAATTGCTTTTACGTGTCCTTTTGCAAGATCTACTACATGAATGTAGTCACGGACTCCGGTTCCGTCCGGTGTGTCATAGTCATCTCCGAATACGCCGAGTTTTTCAAGCTTTCCTACTGCCACCTGTGAAATATATGGCATCAGGTTGTTCGGGATTCCCTTTGGATCTTCTCCGATACGTCCGCTTTCATGCGCTCCGACCGGGTTGAAATAACGAAGCAGGATGACATTCATATCCGGATTTGCCTTCTGTACATCTGTCATGATCTGTTCCATCATAGACTTTGTCCATCCATAAGGATTCGTACACTGTCCCTTCGGGCACTCCTCTGTGATCGGCATCTCTTCCGGACTTCCGTATACAGTTGCAGAAGAGCTGAATACAATATTCTTAACACCGGTCTGTTTCATAACATCCATCAGCGTCAGAGTTCCTGTTATATTATTACGGTAGTACTCTAATGGCTTCTGTACAGATTCTCCGACTGCCTTCAATGCTGCACAGTGAATCACCGCATCTACACCCTCTTTTTCCATCATTGCCTTCAATGCAGTTTCATCCATTACATCTCCTTCATAAAATGTAATGTGCTTTCCAGAAAGCTCTTCTACTCTCTTTAAAGATTCTTTTGATGAATTGCACAGATTGTCATATACAACAACTTCATACCCTTCATTCAAAAGTTCCAGTGCTGTGTGACTTCCGATATAACCGGCGCCTCCGGTGATTAATATTTTCTTTGTCATTACGATACCTCCTATTTTTACCTTTACTGCATATATCATTATAAGAATCTGTAATTTTCCTGTACATACAAAAAACTCTACAAAATATACACTTTTTTTCTTCTGGACATATCGTATTTTAATTATATCTATTTTTCCTTTTCCAGAATCCTCTGCATCTTCCCTTTGATCCTCTGAAGTGCATTATCAATCGTCTTCGGACTCCGGTCCAGAAGCTTTGCAATTGTCTTATAATCGGTCCCCATCAGGTGTAAATACAAGACTCTGCGTTCCAGTTCACTTAAATCCTTTTCCAGCCGTTCTTCCAGCGACTTTGCATGTTCCTGACTGACAAGCAGTTCTTCCGGATTTGTCTCATGTTCTGATTCCATCATATCGATCAGAGAACCTTCGCCATCTTCCCTTTCATACAAAGAAATGTAACTGTTAAGCGGGCTGTGTTTCTTTCTGTTCGAAGCTTCGATTGCCGAATAGAGCTGTCTCGTCACACACAGTCTTGCAAAACTGAAGAAAGAAGCTTCCTGATCCACATCATAATCCTGAACAGCTTTGAAAAGACCGATCATTCCTTCCTGGATCAGGTCGTCTGTCTCTCCTCCGATCAAAAACATGGCTCTTGCCTTTTTGCGGACAAACTCCTTGTATTTTTCCATCAGATAATCAGATATTTCCGTCTCTCCCTGTCGCAGTCTGAAAATCAGTTCTTCGTCGCTGTACTGATCGTAACGGCTCATTCTGTTTCCCCTTTTATTTGCTGCTTTTTACCAGTCTCTGTCTTACGATTTCATAGGCAAGAACTCCTGCTGCCACAGAAGCATTCAGAGAATCAATGTCTCCCTTCATCGGTATGGATGCTGTGAAATCACATGCTTTACGTACCAGACGGCTGACACCCTCTCCCTCATTTCCGATCACAAGTCCCATCGGTCCTGTCAGATCCAGATCATACATGGTCTCTCCGCCCATATCTGCGCAGACAAACCAGATTCCTTTTTCTTTCAGCTCGTCAATGGTCTGTCCAAGATTGGCAACCTTGGCAACCGGTGTATAATTCAGTGCGCCTGCCGACGTCTTGGCAACCGTAGCAGTCAGTCCTACTGCTCTGTGTTTGGGAATGATCACACCATGAGCACCTGCGAGATTTGCGGTACGGATGATAGCTCCCAGATTATGAGGATCCTCAATATTATCAAGAAGAATGATAAACGGAGGCTCTCCTTTATCTTCTGCTTTTTTCAGAATATCTTCCACTGTAGAATAATCATAAGCCGCAACCTGTGCGATCACACCCTGATGTGCACCTGTCTCGCTCATGGAATCCAATCGTTCCTTTGGAACAAATTTTACAATGGTATCATGTTTTCTGGCTTCTCTTGCGATGGTGCGGACCGGTCCGTCCTGACAGCCATCCAGAATAAACAGTTTATCAACACATTTACCGGAACGAAATGCCTCAAGGACCGCATTTCTTCCTTCTATCATTTCAGTCAATTTAAATTTCCTCCTTCTCAAGTCCTGCATGGACCAGTTCCAGTATCCTTGAAAAATCCTCTTTCAGATAAAGATATCCCATCAACGCCTCAAAACCTGTAGCACGCCGGTAATCTGCCATGGTCGCATGTTTGGCCATGGTAGCGGAATGGGCATTTCTTCCTCTCCGGTATACACTTTTTTCCTCTTCTGTCAGAAGCGGTTCAATGATCTCCATCATACCCGACTGTGCAGATGCTTTTACAAGGCTGCTGGCTTTTTTGTGGAGACGATTTACCGGACAATTCGCTTTTTTCACAAGAATAGTACGGATCACCAGCTCATAAACGCCATCCCCGATATAGGCCAGCGTCAGCGGCGAATAGGTCCGAAGGTCTGCGTCTTTCAGATCAAACAGCTCTTTCAGTTTCTTTAAGCTCTCTGCCATTTCACACCTTCTCTTGTATCTTTAAGGATGATACCTTTTTTCAGGAGCTCATCTCGGATCTCATCTGCTCTCTTGAAATCCTTTGCCTTTCTTGCAGCCTTACGCTCCTCAACAAGCACCTTGACCTCATCAGGGATATCCTCTTCACCGTCAGCACTGAGCTTCTTTGCAGCTTCTATCAGACCAAGTGAAAGCACCTTGTCAAAATCCTCGATAAGGGCAAGCTTTGTTTCATTGTTAGTGTCAGCTTTAAGAACGTCATACAGAACAGTGATAGCATTTGAAGTGTTTATATCGTCATCAAGCGCCGCTTTGAAGCTACCCTTGAACTTCTCAAAATCCTCAAGCTCCACCACCTCGTCAGACTTCTTGTCAGCCATAAGCTGTGCTATCCTTGCAGTGAGCTTGTTGTATGCTGTCTTTGCATTGTCAAGGTTTTCGTATGTGAAAACAAGTGACTTTCTGTAGTGTGACTGCAAGCAGAAGAATCTGTATACCAGTGGGTCATAGCCCTTTGACTCCAGCAGTGAAACAGTAAGGAACTCGCCCTTAGACTTTGACATCTTTCCGCTGTTTGTGTTAAGGTGCAGGATATGGAACCAGTAGTTGCACCACTTGTGACCAAGATAAGCCTCAGACTGTGCTATCTCGTTTGTGTGGTGTGGGAAAGCGTTGTCGATACCGCCGCAGTGAATGTCAAGTCTTTCGCCAAGATGTTTCATTGAAATGCAAGAGCACTCGATATGCCAGCCAGGGTAGCCCACACCCCAAGGAGAATCCCATTTAAGCTCCTGATCGTCGAACTTAGACTTTGTGAACCACAGTACAAAGTCAGCCTTGTTGCGCTTGTTTGTGTCCTCCTCAACGCCCTCACGAACGCCGACCTCAAGATCTTCCTCATTAAAGTTGTGGAAAACATAATACTCTTTCAGCTTTGAAGTATCAAAATAGATGTTTCCACCTGCCTCATAAGCATAGCCCTTGTCCATAAGAGCAGATATCACCTTGATAAAATCACTAATACAGCCCGTTGCAGGCTCAACAACGTCAGGTCTTTTGATATTTAGCTTCTTGCAGTCCTCAAAGAAAGCGTCAGTGTAGAATTTTGCAATCTCCATAACAGTCTTATGCTCACGCTTTGCGCCCTTGAGCATTTTATCATCGCCTGTATCGCCGTCAGAAGTAAGATGACCAACGTCAGTGATGTTCATTACTCTCTTTACGTCATAACCGTCATAGCGGAGATACTTTTCCAAAACGTCCTCCATTATATAGCTTCTCAGATTGCCGATATGGGCATAGTGATAAACTGTAGGACCGCAGGTATACATTGACACCTTGCCCGGCTCGTTTGGTACAAATTTTTCGATCTTGTGAGTAAGCGTGTTATAAATGTTCATTTATCTTTACCTCTTTCCTTATATTTTACTGCTCTTTCTTTCCAATCTTTTCAAGCTCAGCCACTCTCTTTTCCAGCTTAGCTATCTGTATTCTTGTCTGGCAAAGCTCCTGAGCCACAGGGTCAGGGATATGCACCTGATCGAGGTCGCAGGTGCGCTTGCCGTTCTGCTTAACTATCCTTGCAGGCACGCCCACAGCCGTTGAGTTTGCTGGAACAGGCTCAAGAACTACCGCATTTGCGGCTATCTTTGCATTGTCCCCCACAGTGAATGGTCCAAGCACCTTTGCACCGCACCCTACCATAACATTGTTTCCAAGGGTCGGGTGTCTTTTACCGTGGTCTTTACCTGTTCCGCCAAGGGTACAGCCCTGATACAGCAGGCAGTAATCGCCTATCTCAGCGGTCTCACCTATAACAACACCCGAGCCGTGGTCGATAAGCAGACCCTTGCCTATCTTAGCACCTGGGTGTATCTCGATACCTGCAAACTGCGAAATACATCTTGCGATGACCTTGTGCTTGTGAACATAGAACCAGTGCGACACCCTGTAAAAAGCCACAGCGTGAAGCCCCGAATATGTGAGGATCTCCAGCGTGCTAGTTGCCGCAGGATCTCTGTCCTTTATAGTCTGAATATCATGCTTTATATTTTCCAAAATCGTCATATCTATCTCTCCCTTTCTAAGAAAAAACCTCCGGAATGGCGTTTCACCACTCCGGAGGCAGATTATGATCTACGGTCCCACTCCGATTTCCTGTACAAAATTTTGTACAGCTCAATATCTTTAACGCAGACCCTACGGAGAGGAATACTAAGCTTTCGCCGTTGTTCGCTCCCTGCTGTCAGCCGCACTTCACTGAAAGTCCTTGAAGCCTTGCACCAAACGGCCCCTCTCTGAAAATTACCTCACAGCTACTCTTGCTGATACGCATTTATATATTAAGTTATCATATGCCGCAACACGTCGGCAGGCCACATTATTTGCCCGAATCTATATACTTCCAGTATCCCTTGAGATAAACTGCACCAGAAATGACTGTCAGCACAACAGCAATCCAAATGAGTATCTCGTTTGCGATAAACACAGGTGTTCCCCAGTTAAGGTCAGGGCTGCCTTTTTCCGCAGGCATGACGATCTGCAAAACCATTATAGCAATAAGCGCAACCATAGTGAAAGCAGTTTTGAGTTTACCCCATATTCCTGCAGCGACCACAACGCCCTCGCTTGCCACAACAAGTCTAAGACCCGTTACCATAAACTCTCTCGCAAGTATCAGTACCACCGCAACAGGGTCTATCCAACGTTCAAATGTGAAGCAGATAAGCGCCGTCATAACAAGAAGCTTGTCTGCAAGCGGGTCAAGAAACTTTCCGAATGTTGTAACAAGATTGTGCTTTCTTGCTATCT
>OGQI01001139.1_pt1 | contig 18863 bp, 21 predicted proteins | sample 1553171 | NCBI WGS metagenome assembly OGQI01 (sample SAMEA2579988, study PRJEB22360) | human gut metagenome | biome: human gut; feature: human-associated habitat; material: faeces | place: Denmark | collected 2008/2010
TTATATTATGATCGCAGACGCACAGGCGCTTACGGATAATGCAGAGCATCCGGAGAAAGTTCGCCAGAATATTCTTCAGGTTGCATTGGATTATCTGGCATGCGGTATTGATCCTGAGAAGGCTACTATTTTCATTCAGTCCATGGTTCCGGAGCTTACAGAGCTTAGTTTTTATTATATGAACCTGGTGACTGTATCCCGTGTACAGCGTAACCCTACAGTAAAGGCTGAGATCCAGCAGCGTAACTTTGAAGCCAGCATTCCGGTTGGTTTCTTCTGCTATCCGATCAGTCAGGCAGCCGATATTACTGCATTCCGTGCAACTGCTGTTCCGGTTGGTGAAGACCAGATGCCAATGATCGAGCAGTGTAAGGAAATCGTTCACAAATTCAACAGCGTATACGGCGAGACTCTGACCGATCCTAAGATCGTACTTCCGGGCAATCAGGCATGTCTCCGTCTGCCGGGAATCGATGGCAAAGCCAAGATGAGCAAATCTCTCGGCAACTGCATCTATCTGTCTGACGAAGCAGATGACATCCGTAAGAAGGTCATGTCCATGTTCACAGATCCGAACCACCTTCGAGTCGAAGATCCGGGACAGGTAGAAGGCAATCCGGTATTTATCTATCTGGATGCATTCAGCCGCCCAGAGCATTTTGCAGAGTTCCTGCCAGAGTATCAGAATCTGGATGAGCTTAAGGCTCACTACTCCAGAGGTGGACTTGGTGATGTAAAAGTCAAGAAGTTCCTGAATAACGTTATTCAGGCTGAGCTTGCTCCGATCCGTGAACGCCGTAAGATGTGGGAGTCACGCATTGAAGATGTATATGATCTTCTGAAAGTCGGCAGTGAAAAAGCCCGCGAAACTGCAGCTTCTACACTTCATGATGTACGTCACGCTATGAAGATCGACTACTTTGAGGACAATAACTTACTGAAATAAATCTAAAAGTGCTTATAAAAGCCATCGGCATTCAATGGAATCTGCCGATGGCTTTCGTAGTCTCTTACCGTATAAAATTGGTCGGTGTCTTCGGCTCTGTCTCCGGCAGTCCGAACTTCTCTTTTCCAAGCTGGATACTCTTCATTAAAAATGTCATATTTCGTGCAAGTACACGCATGGTCTGCATTCCTTCCAGATCCTGGCTTGCCTCTCCAGGTGCTGCTCCATGTACACTGTTCCAGTACTGGCTGGATGCGACCGGCATACCTGAGATGGTAAAATACTTATTCAGCTCATCGAATGTTGCTGATAATCCGCCTCGTCTTGCTGCTACTACGCTGGCTCCCACCTTCATGGTTTTGGCAAACCCGGTACTGTAGAACAGACGGTCAAGAACCGCAACCAGAGATGCATTGGCAGATGCATAATACACCGGACTTCCTACAACCAGTCCGTCCGCCTCCTCAAACTTCGGTGCAATCTCATTTACTAGATCATTATATACACATTTACCAAGCTTACGACAGGCTCCACAGGCAACGCACCCGCGAATGGCATCATTGCCAATATTCACGATCTCTGCCTCAACTCCCTCCTGCTCGAATACTTTCTTCATTTCCTGCAGCGCTGTAGTTGTATTGCCCTCTTTGTGCGGGCTTCCGTTGATCATTAATACTTTCATCTATATTGCCTCCTTTATGTAATATCTATCCTCTATTCTTCTGAATCCGTCTGAAATCTGGACAAATGCTCATACGGCAAGATCAAGCGTCCCCGATATAGTCCGCATCCGTCATTTACATGGCTGTTATCCGTGGCTGCAAACATATTCACATCGAGATCTTTCATTTGAAGATTCAGAAGTTTCATGCCACGTTCGTAAGCATCATCAAAATACCTGCATTCACCTTCCGGGATCGCCTCTCTTCTGGATCGGTCTTTCTCCTGAGCCTTTTCATAGAGTCTGTGATTCGCCGAACCGATCTCCGCCACATCGTCCATTTCCTTCGTCCGGAGCTGCACCTCCACATAACTTCTGGAACTGTTATCATAGAATGTAATATGCAGCGACTGGTACTCATTGACCCCATTATGAGAAATATAATCCCGATAATAAGGACGGACCTCATCTTTTAAAAGCGGTGAAGTGCTCTCCATGATTCCCTCTGCAGGCTCCGCAGTAAATCCTCGTTCTTCCAGAAACTCCGGCAGAATATTGGCAATCTGATAAAGATACTCTAATTCTCGTTTTTTCCTGTCTTCCTCTGAATCCGAATAACATTTCGGTAACGAAATGACAATACGATAAGCAATAAAATCCCGGAAACAACTCAGTCTGTCTTTCAGCTGAGCCACAGATGGATAACTGCCGTATTTTTCATAATAATCATAGATATATTCCACAATATACCCATTAAACTTCTCTTCTGCCCGGATCAGAGATTTGATCCGTCCCCGGAAAGTAAATGCAAGGAATGGATATTCCTTCGCCATATATCGATAGAATTCCCGTATTTTCTGAGACTGCGCAGTCAGGAAATCATTATGCTCCAGCATTTCCTGGATATGAATCAGAAAATTACTGTGAACCAGATCAATCTCATTATGATTAACCTTGGCATCTTTTCTCAGATCCCTGATGTAATTATTCAATATCCGAAAAATGGTACTTCCGGAATAGAGATAATCATTCAATGTTACCATCTTATCACCTTCTGTCTTCTGTTACTCTACTTTCAGTGCATTCGGGTAAATGCGCTGAAGTCTGGCATCATCAAATCGCTCATCCATCGTCTGTTGCCAACTGTATGTGGCTTTCACATCATGTGCTCTCTGATCACTTCGTACTAATGCCATGATCGAAACTATCATATTACAACACATAAATACAATCAATATCCAGGTCAGAGTTTTACCGATTTTCATCGGTATTTTCTCAATCCAACCGGAAATAACCGGGTATAAAAGTTTCAGCCACACGACTGCTGCGATGCCCCAGAAAAAGCAATACAGCAGATTGATCCTGCCGCCAAGATTGAACGGAATATCGCTGTAATCCCAGAACACCTTGCCAAATACGATCTCTGAAAACACACTGCACAGATACTCATACGCTCCTCCCAAAAAAGTGCCTGCCATAAATATGTATCGATCCGATCTGTCACGATACCGGTAAAGCAGCATCGTTGCGCCCGCAATACCAAGTCCCCAGACTACACTGAACGGTCCCCAGACCACACTGCTCCTGCTCATCCAGACACCTCCGGTGATCCTGCAAAATATCGTCTCTACGATGTCTCCTAAAAATGCACCGATCAGAAACAGCCAGATAATCTTATAAAATCCGCAGCCATAAGCAAATACAGTCGAAGACATCTCATCTCGCTCTGCCTTTTCAGCCAGAATCTCCGCACGTTTACCTTCTTTCTCCGGATAAGCTCTGCGAATACGGCGGTCGATCCATCCATAGATCTTCCGTTCCAGATTAGAGCTGATACCGGTAAGCCACGAGTCAACTGCTTCCCACTGTTCCATCCTCCGGCTTCGTCCTGACAAAATGATCAGTGTTGCTGCCATATCAAGTGCCAGCACACCCACCAGCACCCACAGCACTATCCTGCCGACTGTATATGGCAACAGATGGTAGATGTCCTCCAGCAGCGGATTCCCCCAACGCATCATAACCGCACCAAGTGCTCCCCACAATACAGATGCAGGCAGACAGATATAACCGTCCAGATTCCATTTACGATTTGAATAATCCCACCATCTCTCATGGTACATTCGCTCGATCATATGACCTGCCACCCACTCTATGACTGTGGCAAGAATCATACACTCAGCAAACAGCCAGAAACCCTGCAGTTCCTGGCAGAAAACTGTTATCACCGTCAATGCCACACCGTAGATGATACAAAACGGTGCATTGACAATACCTCTGTTTGTAAATTTTCTCCGACTCAGTGCTGCCGAAGCAGTCTCCAGTACCCAGCCAAGGAAGCTGGTACTGAAAAAGAGCCAGAGAAGCTCATATCCTGTGTACATTTATTCTTTTCCCTTATTACCTTTCTTCTCACGAATCTCCCGAATCGCTTCCCGCACTGCCTCTTCTTCCTCCTCCTTTGCTATCTTCCCAGCTAGCGATACCGTGCTTACTACATTACAGATCAATATTAATGCCAGCGGCACCAGAATCATCGGGATAAATATCAACGGATTCGCAGCCAGTCTCGACAGCTTGCCGATCAATGTTGAAGAACCGACCACCTTTCCGACCAGATATCTGGAATCCGCCGGATAGGCATCGATGACATTATTGCCATCTCCTTTGACTAAAATCTATGAATTATTTTACGCACAATACAAAAATTGACAATAACAGACAGTCACTACTGCGACTGTCTGCCATAAATAATACTATCTCTCATTGAATTAACTGATAACTCAATGTGTTTTTCGAGAGACTAGATTATAAATTCTGCCCCCCGAATTTTACTGACTTCTCATACAATTTTTCAATTCCCTGACCTTCTTTATCCTTGAAATCGAACAACTCATTGCCTTCTGCGTATACAGTGTTATAGATGTCATCCTGTATATCCTTGAGGCACTCCAGAAGCAACGGATTAAATATGCCACATTCTCCATTAAAGATCATCTTCATCGCTGTCTCATGCGAGAAACTCTTCTTGTATACACGCTTACTTACCAGTGCATCATATACATCCGCAAGTGATACCACCTGTGCCGAAATCGGAATCTCTTCCCCTTTTAGACCATCCGGATAGCCTCTTCCGTCATAACGCTCATGATGCCATCTGCACACCCGATATGCAGTCTTAACCAAAGGCTCATCCTGATACATGGTCAGTTCTTCCAGGATTGAAGCTCCGATCACAGTATGCTGCTTCATGATCTCAAATTCTTCATCTGTCAGCTTGCCACGCTTGTTCAGAATCTTATCATCAATACCGATCTTACCAATATCGTGAAGGGATGATGCCATCACAATTGTTTCACAATCCTGCCAGGTCAAATCGTACTTATCCGTCTTCTGCACGAGTCTGTTCAGGAGCATCTTGGTCAGTACGTTGATATGCTGTACATGTGCTCCGCTTTCTCCGTTACGAAACTCAACGATGTGGCTCAGAATACCAACCATAATCTGACGATTCTGCTCCTTGACTTTCATCTGCTCTGACAAAATGGAGGTCAGACGCCTCTGCTTTGCATACAGCTTGATCGTATTATACACACGTCTGCGCACAATCATAGCATCATACGGACGTCTGATATAATCGGATACTCCCATCTCATATGCTGTTCTGATAAAGGTATTCGAATCCTCACTGGATATCATGATAACCGGAATATCATCGATAATCCCTTTACTATTCATCTTCTCCAGCACTTCAAATCCATCCATAACAGGCATCATAACATCCAGAAGAACCAGTGAGATCTGCCGGCCGTACCTGGACAGCATATCCAGTGCCTCTTCGCCATTCTCTGCCTCCAGTGTATCAAAATTATCCTTCAGCATCTCACACAGAATGGCACGGTTCATCTCCGAATCGTCTACAATCAGGATACACTGGTCAGACTTCTTCTTACCTGCAGACAGCACTGCATGCTCTGACATCTCTATAATTCCCCATTCTGTCGAAATCGAATTCTTATGTGTCTTTGCCTGATACATATATCTATCTGCTCTTGCCACAACGTCACGAATTGCCTCATTCTTCGCCATGACGCCGCCGATGCTAACCGTTATCTGCTGATTATGGCTGTTCGATACTTCTGCAGATGAGATCAGCCTTCGGATCTCTCTGAGCTTTCCATCAAAGTTATCCTGAGAAATGCCAGGCATCACCAGCAGAAATTCATCGCCGCCGATACGCACCAGTGAATCTGTCTTACGGATCAGATTCAGAATCACAGATACCTCTGTCTTTAAAATCCGATCTCCGATATCATGTCCATATGTATCATTCGCCAGCTTAAAATCATCCAGATCAAACATTGCAACACCGGCAGACATGACACGTTTTTTCAAGTGCTCCTCATAATAGCGTCTGTTATATGCTCCAGTCAGCGCATCTGTGTACAAGGCTTTATAAAACGCTTCTGCGTCCTGACTCTCCTGACTGTCGATTGCATTCTCTATATTGCTGTCTGAATCATCAAGAGTCTGGATCAGTTCCATAACATACGGCTTACCATCAATCTCCAGATATCTGGCAGTCACTTCATAAAGCTCTGAGCCTATATATTTAAGCTTCGTCTTCTGTCTGTGTTCTTTTATTGACATCACAGACACACAGTCTTCGCAGTACTCACCACCGCCAAGGCATGACTCACGCCAACATGCATCATCTGAATTATCCACGCACAGCTCATCTCTGCTCAGTAAACGCACTTTACTATATACTTTTGAAAGGATGTCCATCTCCATCCTTGCCTGTTCCATCGTTCTCTTGATGTCTGTCCTCATTGTCTATCCTCTGTTCTCGTTCTGCCATCTGCGAATTGCATTCTCTGTTCTCTGATATTCTCTGTCAACTGCCGCCTGAGATGCTTCACTTCCTTCGATCACGCGTCCCCGCAGATCCTCTGTAAGCTGCGCACTCACTTCATACAGTGAACTAAAACCCAGATTCAGACAGACACCTTTTAATGTATGTGCGCCGCGGAATGCCGTCTCTGCATCTCCGGCTGCAATACCATCTTTTATCATCTGATAACTTTTATCATCCAAAAAGCGCAGTGTAAAACGTTCTACCAGGCTGTCACTGCCCATACGTCGAAGTACATCTTCATAATCTGCGCCCATTTCTTTGTAACATTCTTTAATATCCATTTCTTTCTCCTGTATTCCCGATAACTCAAGAAGTATGATGATAAAAGTCTAACTACCGAGAATGTATGTAAATCTCAATTTTTATTATAGTCTATCGCAAAAGCTATCACAAGTACAACTTTCGCAATGTTCAGCCACTGATCAAGCTGATCATTTTTCCGCCTTTTTAGGCAAAGATAATATCACTACAGCACCAATAATACCGACAAATCCAAGCAAATCCATCACCGAAAATGCCACACCCATAAATAACACAGATGCGATCGTTGCCGTCAACGGCTCTACAGATGCAAACAGACTCGCTCTGGATCCGCCGATCAGGCGCACTCCTTCCATGTAGAATCCGAAAGAAAGTACTGTTCCTACAATAATAACCACACCTGTACAGAGAAACGTCTGCCAGTCCCAGGTAATAAGCGGTGTGGTATTCCACGGTCTCACAAACGGAAGCAGAGCGAAGCCGCTGACCAGCATACCCCATCCTACGATTGCAAACGTGCTGTACTCATCCATCAGATTACCCGGAAGCAGGTTATAGAATACTGTTGCCACTGCTGACATAAGTCCGAGCACCAGGGTTGTCTTAGAAATGCTGAGTTCTGTCAGGTGTCCATGCGTTGCAAGCAGGATAATTCCGCCAAAAGCAAGAATCAGAGCCACGCGCTCTGACACCTCCGGAAGCTTTCGATTACGGATGGACAGATATATCATGATCATAACCGGTGCCGTATATTGAAGCACTGTTGCGATGCCCGCATTGGAATCGTCCACTGCCATATAATAAGTCATCTGGCAGGCAGCAATACCGATCACACCATACAGGATCATACGGATCGTATGGCGGGCATTCTTCCACACCCGAAAGGTATCTTTTTTCTGCTTCATATAGACAGTTGTTAACAGTATCAGTCCGGCAATGATCAGCCGGACATTGACCAGCCACTGCGCCGTCATCCCTTTATGTTCAAATGAATACTTGCCAAAGACGCCTGCAAGTCCCCAGAACACGCCGCCCATCAATGTAAGTGCTGTTCCCCGCATGGTCTCACGCCGCCTCATTTTCTCTGACATTTCTATGTTAGTATTTTCCACTTTAACCCTCTCACTCTCTTTTGTAGTTACACACTGTATTTATTGTAGCAAAAACGTATCTGGAATCCAACCCTCATTTTCGACGCGTTTTCATACTTTCTGTCATTGACAAGCCTTCATCCTTCTACTATAGTTAAATAAATGTGCATTTTTTACATCTGCATGGATTATAGAAAAGAAAACGAGGTCATTGTATGAATCTGCTAAAAGAAATTCTTATATTAGTGATCGGCTTTGTACTGCTGATCAAAGGTGCTGATTATTTTGTGGAAGGGAGCTCTTCCGTTGCCAGACGTCTGAAAGTACCGTCTCTCATCATCGGTATGACGATCGTAGCAATGGGTACCAGTCTCCCGGAATGCGCGGTCAGCGTAACTGCTTCCCTGGCAGGCAATAACACTCTGGCTGTCAGCAATGTAGTCGGTTCTAATATATTCAATCTGATGGTTGTCTGCGGAGTCTGTACACTGTTTGCTCCACTGACTATTAAAAAGGATACATTACAGAAAGAATTCCCACTTTCCATCCTCTGTGCCATCCTGCTGATGTTTCTCGGATACTTCGGCATGACACTGGGACACGTAGAAGGTGTGATTCTCCTGATCATCTTTGTCGGATATCTCCTGTGGATGATCCAGGCTGCCAGAACTGCCCGTAAAAAGCATATAAAAGAACGTCTGATGACCGAAGAAGTGGAATTTACTGAAGATGATATTGATATTCTTCCGGTCTGGAAATGTCTGATCTTCATTGTCGGTGGTATGATCGCCATCAAATACGGCGGTGACTTTGTTGTAGATGGTGCATCTGTGATTGCAGCAGGGCTCGGTCTCAGCCAGACACTGATCGGCCTTACTATCGTAGCTACCGGAACCAGCCTTCCGGAACTTGTCACTTCCATTGTTGCAGCGCGCAAGAATGAAGTAGACATGGCACTTGGTAATGTCATCGGTTCCAACATTTTCAACATCTTATTTGTACTCGGCATCGCAGCATCCATCAGTCCGGTTGCGTTTCTGTTGGAGAATATCATCGACATTATTATCCTGGTAATCATGAGTCTGATCGTCATGGCCTTTGCATGGACTTCCCAGACGATCAAACGTAACGAAGGCATCATCATGCTGGTGCTTTATGCTGTTTATCTCGTGTACATCTGTATACGATAATAATACTTTGCTTATTCACCGTTATCTGAGCATATATTCATTCAACTGACTTCTCTTGTCGATATTTAACTTCGTATACACTGTAGACAGATGTTGTTTGACTGTACGCTCGGATAACCGCATATGCTCCGCAATCTCTGCATTGCTCCATCCTCTGCTCGCCAACATGGCAATGGTGAATTCTGTTGTTGTCAGATTATCCGCCACTTCTTCATTGGTATCTGAATTATGGATCCTGCGCCATCCATAACTGAACCGGTATGTAATCTCGATAATTCTCTTATAATCTTCCGGCCAGTCATCCCGCATACAGGTCTCGATCAATCCCTGCAATAACCCATGATGTTCTCCGATACCCTCGATCAGATCGTCTGGTCTGGCTGTCTCCCATGCATCCATAAAATACTTTTTAGCAAGCTCGGTTTTCCGAAGATTCATGGCATCCATAGCTCCCATCAGATCCAGATAGATATGTGCGATCGGATAGGTCTTTGTACTCATACTCTGACAGGCCTGTACTATTCCTAAGGACTGTCCATATTCCTGCTTCAGGTACGCTTCATGCGCCATTACATAGCATCCCCAGAACCGCATTCCTTCCGGAAGGAAACAGATGCTCTCTGCCATATTCGGAAGTCCGTCTGTCGGCAGATGAAGAAGCACCCTCGATGCACCGCCTATAAATGCCAGCAACGCCTCATTCGCCTGATCTGCATGTGCATACTGTGCCAGGCTGTCCTGCAGGCGGTCCAGCCCTCGCTTAGCATCACAAATATGATTCAACGACAGATTCGCAAAGGAATAGATCAGACAGGCAGACATCTGGACCATCGCGTTCTCGTGATTCAGATATGGGCTGGCATATTCTACCGCCTTCTCGTGCTGTCCACTGAAATAATAATACTCCGCATATGCCATTTTCTTCACATCCGGATCTGTCAGGGACTCTATAAACTCCATACATGTTCCCGGTTCAAATGCAGTATTCATCAGAATCATAGGAATGTATTCCTGAACTGTCATCGTCATTGGTACTGCAGTCATTTCCTCTGCTGTAACGTTCTTCATCTCGTTCCGCCCCCTTGTATATTATAATTATAACATGTTTTTTCCTGCTCACCTGTGCAAATCGTCCGCTTTCGTCTGATTAACCGTTCCCTTCCGGTAATGCGGCGGTGCATAGATCACGGAAAGTTTCAGCGGTATCTTGCCAATATTAATGATATTGTGCCAGTTTCCCGATGGTACAAACACTGCATCTCCGCGGCACATGCTCTCCTGCAGATCCATACATTTTCTGCATCTGCCAACCTTCACGATCGCATTGCCCTGCTCCACTCTGATATACTGATCCATGTCTTTATGAAACTCAGGTCCTGTCTCTTCGCAGGCAGAAATACTCATTACCGTCATCTGCAGATAACATCCTGTCCATACAGCTCTCCGATAATTTCGGTTCTGTATCGTGCACTGCTCCGCATTAACTACATACGGATTCATGCCATAATCTCTCTGTTCTGCATATTTCTCACAGTTCATGCCATGCCTCACATTTTTCTTCTCAATTTAAGTATATGTATCTCACTGGAAAATGTGTCCGCGTCTGGGCAGAAACCAGAAGTCTCTTACCCGTTCTATGCTTCTTCCGTTCTTGCACCAACCGCCATATCCATCACGTTTCCGCAAAGGGCAAATGCTTTAAATTCTTCAATAAATTTCTTTATATTCTTCTTGTACCTTATGATAAGTTTTCCTTAATACACAGTGTATCTCATAACAGATACATTTTCAACTTCTTCATTCCGGTTGACTCATACTGATATTTTCAGTATAATCCAATAGAACTTTACAACACACGGAGGATAATAAATATGGATTTTCGTCAGATTGCTATGATACAGAAATTAAAATCCGATGTGAACCTCTTTCGGGCTAATCATCCGAAATTTCCGATGTTCCTGAAAGCGATATCGCAGGATGCTATAGAGGAAGGTTCGATCATCGAGATCAACGTCACTACGCCAGAAGGTAAAAAGTACTGTACCAATGTCAAGCTGAAAGCAGACGACATTGCACTGTTTGAATCACTGAAATCAATACAGCAGTAAGAAAATAGGAGGAATTTCCCGTTTAAGTGAAATTCCTCCGTTTAATCATAGTCATATTAATCACAGTCATGCTTTCTATTATGCTAAAATCATCTTACCGATTATATCCATCAGTTTCGCATTCTGTAGACGTAACATTTTTCTCTATATTTTTCCCCAAAGACGCACAATTCGTCCCATTTCCGCTGAAGCTCTATGTGAAATAGAAATAACCGTCCGATTCTCAGATACCCGCTTCAGTGCCTGCAAGACTTCCTGTTCGGTCTCTGCATCCAGATTTGCCGTAATCTCATCCAGCAGAAGCAGCTTCGGCTCTGATACTGCAGCTCTGGCAATAGACAACAACTGCCACTGTCCCTGTGAAAACAGTTCCGGCGTACACTCCGTATCATAGCCGTATTTCAGGCTCTCAATTGTATCCTTCAATCCGGTAAGTTCTGCAACCACCTGCACCTGCCTGTCCGTAATCGTTTTATCATATAACGTAATCTGGTCTCTTACCGTACCAGGTACCATATGAAAAGACTGCTCTACATATCCATATAACTTCCGCTTCTCGCTCTCACGAATTTCTGATACCGGAATTCCCTGCAAAAAAATCTGTCCAAGTTGTGGTTTATAGAGTCCCAGCAGCAGTTTCATGGTCGTACTCTTACCTGCACCTGTCCTGCCGGATAAGGTAACCTGCTCTCCTTGTTCAACTTTCAGATTCATATGTTCCAACACCATATGCTCATCGTAACCAAAGCTAACATCTTCAAATTCTACAAACGGACTTTGTATATCATCCTTCTGTTCTTCCTGTAGGTTTCGTATTTTCTTTTCTTCTAATTCAAAGAATTCATTAATCCTGTGGATACCTGCAATGGCTGACTGAATCGTCTGGATCTCCATACCAAGACTCTCTATCGGCGTAAATACCTGCGAAATATAATTCATGACCGCTACCGCTGTTCCAGCCGACATTCCAAAGAGCGACAATATCTTTGCATTACCGCTTGCAGAAAGAAGCATAACTGCCGCAACTACTACTGCATTCAAGATCAGAATTACAGGAGAATAAACCGCATCGTAAAAGTTCGTCCTCTCCATTGCCTGATAGCTTTCACCAATATACTGACCGTACCGTTCTTCCATGTACGTTTCTTTTGCAAGACAATGGATCGTGCGAATATTGTGAAGTGTCTCCGGCACATGACCGGATGCCCTTCCTACCGCTTTACGGTTTTCAATCTGCGCAGTCAGCATATTTTTCTGTACATGTCTGGTAAATGCGAAAAGAATCGGCAATAGCATCAGAAGCACCAGTGTCAATCCCCGGTTCCGATACCAGATCACCACAAGAATGCTGATGATCTTGCAGACATCTGCAAACATACTGATAATGCCGGAAGTAAACAGATTCTCTACCGTATCCACATCTCCCACAAATCTGGATACCAGCATCCCTGGCTCCTGTCTGTTAATATTCTCTGTAGTAAGACATACAAACTTCTCCATCAGACTGCTTCTGAGCGCATGGGTGATCTTCTGTCCAAATACCGTCAGCAGACTTTCTCTGACGGATTCGGTAATTCCCGTAAGTGCCAGCATTCCAAAGTATATAAAAATAATGGCAAATGGCACCATTCTTCCAGCCGTGATCATATCGACAATTTTTCCAAGAATCAATGGTGGAAGCAGCGCCACAACTACCGCTCCGGCTACTGCGCAGAAAATGCCTGCCGACAGCCATTTCTGCCATTTTACTGTGTCCCAGATCACAGTCCTTACTCTGCCCGGTTTCCGATTCTGTATCCCTGTCTGATCTTTTTTATCTGAAGGATTCTTCACGTTCTAAGCCTCCTTCCTGCACCGGATCTGTCTGTACCAGATCTGTCTGTGCCCTGAAGAGTTCCGCATATTCCGGCTCATCTTCCAACAGTTCTTCATGACTTCCCACTGTCGTCCGTCCATCTTCCATCCAGATCACCTGATCCATCTCAGGAAACAGATACAGACGATGAGAAATCAAAAGCACGATACTGTCCACTGTCATCTGACGAAGATGGGCAAAGATCTTTTTTTCCGTATTTATATCCAATGCAGAAAATGGATCATCGAGTATCATAACCGGTCTTTTATGATACAAGGTTCTTGCAAGCGCAAGTCTCTGCGCCTGTCCCCCTGACAGGCGTACACCGCCGGTTCCAACCAGCGTCTCTTTTCCATCCGGCATCTCAGTGATCTCCTCATCGATACAGACTGCACGAAAATATGGTTCCGCAGATACGGCATCTCCCATCCGCACGTTATTCTCCAGACTGTCATTAAAAAGTTCCGGATCATGCCCCAGATAACCGATAATCTGCGAGCGTTCTGCATCTTTAAATGCCTGCAGATCCTTCCCACGGTAAATAATCTTGCCATCGTACGGATATTCACCCAACAACACTTTACCAAGAGTGGACTTACCACAGGCTACCGCTCCGGTAATGCCGATGATCTGTCCCGGCTCCGCCGTAAATGAAATATCCTCCAGAATATTTCTTCCAGCCGGATAAGCAAAACTGAGATGCTTTACTTCCAACCTTCCGGCTCCTGCATCCATTTTTTTATCCTCCAAACTTTCGTTGCTCTTCTGTTCTTCAAAATGATGCATGAGTGGTTTGATACGCTTCCAGGATACCTGTGCTTTATGTACGGCATTGAACAGCTTCGCTGCACTGGATGACTTCACAGACAGCTTAACAAAGCAGGCTAAGAATGTGGTAAAAGACGCAATTGTCCACGACCTCCATCCAGTTCCCAGCACATTTTTCTGACCAAAATATAAGATAAACAGAACCCCAGCCATAGAGATCACTCGATACACAGGAGGCATTGCCGTATTCCAGATATTCGCTTTAACAGCTGAAATCCCGTATGCTGTCAGATTATCCTCATATGCCTGCTGCCGTTCTGTTTCACATCCAAATACACGATATGTGATTGCATTTTCTGCACGATCCAGAATCGCTGTACTTAAATCACCCGCCTGCTTCTTATAGACAGCTCCTGTCCGCTGAATCATTTTCTTCATCTTCTCTGCTGTAATATAAGAAATTGGTGGGAAAATCATGCATAATAACGCCAGTCGCCAGTCATACCAGAACAACATCCCCGCATATGCTACCAGTGCCACACCTGTATCAAAGATCTCTGTAGTAAATTTTCGCATTCCCTCCACGCAATCATCCACATCCAAGATTGCTTTGGTCATAATATCGCCTTCACCCTCTTCGCGCAGATCAGCACGACTCTTTCTGACCAGACTTCCGTATAAGATCTCTTTCATTCTGCGGTTCACGTTATTAGCAAATCTTCTTACATAAAACCTTTTCATATATCTGGATACCTGTACAATCCCGATTGCGGCCACATATCCGATTACCAGAGTCAGCATATCCTGACACTGCCCGGCTCCTCTTAGAATGTCCACCAGTGTTCCTGTCATCTTACCTTCAAACCATGGTCCGGCCAAGAGTCCAAGATTGTAAATAAGTCCCGATACCGTCACCAGCAAAAGTACTTTCCATTCCATCTTAAAATACGAAATAATCTGATCCGGCTGAAATATACTTTCTTTTTTCCCTTTACTCATCTTCTCCGCCTTCCTCTCGCGCCAGAATCCCCACTACATGTACGAAACCTGCTCTATATATTCCTCCAGTGTTGGAAATGACAGATCTTCTCCCGTGCACACTGCCAGCATATCATCACGCAATGCCTTTGCCTCCATTGATTCCATATGCTCAAGCTCCTGCATAACATCCTGACTCTTTTTCAGCAGACTCTCTGGAACATCATCCCATTTTTCATGGAATCTCCTGCAGCGGCAGTATAATTCCTTATCTGCGAGATATGACCGCATAGCCTCTACCATATACTTCGGACACCCATTCATATCCATGTGCCGGATCACATTTTTCAGATCAATCGCATCCGATAGCGCATCATGACATACCTCATTACCCAGTCCGCACAAATATTTCAGGTTCGCAATGCCAATACTGCGCAGTTTCAGTTTTCGGGAATAAATCACTTCGACATCCTTCATCATACGAAGCATACGATTTACGATTTTTCTGGACTTTTTTGAAATCATCTCCCGATACTCCACGAGATCCCTCTGAATCACGATCTTGTCCGGTCCCCATACGAAGATATGCTCCGCTTCATGCTCGTCCAGCTTTTTACCAACTTGTTCCATGACTTTTTCATAAGATGGTGCATGACTGAGATCCTTTTCTGTAATTCCTGTAAGCTCTCGGAATTTATCATGCAATTCGCCATCCATATGAATGTATGAATGAAATCTGTCCACTTCCTTAAAATCACCGCGACAGATTACCATTCCAACAGATACCAGCTTCGCCGGGCGTCCGTGCTTCTGCTGTGTTGTTACATACTCTGTATCCAGAAATGCAACGGTTTCATTCTTTAATATATCCCATACAACCAGAGTCTCTTTGGGCTGCTCTTTTCTATATATTCTCTTTTTATGCTTCATCTTTGTCACCTGCCTATAACACATCTTAAATATAATCTCGTATCACTTTATATGCCTCATACAATTCCTCATAATGGACACGGCAATTTGCCGGACTTGTCGATGGCAGACAGATAATCTCCCGCCCGGTCTCTTTCTGACAATACCTTTTATATAATTGCGCCGCTTTCTGCCCGGTTGCAAATATTGCCTGAATATCAGCTTCTTTTAATATCCGGTTCATATCATTCGGCTCCGGATTGCGGATACTGCTGTCGTCCGCACCATGTATCTCACAGCCTGCCAACACATCCCATACCGCAATATGGTTCCGCAGTGCAAATGCAATCTTCTCTTCCTTTGTCTCTGGTAATACCTCTCCGCACACAGCCGACACAACTTTCCAGAAACGGTTCCGCGGATGTCCATAATAAAATCCCACCTCTCTGGACTTTGGCGATGGCATGGTTCCAAGCATCAATACTTTGGAATTTTTATCATATATCGGTTGAAATTCATGTGTCACATGTTCCATTTCGTTCATTTTCTTCTGCTCCCATAATCTTTTATCTGCCTATTTTCTTCTTAAACTGGTAATACTTAATTCCAAACTGTATAAAAACAACAAGATACAGTACAAACACAGCACCAAGCAGAATAGCCAGCATATTCTGCACCGCATCCTCACCCCTGTTGTAATGAATGGTATTCATCAGAAACTGTGGTACAATGCAGCAACAGAAAACCACGAGTAATGGAATCACCTTCCCCCTGACTACTCTCGTAGCCATATCCAATCTGGATTCATCATCACAGAAAATCGATTCATCTCCATCCATCTCCGAAACAGGCTTACGGAAATAACTATATCCCGCAAAATCCTGCATATACTCCCATCCGCAGTCCTTGAACATCTGAAGATATTCATTCTGATGCTTAACCCCATCTGGATTATAATCCAACTGATAAACAACATCTTCCGGTTCGCACGCTTCGAATCCATAGAATCCGCCCAGCGATACTTTTACAAATTTCCATCCTTTTTTGTGCATTTTTCTCAGGAAATCTGCTTCTTTCTCATAATCCATTATAGAAAAAAATCGAAAACATGTCTTTGTCTCCTTCATCATATCATCTCCTTCATATTGCGATACAATCTGTCAATTCTGTGAAATTCCAGCTTCAGGACTTCCCATCCAAGATCTGTTATTACATATAATTTCCGTTTTTCTTCTTCTTTGACAAATTGAATGATTCCATCCTTCTCCATCTTTGACAGACTACCGTACATGGTTCCTGGTGCAAGCACAATCTCTCCATCGGTAAGTTCTTTTACTTTCTGCACAATTCCATATCCATGATTCGGCTCTCTGAGACAAAGCAGAATATAGAATCCTGTCTCCGTCATCGGAACATAAACTTTTCTCGTATGCGCATCCATATGATACCTCTTACATTTTCTCCATTTTTATTTCTCACTTCTATGTATCGTAGTTCGATATATAGAGCATATCGCGCTGCGATATAGTTGTCAATAGTCTTTAGTTGTTTATGATTGTTAACCAATTACTCATGCATAGTTGACAATCTATTTTTTACATGCTAAAGTAGCATAAGAATAAGAAAAACGAAACGGAGAATGAAAATGAATCTTAACAATACTCAGGAATTACAAAAAAATAAGACCTATGCACTGACAGCAACCGCTCTAATGACCGCTGTCACCTGCATTCTCGCACCATTATCTGTTCCAATCGGTCCGGTGCCAATATCACTTACCAATTTTGTAATTTTCCTGTCTCTCTATTTGTTGAACTGGAAAAAAGGAACTTTAAGCCTTCTGATCTATCTGTTACTCGGACTTGCCGGTCTTCCTGTATTCTCCGGTTTTGCCGGTGGAATCGCTAAACTCGCCGGTCCGACAGGCGGATATATCATCGGCTTTATTCCAATGGCAATTGTTGCAGGTATAATCATTGACAAATTTCATCAGAGATGGATTCAGATAGTTGCAATGATCATCGGAACTGCAATCTGCTATGCATTCGGAACTGTATGGTTCTGCTTCCAGTCCGGATATACCGTAGCTGCCGCTCTTGCAGTCTGCGTCATTCCATTTATCCCGGCTGACCTGATTAAGATTGTTATTGTAACAATAATCGGACCAATGATACGGAAAAGATTAGGAACTGTAATCGAATAATCCCCCCTTATAGGAAAGGTGGATTTGCCGAAACTTCAGCAAATCCACCTTTTCTTGTTATTATCACTTTGTATTTTCATCATTCATAATCGTTGCTTTTGAAGAAGTATAATCAACATTTTTCTCGTAATATTCTACTCTGTCCTCGATGTCTGTAGTATCAGTTTCAAGCTGCTCTATGTCCACTGTCTGAAATTCCGAATTCCGCATCCTCATTTTGACTACAGCCTGTAATCGCAGATACGTTGTTATAATTATCGAAAGCTAACTTCCCGATTTCCTCACTGGAACAAGCCATTGCATTACGATATTTGCTTCTCAAATATTTTTCTAAAAGCCCCAGAACGATAGTTGGCTGATATCCAGTTCCAATAAGAATTTCTACCGCATATCCCTTCAAAGAATCCAAGGAACGCACAATAAATGATCCCAACTAAAACCCTGAAATATAGATTGGATTTGAAGATTATAATGCTTTGTATCACGAGTCACCTGAATGATAATAACCAGATCCTTTTCCTTCATCTCGATAACATAATCGTGCCATACATCCATGACATCATCGATGTCATTAACACCAGAAATGAAAGACTCAATCAACGCCTTCTTACTACGCAACTCTGGGCTGGCATCCACTTCCTTCTTGATGGTAACAAGAGTTTGCCCCTTAGTATCGAGTGGCTTGAACTGCGGTCATCACTGTTATCTAAATCACTGCCACAACCCCTGATATCTAATCCACAGCCTAAACCCTGCCACTCTTTTTCTGTTCCCCGGCAAATTCGCTTAGTAGATATGTTTCCATACAAGAAAACCGAGCTTTCCGCAAGGCTTCCCTGATTATACTAACCTTACAAAAAGCCCGGAAATACGCCACTTTTCGCTATTTATTTCTCTTTCCTAGACATCAAACAGACCGTCTCACAGAACATATTTTATCGCAAGGCTTTTAAAAATGGAATAGATTTTACCAAA
>OGQI01001150.1_pt1 | contig 18694 bp, 16 predicted proteins | sample 1553171 | NCBI WGS metagenome assembly OGQI01 (sample SAMEA2579988, study PRJEB22360) | human gut metagenome | biome: human gut; feature: human-associated habitat; material: faeces | place: Denmark | collected 2008/2010
TGACAAGTTAAGCGGTTATTTTTTTAATTAATAAATCAGGCGAACCGTCATCAGTAGCACCTTTTCTAATATTATATTAACAGTCTGCTTATTCTATGTCAAACATTTTATTAATATATTACTTTCGACTATACTATAGTAGACATATTTCTTTTCTCACTGGCATTAATTTTCCACTTTGAGTTATCAACTTTCAAACTATATCCACAATAGGAACAGCAGCCTTTCTCATCCGGAACATAATTGGCGCCACAGCTTGGGCATTCTTTTTCTATTACAATGTCCTGTCCTTTTGATTTTAATCGATTTGGATGTAGTGCTCTTGAAAGCGTCCAGTTTTCTTTTTCATTTTTCACGACAATATGCTGATCATTTTCCAAAATAGTCCTGCGCAGTTTTGCACTCACTGAAATTGTCGTTGTATCTTCTGTATTTTCTACGCTTTTTATCTTTATATCGTCAACAATATATGTAAGTAGTTCCGGTGTGAGTACGGATTTATACAATGCTTCATTGATGTTACTTGCCAGCCAGCTTTCGTCATATCGGACAATCTGTTCTTTCAACTTTTCCTCTTTCTCTAATTTCGGAGTTATGAAAGAGAGCATTCCAAAAGCTACTAAAATGGTCAATACAAATGCAAGACCAAATGCAAGATACATATTTGAGATGAAGCGTATACATGGAACTGCCGGTAAAAATAGTGCCAGGATCAGTCCGCCTGTATATAACAGATTCCTTGCATTCGGATCCGGAAGGTGATAGATTCGAAAATCTTCTGTCTGCCAATCGTAAAATTGGCTCTGTATAAAGGCGCCACAATAAGGACAATTCGTTTCGTTTCCTTTCAAATTTAACTGCGCACCACAGCTTGGGCAGGTCATCTGTGAATATTCACTGTAAAATGTCTGTTCCTTTTTTCTGTCCTTATCTGCCTTATCTGTATGTCGGATGTGACGTGACTGACGAAGTAATATCGCACCGTAAGGATAGATTGTTTCATGGAGTACTTTTTCTTATCTTTGCTTAGATATTTGTCCGAAACAGACGCTTCTACGATAACTTCTCTCCATTCACGTCCAGCATCGCTCCAATGTCTGAAATCTTTCTTTTTTTCATTCTTCTCCGACAATTTTAAATTTGTAAAATGAAATTGTCTTGCCAGACCTCTTTTTTTCAGTTGCTTTGTCTCGTGATCTATCTTATCCTGAAAAGTACAATCCATTCGAATTCTGCTATTTTGCAAACTGCCGCCTTGCATAAATGCCAGAAGACCTTCCAGTTCATCGGATATTTTTTTTGGTATTCCCTTATCTTTTAAAGTTGCTGTCTCTGGTTTTGCTAATTTTCTTTTTACAACCGGATACCAGTAATTCGGCAATAGATGCTCGAATTTCCATTCAAATGCATTACTTGCAATTTTTACGCCCAGTATAACCGCCCATGCAAGTGCGATTTCAACTGCCCCAGCCCATATCATTGACATAGAATCACCTCTTTATTACAAACATCAGTACACCGCCAAGCATAAAGATCAACGAAATCGCAATACTAAAAATCTGCAATCCAATCCCTGCGGCACCACCTTCTTTTATTGCAGTTTCCATATCCATTTCACCTTTCATCAAATATTCCGTCATTCCAGGTGCTTTTTTTAACGTTTGTCCGTCTTGAATACCGATAGCCGTCACCTTATCGCCATCCTTGAAATCTGCATAACTATAAGAATAGCGGATATCATTTTCCAGATAATATTGGTAAGATCTTTCTGTCTGATCCAGTGGTTCTATAAAATATCCCTGACTATATGATGGATCCGATACAAAGGCGTAACCAAGTTCTTTTAACACCTGTTCATCATAGTCTTTCCAGGTGCCGGTCATTCGGATCATATGAATAAAATCCTCAGAAAGCGTGTATCCGCCAACCATTCCTTCTCCTATATATTCCTCCGAAGCCCCCTCTTGATTCCACACTAACTTTTCCTTCCAACCATCCTCATCATTTTGTTTTCTTTCATACTCCGTCCTCTCTTTCTTGCGTGAAATACGAATACTGTCTAAGGTAATCCCCATTTCATCATCATACGCCGGTTCAACGAGCTTAAAAGGCGCCGATACGATAACGGCTTTTCCATCATTTGCCGGATCTACCGTATCTGTCGTGACATAGACGGCTTCACTTAAAAGCTTCTTTGCCTTTGGATCATCCACAAAAATCATTTTTATTGAAGCAATCATCAAAAAAAATCCAATACATATAAATAAAATTCCACCTAATATTCTTTTTACCATGACCCTTTCCTCCTCTCCTATATGATTTACCTGCCATGAATCTTTTTTCTTGTGATAAGCCAAGTATTGTTTTTTTCATTGTATCATGAAGAACGACTCCCACAAAAGCAAAATCCACCTTCAAAAATACACAGATTTTTGCCTCAAATTTCGTCAATCATTTTCCTGAAAATTAGATCTTTCTATCCTTGTGGATGCCTTACAAACCTGTTATACTATTTCAACTAAAAAAGACAAATCATCCATTCAAGAATGCCGAGGCATTCTTGCTGCGAGGTGCGCGTCATGCAATTGCATGACATACTTCTACTGCGCACCTCTGCAATCCTGCCGGAGGCTATATCAGCTGGGGGATTGACTCCCAGCTGATATTTTAAAAGGAGGTTGCCTTATGAAAAGAAAATTTTTATTACTCTTAACAGTATGTTGTTCCTGCCTGTTGGCTACATTTATATGCTCCGGCTGCAATAACCGTGACTCGTCTCAAAAGCATACCGCCGTCAAGAATCATACATCTGCAAAAGAAACGGTCAAACCTTATTCAGACTTCAAGTATACGGATCATTTCAACCGTTCCAACCTTTCCCTGACTGACCGTTCTATGGATTCTATCGATATCGATACCTTTAAATCTACCTTTAATGAATTTCATACCGCTCTTGACAGTGACGGTAATGAAGAACGGATTCTCGGTCTCTATGATCAGTTATGTGAACAACTGAACATGCTTTTGACTGATGCGACTTTAGCGCAATATGCGTATTATCTGGATACCGAAAGTCAGGAAAAAGCGGAACGTTATCATAGCAAAGAATCTGCCTATACTGATAGTTTTGAAAAAACCTCCAGTCTGTTTCAGCGTGCCTTATCTTCCCAATACAGCGATGTCTTTCGTTCTTACATTGGAGAAGATAAAGCCTCCCGGATAGAAAATTCACTGATCTATTCTGATGAAGCAATTGCATTAAAGCAACAAAAAAACAAATTACTCCAACGTTATGAGACTCTGATCACACAGGGCGCCAAAGAACAAGAACTCAAACAGCTCTACATCGACCTTGTAAATACGAACAATGCTTTTGCTCAGTCTTTCGGTTATGCCAATTACCCTGATTTTGTCTATGCCGTTGAATATGGTCGTGATTACACAATGACCGATCTAAAGAAAATCGAAAATGAAGTGAAAGATAATTTCATACCTGTATTTCACGAATATGTATCTTTCGTCACTGAGGATGATTCTATTTATGTTGTATATGACGAAAACCATGACCGTGGAGAGGAAAAAATCCACCGGCTTCGCAAATGTATTCAAAAAGTCTGTCCTGCACTGGAGGAATCCTTGATTCATTTGCAAAAAAATACTTTGTATGATGTCGAGGCGTCTTCTCTGAAATATCCGGCCTTAAGTTTTTCTGCACCACTGCCTGCCTACAATGATGCTTATATTTATAGTTCTCCATATGAGACCGTCTCCGATTATTCAACCCTCCTGCATGAATTCGGACACTACAATTATTATTACCACAATCCTGCTCATCCATTTGATTCTCGCGATATAACCGATGTCTCAGAAATCATGTCGCAAGGATTAGAATTAATCTGCTATGATTATTATGATACCTATTATCCGGAATGTGGCGATGCCCTATCTTCCTTTGTTATTTTTGATATGATGGCTTCTGTTGCAGATGGATTTACAATAAATGAAGCGGAATATCGTTCCTATACGACTCCGGATCTGGATATTAAAAAGCTGGATCAGATTTGGGAAAATGTCAGTGATGAATATAACAATTTCATCAGCGATGACACATCCTGGACTTATATAGATCATGTTTTTGAAGAGCCATTTTATTATATAGGTTATGCCACCTCTGCCCTCGCTTCTTTCGAACTGTTTTTAGAATCGCGGGTTGATTTTCATTCCGGTGTTGCCAAATATATGACTCTCACCACAGTTCCTGCCGGGACAAAATATCAGGAAGCACTCACAATTGCAGGGCTGAACAATATTTTTGAACCTGGTACTATCACAAAAATATCTGAAGATCTTAGCAACGAATTTGATTTGAAGAAATAATACGTTTCATCAAATTTTTCTGCCGGAGGCTTTTTGTATAACAGAAAATGTAATTTCCTGTTATACAAAAAATGGATGCCTCCTGTAAATTACAGGAAAGCATCCATGCCAAGATTGTTTTATTGTTTGATTCTTGATACGACTTTAATATCCACGAATGATGTAAGCTGCCACTTATCGCCCTGGTTTTCTACGTTATACTTACATTCCTGGGTCATAAGTTGTAATGGTTTTCCTTTTACTTGTACATAGTAAGTTTCTCTTGTGGATATGACGCAGTTATTGGCGTCTGCATATGACACGTCTGTCAGTTCATAGGAATCCAATCGTTCTGTAATATCACGCAAAACATATTTTTCTTGTTCTGTGTATATCGGGCTTCCATTTTTCAAATATCCGGATATCAGAGAAAAATCGGATTTATTCATGGCGCTGTCGAAGTTCTTCAGATAGCCTTCTACTGCTGCCTGAGGACCGTCTGTGTATATATCCCTACTCTGGGCACTCATAAGAACGTTCGGAGTGTATGTGTATTCACATTCTCCGCCATAATCGATACTGTGGTATCCGGCTTGAATATTTGCGGTATCCCCGACAGTTGCACCTGTATTATCTTCAAATTCCACCAGATAGAGCTGTTTTTCCATCTGATAGATTTCTTCGTATATCTTATCCATGGAAGTTACATCGCTGACATTATAATACATACCTCCGGTCTGAGTTGCGATATCATTTACATCGGCATAATCAATGGAACCGATTCCAATAATAAATACCGGTACATGATAGCGATTTGCAACATTTACCACATCTTCTTTTGTACAGTTACTGTAATTGTCATTTCCATCAGTAAATGCAATCACACATCTTGCACCGTTCTGTGCTGCTACACGTTCAACAGCTGTGTAAAGTGCATCGTAAAGACTTGTCATATCACCTGTAACAAGATTATTGATATCATTGGTCAATGTTGCAGCATCATCACTGAATTCCTGTTCCAGACATACTCCGGTTGAAAATGATGTCAATTCCACGAGATCTCCTGCGTCAAACTGCACGCTTCCGACAAAATCCGACATTACCTGTTTTGCCTCGTTTAGCGGTGAACCATCCATACTTCCACTGACATCAGCTACCATATCTACTTTCAATGCTTCTTTTTCGTTCAACTGGTTCGCTGATTTCACGACCTGTTTTACATACTTTGCATTTGCATCCTGCTTATTGATATAGAAAAATGCATCATCCAGATTTTCAATTACATTTCCGGTTGTCTTATCTTTGATACTCATATATAGTTTTACAGTTGGAAATTCACTGGCATCAATCTGCTGGATGGATACGACTGCTTGATTCTTTGGCTCTATGTACTGGTACACGATCTGATCCATCTTGGAAAATGCTTCCTTAATAGCTTTGTAATCTTTTTTTCCTTTTCCAGTCAAATCCTGAATCTCTTTCAGATTCTTTTTATATCCGGAGACAACATCGTCCCCGACATCTTTAAGATCCAGTCCCTCATACATCTTTACCCGGTCTTCTACATAGCTATCATCTGCTTTTTTCAAATCCTTCAGTGTTTCTTTTGCAATCTCGACTGCATTTATAAGTGACTCTGGATTTTTCTGCTCAATCGCATCGCTACAGTCATGAAGTGCGTTTTCATATTCTTTGTAACTATCCTCATCTAACGCATACTGCTCTTTTTCTTTATTCATGGATTTGTACTCATCCACTGCTGTGTTGTACTCATCCAAATAATTTACAATCTTTTTCAGCTTATGAAGATCATTTCTTTTATCAGAAATGCTGAATATTCCAAAATCATCCCATTCATCCACAATTTCGTTCATTTCTTCCGTGTACTGCGGGATTCCAGCCTTTTTTATTTTCACAGCCAGCTTATCTTTCTGCAGATTAAGGCCGACCGTTCCGTATAAAATTCCGCCTACAATCAAAATAATTGCCAGCACCGCAATCAGAACAAGTGGTAATTTACTTTTTTTTCTGGATTTCTTACTTTTTTCCGGCTGTTCATAGACCGTATCAGTCTGATTTTCCGGTATTTCTACCCGGTTTCCACAGCTTGGACAAAATTTCACTCCATCTTCCAGTTTCTTTCCACACTTTTCACAAAACATTTTGTCTCTTCCTTTTCCAGTTCATATTTTACCAGGTCCAAAGATCTAAATCATACAATTTCCATGTTCCACCATCATCAATGTAATACAATGTATGTTCTGCATCTTCTGTCTCTGTCTCTCTCTCCTTGTCTCCATCATAGTAGACATAATTCTTTTCCCATTGAGCATCACCTTTGATCGTCACCTCAATCAGTTGTTTCTGATCTCTTGTGATCATCTGTGCCTGAGCCTCACAATTCGTTATTGTATAGTTCAGAAACTCCCAGCTGTTATTTCCATTTTCAAAATAATCGTCCCTCGCACTCTCATATTTTCTGATTGCAGAATCTTTTTCATCCGCATACATATTATTCAAAATATCGAGATCACTGAAACGTTTGTTTGCGGCAGCTCCCTGGAAAATGTTGTTCAGATCTTTTACTGCCTGATCTGCCATCTGTTCCACCGTAGCCTTACTGTATCCGGCTGTCATAACAGTAGGTTCATCGTATGACTCAAGTACAGCACTTGTAGTCTCAATGTCAGAACCGCTGATTTCTACATAATGACTTGTTCCAAATATCTTCTTAATGGTATAGGTGTCCATTCCTTCAATCTCATCCTGGGATTTCAGTTTTGAATCTGGTGTAATTCCATCAATTTTAATCTCTGCACCTTTCGGAACCGCTACAGAAAAGTTTTTTGAAAGAAATGTATCCGCTTCATCAACTTTCCATGTAAGACCTCTTCTTTTTACCTTTACATCGATTCTCTGGACGCCATTATCGCCTTCGTATTTTACACGATATGTGTTGCTTGTCTTTTTGCGGATCTTCTGAACTTCCAGATCCTCATCCCATTTTATTCCATTGATAGTCTGGGAAGTAACAAATGCCTGCTTTGACATAAAGTCTCCGGAATCATTAAGATAAAGTGTATCATAAACCTGATTCCAGTTTCCGTCACCCATCCCTTCCACATAACGCTCTACCACACTTTTGACGCTGAATTTTGCCTGGAAGACCATAATGAATATTAACAGACTGATCATTGCGATTGGTATCTCTATCAGAAGCATCTTATTTATCTTCCCAAACGGTACGCTTTTCTTTGTTGTTTTTTCTCCTGTTTTTTCATAAGAGGTTTCCTTTGGATTTATACTTCCCGGCATTCCTGTAAGTTTCGTTCCGCAGTTCTCACAGAAAGCCGCACCCTCTACATTCTTATATCCACATTCTGGACAAAACATTTCTCATCCCCCCCTGTTACTCATACTTCTTGATGATTTCGATGTTGGCACGTTCCACATCATTCAATCTGGAATCTAAATTTGCATCGAACTCGTCCGGACTAATGGTTCCGTTATACCAGCTCTTGCTGTCAAAATATTGCTGCAGTGCCTGGTCGTTGAAACGTCTTCCATGTCTGGCAAGAATTTCATTTCTTCCAATTCTGAGCTGGTCTTTTGATATTCCGGACACCTCTGCATCTGTTAGAAGTACTGAGGAACTATTCGGGAAAATGTAATCTTCCGTGTTCTGTACTGTCTGGGAATCCTCTGTTGTCTGTGAATCCTGCATTTTGCTCTTCTCATCTGCACTTCCAGTCCCACCAGCATTCACAACAATATCTTTGTCGATTGCAATCGTCTGAACTTCCCCCTCATCTGAAAGCTCTGCTGCCTCTCTTGCAGCTTTAATATCTTTCTTTGGAACAGCAGTCTCAACTTTCTTTCCTCCACCGCCAAATATTCCTATTACAATGCTTCCTACAAGTAATACTACAATTATGACCGCCAATAACACTACTGGCAGTTTGTTTTCCTTTGTCTGTTCCTGCATAACTTTTGTTCCCGTCTTTCTTTTCATTATTTTATAATCCGGAGACAATCACCCATTTTCCATCTACTTTGACCACTACAAGTGTAATATCCTGTGTATCTTTTTCTCCGTCTTGTTTTAATGTTGCCTCTGCTTCCAGAATATATCCCGCCTTTGCATCTTCAGCAATGCTGTCCAGAACATAATAATCATCAATCAGAGTTTCTTCCAGATCTTTTTTTGCAATTTTTTCTTTATCAGTAACTTTAATCGTAATTTTATAATCACTGTCCAAATCAAACATATAATCTACAATATCATCCGTCATCCATTCTGCATACTCATCCGGCACTGCTTTTTTCATCAGATCAATATCCTGCTTATTGAATGCTTTTTCCATGTATTTGACAGGTTTTAAATATGCCGGTGACAGAACGGCTTTGATTCCGAAAATTACAAGCAAAATTACAAGAATCGCTGCCGGGATTGCAAGCAGCCATAAATTTTTATTTTTCTTCACTGGTGCAGCAGATCCTGCCATCTGCTGATACTGCATATCCTGGGCAGTAAATCCCTGCTGCTGTGAAAACACTCCTTGCCTCTCTTCATTAGTTCCTGCTGTTGCCGCACTCTGTGCGCTCTGTACCTGCTTTACCGGGTTTCCACACACAGAACAGAACCTTGCTCCTTCTTTCAGCTCATTGCCACATTTTGAACAAAATTTTGCCATAGCTGTTCCTCCTTACTCTCTTCCTTATCTTCTTTTTCAAGAATGCCTCCGACAGTCTCTTTTAACCGAATTTCAGCTTCTTTAGAACTCCCCTAAACTCTTGCTCCACATGATGTACAGAATAACGCATCTTCTTCCAATGGTGCTCCACATTTTGCACAGCATGCCGGATTTTTTTCTGTTACCGGCTCTTGCGTATCGTCTGCTTCAGTCACTGTTTCCTCTGAGACTTCAGCCACTGTTTCCTCTGAGTCAACTTTCTCGGATTCAGATTCCTCTGGCATAGCCTCTGCTACTGTCGTTTCAACTACCTCGTCTGCTTCCGGCACTGTATAGGTCATTGGCTGCGCCGGCTGTGTATTTAACCGATTTCCACACTCCGTACAGAATAAGGCTTCCGCGTCATTCAAAGCTCCACATTTGTCACAACATTTTCCAGGTGCTGACTGTGCCGGTGCAACCGGAGTCTGATTCAGTGGCGCTCCACAACTGATGCAGAATTTTGCACCTGCGTTGTTACCAAATCCACACTGCGGACATTTGTTTGTAGCTGCCAAATTATCCAACTCCTGCTGATATGCCGCATTTTCTGATTTCAGACGATTAATCTCTGCAAATAACTCCTGATATTCTGTTCCCTCTTCCTGTCCGTGTGCTTCATAATATTTCAGACCAACCTGGTAAAGCAATTTATCTACCATCTTATCATTGTTCTTGATCAAATTTCCCAATCTGACATTCTCCGTTGCATTCTTCGCCTTCTGAGAAACTTCCTGTCCTGCTGTTGTAAGTGAATCTTTCATTCTGTCAAAAAAAGCCATAATTATTTCCTCCTTAGTGTCAATATTATTCTTTTCTGCTGCCTCTTTCTATGTCTAACAGGCATTTTTATCTGTGATAACTTTGTTGTTTCTACTATACCACATTTTCACATACGCAAAAAGAGACAGGATGGATTTCTTTCCACTCTGTCTCTTTTTCAAGAATGCCTCGGCATGCTTGCTGCGAGGTGCGCGTCATGCTATTGCATGACATACAGATTATAAAAACACAGCGCTGTGATACAATAAATATGCTTCACAAGACGCTGTGTTTCTGTTTTTCTAATAAAATATCTTATTTACTATCCGTCATCTAATATTTAATTTTTACAATGTTGTCGACTTTTTAGCTACGTAATTCATCAATCGCATAACATCTGTCAGATTGACCGCTCCATCCTGATTGACATCTGCGGCTGCAAGAGCATCTCCTGTAAGCAGGCTTTTCTTGGAACTATGATTCAGGCACAGGACTACATCTGTCAGATTGACCTGTCCATCTGCATTGATGTCCCCTAAAGTCACTTCTGATTCACCCTGTAATGGTTTTGTGCTGATTATAAAGTTAGCATACATACAAGATTTGCCTTCTACGAATTGATTGGGTTCCACCAATGAATTTACTTTTTGGTCAGCACTTTCATCTCCTACATAATTGTATAATTTTCCTGTCTCCTCAAGCTCTGCACAAACTACAGAATCTGCATATCCTGATTGAACCTTAGATTTATATTGAATATTGGAATTTTTCACATATATTTTTCCACTCTCCTTGCATATTCCCTCCGGATCTGCTTTCCCGTAAAATGCATGACCGTATTTGCATAATTGATTATCAATATTTATAGTCATATTCTCAATATTCAAAACTCCATGTCCAAAATCTATTGCAGAGGAATAACCTTTCGGTCCATTAATATTGATTGTTCCTCCTAACAGATCAATTCTTTTCCCGTAAGAAAACTGATTTCCTATTCCAAAAAATGAATTTGTCTCATTGCCGTCTCCTCCATCAATTATTAGTGTTCCTGACTTCATTATAAAATCATCCGATAAACGAATCCCCTTAAATGACATTACACTGGTTTTTGTTGCGTCAATCTTTAACGTACAATCTTGCATCTCAAATTTTGTTCCATCTGTATCTCTTGCTTCATATGGACAAAATCCCATACTAATCCCATCTATGGTATTTCCCTGAGAAGCAAGAGTCAGAGTTCCATCACCTGTAAATGTCACCTTTCTGAAATGTGAGAAATGCATAATATTATCAATGGTTAAGTTATCTTCTATTGTTTCTGAATATCCAATCCGGTTCGTTCCTTTGATTACTACTGTTAAATCACTCTCTTCTCCCTCCGCTGTTATATCAAAGGGTGGATAAACATGTGTCCCGCTATCCGTCAATACTTTTGGAACTGAAACATCAGCATTATTAAAAGTTAATACATTGTTTTCAATGTCGTACGTAACTCCTGGATAAATTTCTTTTGTTGTTGAATTCCATGTATAATCCCCCGGAGTATAATACTGATTTCCAATTCCTATAATCGAGACTTTGGAATCCATTTTTTGAACAGCAATTTCCTGATTCGCAGTCTGCGAGAACAATTCATCCTCTTCTTCCCCGGCATCCTGTTCTTCTATAATCTTTGTTGTTTCTTCAGCCTGACTTTCATTTTCTTCTGTTGTCTGTGCTGCCTCCGTATCCTGACTATTATTTTCTTCTGTTGTCTGTGCTGCCTCCGTATCCTGACTATTATTTTCTTCTGCATATGTAGTCAGACAAGTTCCCCCAACAAGTGTGACCGCTACTAAAATAGCTAAAACTCTTCTTTTCACGTATTCTTCCTCCTATGAAAAAACAGCGTAGCAATTCACTCACCACGCTGTTTTATTGTGACAGTTTTATTTTGTGCTTATTCTTTTTCTCAAAATAAGAACTACTGCGGCTGCAGCTAATAACAATAATGCACTATACAATGCAATATTAGCTGTATCCCCTGTTTTTATGCCACTCTTTGTGGTTGTTCCATTTTTCTTTGTACTATTTGAATTATTTGTATTCTTTTTAATATTCAGTTTCGAATTATCTGTCTTCTGGTCTTTTCCTGAAGTATTTTCTTTTACAACGATCTTACAGGAGATTTCCTTCTCTCCTACTTTCGCCTTGATTTCTGCCTCCCCAGCCTTCTTTGCTGTGAGATTTCCATTCTCTACAACTAGTACATCTGGATTTGAGCTACTCCACTGTACATCTTTTATTTCTGTTGTGTTCTCTGGATTATAGATAATTCCAAGCTTATCTTTTCCACCTACTGTCATCTCTTTGATTACTTTATCAAATGCAATAGACTCTAACGGAATTTCTTTTACTGTTACTTCCGTTTCTGCTGTGTAAGTTCCAACTTCATCACCAGCACCATTTATTGCTGTAATCAAAACTTTTACTTTTGTTTTTCCCGCTTTCAATCCTGTCAAAACACCACTCTGATCTATAGATGCGATATTCTCATCTCCAACTGACCACGCAAGATTGAAATTATCTGTAATATCATTCTCTGCTACAATCTCTTTGAGATTCAGATAATCATTTAATGACATTTGCTGTCTAATCAATAACGGGTCTTTAATTTCTGCAAATGTAAGCTTTTTGCCGAGTTCATCATTCATATGATTCTCTTTTACAGTAATCTCGATTGTATCGGAAATTGGAGCTGCTGTATAAATTGTTGTTGCCGTGATATTCGCTGTACCTTCTTTGATTGCTGTGATTGTTCCTGTTTTTTCATCTACAGTTGCAACTGCTTCATTATCGCTCTTCCAGGTTACTCCAAACTGATCTGTAATATCGGCTGTTGGGAAATATATAACCATCTCAACTGCTGTCTGGTTTCTCAGAAGTTCCTTTGTTCCAGTAATCTCAATTTTTTCAATATGCACCGGAACAGTAATCTCGCAAGTTGCTGTCTTTCCATTCGCTGTTGTTGCTGTGATAGTAGCTTTTCCGCCTTTGTCTGTTGCTGTAACAGTCACACTTTCTCCATTATTTGTCTTGTTTGGTGATACAGTAACAACATCTGGATTCGAACTTTTCCATGTTACAGATGTATCTTCATCTGTTGTATTCTCCGGTCCTACTGTTGCTGTAAGAATATCTTTCTGGCCTTTCTCAATTACAGTACTCTGTTTGTCTAACACAATCTGATCTACTGGAATCTCTGTAACATTTATAACTACTGTTGCAGTCACATTATTTGCACCTGTCAGTGTAACGTTGGTTGTACCTGTTTTCACAGCTGTTACTGTTCCATCTTCACTTACTGTTGCTACACTTTCATCAGATGATGTAAAAGTAACATTCTTATCATCAGTTGTATCTTCTGGATTCAACTTGTAAATAATTTTTCCTGTCTGACCCTTAATTAGATCGAGTGTATCCTTTTCTGGAACAATGCTAGTTAATGGCGCATCCACTGTAACCGTACATTTTGCTTCAAAATTACCAACCTTTGCTGTAATAACAGCTCCACCAATCTTTTTAGCTGTGATTTTTCCATTTCCGTCAACACTAACTGTAGAAGGATCAGAAGATGACCATGTTACCTGCTTGCTGTCTGTTGTATTTTCCGGACTATATGAAACTGTCAGCTGCCGATCGCTGCCTTTATGTAATATTGTTTCTGTTGTATCAAGAGAAATTCCTGTTAACTTAATTTCTTTAATTGTTAAGTTATAGGAAGCTGTTTTATCTCCAACTTTTGCATAAATCGTTACTGTACCATCAGATACCGCAGTTACCATTCCACTGGTGCTGACTGTTGCAACTGCATCATTAGAAGAGGTCCAAGTTACAGTTTTCTTATCTGTCGTATCTTCTGGTTCTAACTTTGCAGTCAACTGTGTTGTCTGACCTTTCTTCAGTGCTGTAACTCCTTCTGCACTTACAATAGATACTCCCTTTAATGGATTATTTACTGTTACTTCGCAGGATGCACTGATTCCGTTCATAGTTGCTGTCACAATTGCTTTACCTGTATCTTTTGCTGTTACTGTTCCATCATTCGATACAGTTGCGACTTTAGAATTATTACTAGACCATTGAACATTGCCACTAGCATCTGACGGTGTTAAAGATGCTGTCAACTTCTCAGTCTGACCTTTTGCAATTGTAGTACTCGTCTTATTCAGATTGATTCCCGTCACTGGAACTACAACCTTCATGTTTGTCTCATCACTTACAGAATAATTGCTCATCATGTCGCCATATTCTTCCGTCATCTGTATTGCAGAATCCCAGGACACTTTCCCACCTGCCGCAGTATCAAGCACTTTATATTTTGCACTCAATACAAGACCATTTTTAATTGCCTGATCCGTACTGGCTGCAACTGTCAGTGCTGTATGATCTACTGTTTCATGTGTTAAGCATGTGCTCCCTTCTTTTACACTTCCTGTTGCCGGTAATGCATTTACAGTTTCTAACTGCAACTTCTTATCATCATGTAACAATTCAAATTGTACTGCATATGCATCTGTATTCCCGGACATTGTAACCGTAAGCGTCACTTCGTCGCCACGCTTCACTTCCTGCTTATCTGCCGTAACAGTAAACACTACATTGCTTTCCGCCTTTACTTCTTCTGGTACAGAAACAGCACATAGGCTTAGCACCATCAGAAATGACAGGAAAAATGAAAGTCCTTTTTTCAATTTTCCCCTGCTCATTTTATACTTCCTCCTTTGTTGAAAACATTTTTACTACTTCCGTGTAATTATAAACCAATCATGAACTATACGTCAATCTTTTATCCCTTATTAGTTCATATTTTTTTGTAAATTCTACACTTATCATCATCATATAAACATTAATTCAAAGGAGTATACAATTTATGAGTGAATTAAAAAATTCCATCCTTATCGGTGAACGAATTAAAAAACAGAGGTTATTAATTGGCTATTCTCGAGAAAAACTGGCTGAAATGGTAGATATTACGCCTCGATTCTGCTATGATTTAGAATTAGGAAACAAAAACATGTCAGTAAACACGTTGCTCAAACTCTCGACTGCTCTCAATGTATCTATTGACTATTTGCTCTTTGGTTCCTCTTCTCAAACAGATGAGTATACTGCCATTGACAGTTTAATCCGCACTTGTCCTGTTTCACAACTCAATCATTTAGAACAAATAATCTCTCACTTTATTCAAGCAGTTCGAGAGGAAAATCAATGTGTACACTTATAAGGTATATCAGCTGGGAGATGACTCCCACCTCATACTATAGTAGACATATTTCTTTTCTCACTGGTATTAATTTTTCTATTACATTAAAAAGAGACAGGATGGATTTCTTTCCACTCTGTCTCTTTATATCTTTTTTATAATCTCTTATAATACTTTTGATAAAAATTCTTTTAATCGTGCATCTTTCGGATTTTCAAAGAACTCTTTCGGAGCTGCTTCTTCTTTGATAACTCCCTCGTCGATAAATACAACTCTGGAAGCCACCTCTTTTGCAAATCCCATCTCATGTGTTACAACTACCATGGTCATTCCTTCGCTTGCAAGCTGCTTCATCAGTTCCAGTACTTCACCTACCATCTCCGGGTCAAGTGCTGATGTCGGCTCATCAAAAAGAATGACATCCGGATCCATAGCAAGTGCACGTACAATTGCAATACGCTGTTTCTGTCCACCTGATAACGTCGACGGATATACATCTGCCTTATCTTCCAGACCGATTCTCTTAAGAAGGGACATTGCCTTTTCCTTCTCTTCTTTCTTGATCTGCTCTTTTGTCAGACTTGCAAGTGATGCATCTGCCCCACCTTTTCCGAATAATTTCTTTCTCTTCGCTTTTTTAAGATCCTGGCATCTTGTGTAAACCGGTGCAAGCATAATATTCTCAATGACTGTCTTATTATTGAACAGATTAAAATGTTGGAATACCATTCCCATATGACGGCGGTGAATATTAATATCCACCTTCATATCTGCAATATCTACACCGTTAAAAATAATCTGTCCGGACGTCGGATCTTCCATACAGTTCAGACATCTTAGGAATGTACTCTTACCGGAACCGGACGGTCCGATAATTGCTACGATGTCCCCTTTATTGATGGTTATATCGATGCCTTTTAACACTTCGACATCACCGAAGCTTTTTTTCAGATTAATTACGTCTATCACTCTTCTTCAGGCTCCTTTCCATCAATTTTATCAGTAAGGAAATAATCAATACCAGTGCAATATAAATCAGTGCCATTACCAGGTATGGAACCATGAATTCATAGCTGTTACTTCCAATATAGTTAAATGCAACATAGAGATCTGCTGCTCCTACAAAACTTACAACTGAAGTCTCCTTGATCAGGGAAATAAACTCATTTCCAAGAGTCGGGAGAATATTTTTTACTGCCTGTGGAATCACGATTTTCATCATGCTTGTCCCAAAGCTTAAGCCAACTGCACGACCGGCCTCCATCTGTCCGGAATCCACAGACTGAATTCCACTTCGCATAATCTCTGATATATACGCACCACTATTGAGTCCGAATACAAGCATGGCTACCTGTACTCCTGTAATTTTCAGTCCGATGATTGGAAGAAGTACATAATAAAATACCAACAACTGAACTACCATAGGTGTTCCACGAAACAGTGCTACATAAAAGCTGCAGATGCCATTCAATACTTTTGGCAATGTTTTATACTTTGGAAGTACACGCACTGTTGCAATCAAAGTTCCAACAATGATACCAATGATTAAACCTGTCACTGCAATTAACAGTGTATTCTGCAGACCCTGAATTACTTTTGCATAACCATTCTGTTCCACAAAAATCTCTATAAACTTGTTTACTTTCTGATCAAAATTACCCATAATCTCTCTCTTCTTCTAATCTATCATTTGAGAATTACTGCATCTCGTTGATAGATTCTGTAATAGCTGATGCAGGTGCTGCATCGATGATTACATATGTGATGTTTCCATTGAGCATATCCTGAACTGCAAGGGAACCACTCTTATATGTTACACACTCTGCAGGAAGTCCAGGAAAATCCCAGTCCTCGCTTCCTTCTACATAATACTGACCTGTTGTTCCGGCCTGAACACCAATCTTGTCAGATTTCTCTGTCTTAGCCAGAAGTGCTGCTACATCGTCTGCGCTCTTGCAGTCATCAAATGTAGTGTTGTCGCTTGGTACGATCAGTCTCTGTGATGCTGAATAGTAAGAATCTGTAAATGTTACATACTCTTCTCTCTCTTCATTGATTGTAAGACCTGCCATAGCAATATCACATTTCTGCTGGCTTACAGACAGACATACTGCATCGAAATCCATGTTCTCAATTACAAGCTCTTTTCCAAGCTCATCAGCGAGAAGCTTAGCGATCTCCATATCGATTCCGTAGTAGCTGTCTCCCTTTGTATACTCAAATGGTTCAAATGCTGCATTTGTAGCTACTACAAGCTGATCTTTGGAGCTGTCGAGTTTTGCAGATTCAACTGCCTCTGGCTCTCCGCTTCCAAAATATTTGTCACAGATTTTATCTAATGTTCCGTCACCTTTAATTTTCTCAATAAATGCATTTGTCTTCTCAAGAAGCTCTGGCTGAGTCTTATCTACTCCGAATGCATACTCTTCATTTGTAAGGTCAATATCGATAACCTTTGCTGTTTTTGATGATGAACCGCCCTTGGAGCTGTCCTTTTTGTCTCCTGATCCGCCACATGCTACTAATGAAAGCGCACATGCTGCAACCAAAAGTACGCTGGTTAATTTTTTCATTTTCATAACCCTGTCCTCCTAAAATTTTATTCTGCATGATTATACATATTTATTGCATAATACATATTTTAACACGTTTCAGCTAAAACTCAAGTCCATTTTTATCCAAGCAGCATCTTAAATAGTGCTACCAGAATAATCAGTGCACCTAATATAATTCGATAATATCCAAATACTTTGAAATCATTCTTCTTGATATAGTTCATCAGGAACTTAATCGCAATAACAGACATTCCAAAAGAAACTACACAGCCAAGCATCAGGAATCCGAATTCTGCTGCTGTAAAGTGGAATCCGAATTTGATAAGCTTCAGTGCACTTGCTCCGAACATGACCGGAATTGCCAGGAAAAATGTGAACTCAGCTGCCACTTCTCTGGATACTCCGATGATCAGCGCGCCGACAATTGTTGCACCTGATCTTGAAGTTCCTGGTATCAGGGCCAGCATCTGGAAAGCACCGATCCACAACAGCATCTTAATATCCAGTTCAGAGATTCTGCGGACAGCCGGTTTTCTTCCTTCATTACGGTTTTCTACTATAATAAATAGTACACCATATACAATCAGCATCACAGCTACCGGAAGCGGCTTATAAAAAATCTTATCCAGAATATCATCGAAAAGCAATCCCACTACAGCGGCCGGTACACAGGCAATCAATACTTTGATCCACATCTGCCAGGTCAAAAGCTTCTGTTTTTGAGTCTTCTTTGGTGAAAACGGATTCAACTTATGAAAATACAGAACAACGACCGCCATAATAGCACCAAGCTGGATGACTACGTTGAACATCTCCATAAAAGCATCACTGAGTCCCGGTTTTAAAACATTCCCCACCAGAATCAGATGTCCTGTACTGCTGACCGGAAGCCACTCCGTGATTCCTTCCACGATTCCGAGCAAAATGACTTTCAATACGTCTAACATTAGTTACCCGTTACTGAAAACTTATAAAAAGTTATAAACTCCCATGTTTCATTCCTACTTCAACGAGTATGCTTTTGATGATATAAATATCTATCT
>OGQI01001169.1_pt1 | contig 18545 bp, 12 predicted proteins | sample 1553171 | NCBI WGS metagenome assembly OGQI01 (sample SAMEA2579988, study PRJEB22360) | human gut metagenome | biome: human gut; feature: human-associated habitat; material: faeces | place: Denmark | collected 2008/2010
TTAGTAAAAGGAATCCCAAACCTCAGCACAGACCTTTTTGCACTAAAATATACGACAGAAAATGTGTCCATGCTTCCGGCAATTATAAACACACTGATGATTACCTTACTTTCCTTATGTATAGCAGGACCGATTGGAATTTTTTCAGCGATATATTTAGTAGAGTATGCAAAAAAAGGAAACAAACTCGTGGAAGTCGTTCGTGTTACGGCTGAAACACTGACAGGAATCCCGTCTATCGTCTATGGATTGTTCGGAATGTTATTCTTTGTTACAACCTTAAAATGCGGTTACTCCCTTTTAGCAGGAGCGCTGACCTTATCCATTATGGTGCTTCCGGTCATTATGAGGACAACGGAGGAAGCATTGTTAGCAGTTCCGAATTCATTCCGCGAAGGAAGTTTTGGACTTGGAGCAGGAAAACTGCGTACCATATTTAAAATTGTGCTTCCGAGTGCGATCCCGGGTATTTTATCCGGCATTATCTTAGCAATCGGGCGAATCGTCGGAGAGACGGCGGCACTTATTTACACCTCAGGTACGGTGGCAAAACTTGCAGGATTTTTTGATTCCGGCCGTACCTTAGCGATCCACATGTATTCGTTATCGCGTGAGGGTATGCATACCAATGAGGCATATGCGACGGCGGTTGTACTTCTTATCGTGGTACTGATCATCAACGGGGTATCCTCCCTGATCGCAAAAAAATTTGAAGCACCGAAACAGTAGAATGGAGAGAAAACATGGCAGAAAAATTTAAAATTTCAAACCTGGATTTATATTATGGTGATTTTCATGCACTAAAAAATATCAATATGTCGATCGCATCGAATGAGATTACTGCATTTATTGGACCGAGCGGCTGCGGAAAATCCACCTTTTTGAAGAGTTTAAACAGAATGAACGATCTGGTCGAGGGATGTAAGATCACCGGCAGCGTTCTTTTGGATGGAGAGGATATTTACAACGGCATGGATGTCAACATTTTAAGAAAACGTGTCGGAATGGTATTCCAGAAACCGAATCCGTTTCCAATGAGCATCTATGATAATATCGCATATGGTCCAAGAACACATGGCATTCATTCCAAAGCAAAACTGGATGAGATTGTAGAAAAATCTCTTCGTGATGCAGCAATCTGGGATGAAGTAAAGGATCGTCTGAAAAAAAGTGCTCTCGGAATGTCCGGTGGACAGCAGCAGAGACTTTGTATCGCGAGAGCACTGGCAGTACAGCCGGAAGTTCTTCTGATGGATGAGCCGACAAGCGCACTTGATCCAATCTCTACATCGAAGATTGAAGACCTTGCGATGGAGCTGAAAAAAGATTATACTATCGTTATGGTAACACATAATATGCAGCAGGCTGTACGTGTATCAGATAACACAGCATTCTTCCTGTTGGGAGAAGTGATCGAGTATAATGAGACAGAAAAATTATTCTCCATTCCGGCGGATAAAAGAACAGAGGATTATATTACAGGGAGGTTTGGTTAAGATATGCGTAATCGATTTGATCAACAGTTGGAGTTACTTAATAAACAGCTTATTCACATGGGTGAGTTGTGTGAAGAGGCGATTGGAAAAGCAACGACTGCATTAAAAGAAGGAAGCATGGAACAGGCAGAGAAAGTAAGAATTGCAGATGAAGAGATCGATCAGGCGGAGACTGATATTGAAAGACTTTGCTTAAGACTTCTTCTTCAGCAGCAGCCGGTAGCAAGAGATTTGAGACAGATATCCGCAGCACTTAAGATGATTACCGATATGGAGCGCATCGGAGATCAGGCATCAGATATTGCAGAGATTATTATCACTGAAGACAAATCAGAAGCGCAGGATATTCCGATGATCATCAAGATGTCAGAGGCGGCCAGTAAAATGGTCCGTGACAGTGTCAATGCTTACGTAGAGAAAGATCTGGATCTGGCAAGAAAAGTAATGGAAAATGATGATGTGGTAGATGAACTTTTTGAGGAAGTGAAGACGACATTGATTAATTTCATTGCTGAAAATAAAGGTCTGCAAGGTGTGGAAGCAATCGATCTGATTATGGTTGCCAAATATCTGGAGCGTATTGCAGACCATGCAACGAATATCGCAGAGTGGGTGGAATTCTCAATTACAGGAATCCACAAATCATCTGTAGTATAAAAAAGGAGAATGAGGAATGATTTTTTGTGTAGAAGATGACGGTAATATACGGGAACTGGTGGTGTATACCCTGGAAAGTACAGGGTTTCAGGCACGCGGATTCGAAGATGGAAGTTCATTCCTTGAAGCTCTGGCATTAGAGACGCCAGAGCTTGTTCTGCTTGATATCATGTTGCCGGGAGAAGACGGAATGGAGCTTTTGAGAAAGTTAAAAGCATCAAAGAAAACGAAAGACATTCCTGTTATTATGGTTACGGCAAAAGGTGCAGAATATGACAAAGTAAAAGGACTGGATGCCGGGGCTGATGACTATGTGACGAAACCTTTTGGTATGATGGAACTGATCTCACGTATCAAGGCAGTATTAAGACGCAGTGCGAAGGGAAGTGTATCCAGTGAAGATACATTTGAGATCGGAGAGATCCGGTTAGATCCAAAGAAACATGAAGTGACAGTTCATGGAGAGGTAGTGAATCTGACCCTGAAAGAATATGAATTACTGAAGCGCCTGATGAAGAATTCGAACATTGTGCTTACCAGAGACCAGCTTCTGGAGGATATCTGGGGTTATGATTTCGACGGGGAGACGAGAACCGTGGATGTGCATGTCAGAACCTTAAGACAGAAGCTCGGAGATGCAGGTGAACAGATTGAGACGGTCCGGGGAGTCGGATACCGTATGAGTAGGTAATAATATGAAACAAAGTATGAGAAAAAAGATCCAGAGCAGTATGATCCTTGTGATTGCGCTGACATTGATCATAGCCTATGCGATCACTACACTGGTCGTATATCGCCAGACGATCCATATCATGGAAGGCGAAGTCAGACAGGAGGCGGATTATATCAATGTAGCAATCGATACCTCCGGAGAATCTTATCTGAAGATAATGGATAAGGTGCATAAGGATACAAGAATTACACTGATCGATTCAGACGGAAATGTAAAATATGATTCCAAAGAAGATGAAGTAACGTTTCAGAATCATAAGAACCGTCCGGAAGTAAAAGAAGCATTAAAAACAGGAAGCGGACAGGACATTCGAGAGTCCAATACGCTGAATAAAGAGATGTTCTATTATGCAGTGAAATTGGAAAATGGAGATATCCTGCGTGTATCAAAGACGGTAGATACCGCATTCCGGACAGCGATGAAAGTATTTCCGGTGATGGGACTGATTGCAGTGATCATGCTTGCATTTGCAAGTGCACTTGTAAAATGGCAGGTAACGAGACTGATCCGTCCGATCAACAGACTGGATCTTGAGAATCCATTGGAGAATGACGTGTACGAAGAATTAACACCACTTTTACAGAGTATCGATAAGCAGAATAAAGAAAAAGATGCGGTTGCCAATATGAGAAAAGAATTCTCGGCAAACGTGTCGCATGAATTAAAGACTCCGCTTACATCTATTTCAGGTTATGCGGAGATCATGAAAAATGGATTGGTAAAACCGGAAGATATGACGGGGTTTGCAGAACGTATTTATAATGAAGCAAGCCGCCTGATCACGCTGGTAGAAGATATTATCAAGTTATCCAAACTGGATGAGGGCAATGTAGAGCTGGAAAAAGAAGAAGTAGATCTTTATAAGTTGACAAGAGAGATCCTAACCAGACTTTCGCCACAGGCAGCGAAGAGAAAAGTACATGTAGAGGTGACGGGAGAGCCGGTAGAATACGTGGGAATCCGCCAGATCCTGGATGAGATGATCTACAATATCTGTGAAAATGCGATCAAGTATAACAAAGAAGGCGGAAAGTTAACCGTCTGGGTAGGCAATACCCTGCAGGGCAAGAAAATCTGTGTCACAGATACCGGAATCGGAATACCGGAAAATGAAACGGATCGTATCTTCGAACGTTTCTATCGTGTAGATAAAAGCCATTCTAAAGAAACCGGCGGAACCGGCCTTGGACTGTCAATCGTAAAACACGGAGCCATGCTTCACGGAGCCAAGATCCATGTAGACAGTAAACTGGGCGAAGGAACGAAGATAGAGCTCATATTTTAATTGAGAAACTATAGACAGGTTATGAAATAAGAAGTAAAAAGATAGAATATAGCAGAAAAAGCGGATTCCAGGCCCAGCACACGGAATCCGCCTTTTTAAAACTATATAGCATGACAAGAACAGGGACATAATATCTTTTCTGGTTCGTCCTTGTTTTACACAACATAGTTTTGGAAAAATATAGAAGTTTTTTAAGAAATCTTAAGAATTATTTGCGTATGTCTTTAAGAAATCAAGCCTACAATAACTTCAAGAAATAGGTAAGGAGGCTTATAGTTATGGACAAGATCAGTATTATCATTCCGTGCTTCAATGAAGAAGAAGCATTGCCGATCTATTATACCGAAATGAAAAAAGTTATGGACACTATGAAGAAACAGACCGATTTCGAATTGATATTTGTAGATGACGGATCATCCGATAGAACATATAAGATTATGAAAGAATTACACAGAAAGGACGGAAGATGCCAGTATCTTTCCTTTTCCAGAAACTTTGGAAAAGAAGCGGCTATTTATGCAGGACTTCAGAATGCAGGCGGTAATTATGCGGCAATTATGGATGTGGATCTGCAGGATCCGCCGTCACTTCTGCCGGAGATGTACAGAATTCTGAAAGAAGAACCATATGACAGTGTGGCAACCAGACGTTCAACCAGAAAGGGAGAACCAAAGATCCGGTCATTTTTATCCAAAGAATTTTATAATGTGATCAATAAGATATCGAAGACAGAGATCGTAAGCGGTGCCAGAGATTACCGTCTGATGAACCGTAAGATGGTAGATGCGGTTCTGGAGATGAGTGAATACAACCGATTTTCAAAAGGAATCTTCGGCTGGGTCGGTTTTCGTACGAAATGGCTGGAATATGAGAATATCGAAAGATCTGCCGGAGAAACAAAATGGAATGTAAAGAAATTATTCATTTATTCTCTGGAGGGGATTACGGGATTTTCTGTGGTGCCATTGTCGATCGCATCGTATATGGGAGTTCTGTTTTGCGGATTATCATTCCTGATGATCGTTGCAATCGTAGTTCGTACACTGATCTGGGGAGATCCGGTGGCCGGATGGCCGTCGCTGGTCTGTATCCTGTTCGGTGTGGGCGGTGTACAGCTTCTGTGTACCGGAATTCTGGGACAGTATCTTGCCAAGACATATCTGGAAGTAAAGAACCGTCCGGTATACCTGTTAAAGGATTCCAGTAAAGAAGAACAGAGGATTATGATGATGCCATTATCACAGAACATGCGGAGGAAGAGTTATGGGAAAGGAAAAGAAGTGCACTCTGTATAAGAAATATACTTCATATAAGAAATGCATTCCATACCTGATACTTGCCGGATTTACATTTTTTTTCTGCTGGTGGTTTGTGGGAAGACATGGAATCTTTGGAGCAAAAGTAGACTGGCTCAGTCAGCATAGTGTGCTGCCGGATTATTTCCGGCAGCAGTTTTATGCAACGGGAAAGATATTTCCGGAATTTGCGCCGAATCTGGGTGGAGGTCAGAACATTTATCATTTTGCTTATTACGGACTATACAGTCCATTGATTCTGCCGTCATATCTGTTCCCATTTGTGAAAATGTCAGATTACATCATGGTGATCAGTATAACAGGTCTGACGGTTTCGGTACTGCTTTTTTATTACTGGCTGAAAAGCAGAAAGATGGATACAGGCGTTGCTTTTATCATATCGCTGATGTTCCTGCTGGCGGGCCCGATGATCGGACAGTACAGCGGTCAGATCATGTTCGTAGATTATATGCCGTTCTTATGTCTGGCACTTATAGGTGTGGACCGGTATTTTGAAAAAGAAAAAAGCGGTCTTTTTACAGTTAGTGTATTTCTGATGATCATGACCAGTTTCTATTTCAGTATTGGCGGAATGCTGGTACTGGTTCTTTATGGACTGCACCGGTATTTTGAACAAAGAGAAGGATGCAGAGTCACGGTCAGAGGCTTTTTAGTGGATGGACTGTGTTTTGTTCGTCCAATGATTCTGGCAGTACTTATGAGTAGTTTCTTCCTGGTACCAACGGTACTTGCACTGGCGGGTGGTAGAAGTAAAGGGCAGAATACATCGCTTACTACCCTTTTCGTTCCGCAGATCACGGTAGAACGATTCGCTTACAGCATCTATGGAATCGGACTTACAACACTTGTGATCACCGTTTTGATCACAGGACTTCTGTACCGGAAAGTATATGAGAGAGTGCTCACATATGGATGTGTGATCGTGCTTGTCATTCCGGTATTTGCTTACTTATTGAATGGCGGACTGTATATCAGAGATAAGGTATTCATTCCATTTCTGCCATTGTTGTGTTATCTGATTGCTATTTATCTGGAAAAGTGCAGGAAAGAGAAATTGTCTCTTATTGCAGGAATGGTTCCGTATATCATTACAACGGTATTTGTTTATATAGCAAGAAACCAGTTTACATCTAAAGGAATAGAGGAAAACGTATGGAAGGCATTACTTGCAGAAAGTGTTCTGTTCCTGATATGTTATGTGCTTTATTGTGCAGTGAAGAGCCACTGCAAAGAGACAAAAGAGATTCTGATGCTGGCACTGCCGTCGGTGCTATGTCTGGCGGTCACGATGAATACCTTTTATCAGATGAAGCCGGACCGGTATGTCAGCCACAAACTGTACCGGGATGTTGCAGGAGAACATAATGAACAGGCGGTAAAAGAAGCTTTGAAAAATGATGGTGGATATTACCGCACAGAACAGATGGGCAATGACGATGAAAATGCAGCGGATTTAAACCGGATCTGGGATGCGGGGCAGAATATTACTTCAATCTATTCATCGGCATACAATTCGGAATATCAGACATTTCGTCAGAAGACATTCGGATTGGAAGAACCGTTCCGGAATGTGATGATGCAGTCGGTATCGAAGAATCCGGTATTTTGCCGGATGATGGGAGTACGCTATATCGTATCAGATTCTGATGTAACGGGATATGCTCTGGTTAAGAAATGTGAAAAAACCGGCATATATCAGAATAATGACGCGGCACCGGTCATGTATGCAACAGATCGTGTGATGACGGAAAAAGAATATAACAAACTTGCATTTCCATATAATCAGACGGCATTTCTGGAATATGCAGTTGTTGGAGAACATACGGAATCTTCAGATCAGAACATAATGACAGCCTATACGCCTGTTAGTCTGAAAATGGCCGACAATCATAAAGCGCAAAATGGAGCCGGCAATAGAACCACAGATATAGGGAAGAAAAACGGAAATGAAAGAAAAGTCGGAACGTGGATCCATGAAAAAGAAGATGGCTGGAAGATCCATGCGAAGAAGATAAAAAAGATAACATTTTCCATTCGACAGGTGCAGCAGGAAACGACACAACAAGAGGGGCAGAGACAGATTCTTTTTCTGAGCTTTTGTGTGGACAATGCACGTCCGAATAAGGACGTGGCAGTCTGGATCAACGGAATCCGTAACAAACTAAGCGCAAAAGATCATGTATATTATAATGAAAATAAAACATTTATCTATGCAGTGCCGTTAAAGGATGGAGAAGATACTATTTCTGTAACATTTGGCAAAGGAAAATATCAATTAAGCCATGTACAGGCATATCTCGGCAGTCTGCCGGAACGGTCAAAAACGTTATATCAGTCAGAAGTTCAGGTTGATAAAAAGCTGACGAAAGATAATGAGATACAGGGAACGATACAGGTAAAGAATGATGGCTGGTTCATTACATCCATCCCATATGACACACATTTTAAGATGTACATCGATGGAAAAGAGACGAAGATACAAAAGGTAAATACAGCATTTCTTGGATGTGAGATCGGAAGTGGGAAGCATGAAGTGAGGATCGTCTATCATGCACCGGGGGCAACAGCAGGAAAAGTATTTTCAATGATTGGAATAGTCGGATTCGTGTTATTACTTGTATTGTAATGATACGATGATATCTATATGCAGCAGCAGATTTGCGGAAAATCACTGCTGTATATTTGCATTTTATAAAAAAGAAGAGTATGATGTTAAATGTTTTTTTATACTTGAATAAGGAAGAAAAATGGAAACAGACAACAGGGCAAGACGAGGATGAGAACATGAAGATCATAGAAACATATGGAAACTATATAGAAAAATGGAGTAATGAAAATCCGGACAGAGCAAGATGGCTTTTAAAGACCGGATGGAAGGCACAGAATCTGAAGTTCCGGTTTGCACCGGACAAAAGACTGATGTCGGCAGAGCAGTATCTGGCAAGGCTTATGATGGATACGATGATAAGACCGCTGGAACGTCCGGAAGAAAGTTCAATTGTCAGTATCTTTACTCCTTGTGAAATTTTACAGGAAGCAGGATTACATCCATACAATGTAGAAGGATTTTCCTGCTATCTTTCTGCATCTAAGGCAGAAAGAGCATTTTTACAGCAGGCAGAGAATACGGGCATATCCGAGACACTTTGCAGTTATCACAAGACATTTATCGGAGCGGCGCAGAAGAAAGTACTTCCGAAACCAAAGTGTATTGTATACACGAATTTGACCTGTGATGCAAACCTTCTGACATTTAAGAAGCTGGCAAAGATGTATGATGTACCGATCTTTGCTATCGATGTGCCGATGCAGCAGAACGAAGACAATGTACAGTATGTGGCAGACCAACTTCGTAAACTGAAAGACTTTATAGAAGAATGCACAGGCAAAAAGATTACAGATGAGACATTAACAGAACGACTGAGAAGAAGCAAGCGGACGCTGGAAAAATTCGCACAGTATGAAAAGGAAAGTGCGGACAGATATATTCCTGCAGACCTTGTTACGCCACTCTATGCAGGTATGACAAATAATCTGCTGTTGGGAACAGAAGAAGAGGAAACGTATGTGGACCGTCTCCTGAACGATGTGAAGAAGGCCCCGGCAAAAAAGGGAAAGAAGATTTACTGGATGCACACCATTCCGTTCTGGTCTGATGCGGTGAAGAACGAGCTATGCTTTCAGGAAAAAGCACAGATTGTCGGCTGTGAACTGAGTCACGTCTGTGAGCCGGATTTTGATCCGGAGAAGCCTTATGAGGCAATGGCGAGACGTATGGTATATCATGCATTAAATGGAAGCGCGATCAGAAGAATCGAAGCAGGAATCCGTCATGCAAAGGAGACAGGAGCAGACGGTGCTGTTTGGTTCGGACACTGGGGATGTAAGCATACCCTTGGAGCAGCACAGCTTGCCAAGCGTAAATTCGAAGAACAGGGAATCCAGCTTCTGATCCTGGACGGCGATGGATGCGATAGAAGTCATGGCGGAGAAGGGCAGACATCTACCAGACTCGGGGCATTCTTAGAGATGCTGAATACAGAAACGGATGAAAATACGGACAGACAGGAGGAATCGCACGATGAATAAAACATATTATGTCTGTAAATATACTCCAATCGAACTCTTAGAAGCGTTCGGCGGGGAATGTCAGAACCTGAATGAGATGCCGCAGGGCTTTGACCATGCGGATCAGATAGCGCATCCGAATATCTGTGGATTCGGCAAGGCCCTGCTGGAAGCTGTTATGAGTGGAAAAGTAAAGGAACTGGTGTTGGTCAACTGCTGTGACACGATTCGGAGTGTGTATGATATTCTGGAAGACAGCGGGAAACTGGATTTCTTATATATGATTGATGTACTTCACTGTGATGCAGAATGCAGCAGGGAACGTACAGCAGTGCAGTTAAAAGGTCTTGCGAAAGCATATGGAGAATATAAAGGTACCAGATTTGATGAAGAGAAGTTCCGGCAGGCATTCAAGAAGCCGGAACGCATCGTAAAGCCGCATATCAGTGTGCTGGGTGCACGTATGGGAAATGAACTTTTTGATATGGTACAGAAAAGTATGCCATATCCGGTGGAAAATGATACCTGTGTCAATAACCGTTCGGTGGGCGAGGCAGAGCCGCCAAAAGATCTGGAATTCGATGAGCTGATGGCATGGTATGCGAAAGAACTTCTCGGACAGATTCCATGTATGCGAATGATGGATCACAGCGGAAGAAAGAGATTATATAACGATCCCGGATTAAAAGGAATCATTTATCATACTGTGAAATTCTGCGATTTTTACAGTTTTGAATATGCACAGATCAAGCAGAATGTGACCGTGCCGCTTCTGAAGATCGAATCGGATTATACGGTGCAGAGCAGCGGGCAGCTTCTGACAAGATTAGAAGCATTTGCAGAGAGCATGAATATGGAACAACTGGAAGGGAAGGAACTGAAGATGGGAAAAGGATATTTTGCCGGAATAGACAGCGGATCAACAAGTACAGATGTAGTAATTCTTGATAAAGACCAAAATATCGTGACAGGGATCATCCTGCCGACAGGTGCGGGAGCAGCAATCGGAGCAGAGCGTGCACTGGAAGAAGCACTGAAGGATGCGGGACTTCAGAGAGAAGACATCGATGCAATGGTTACAACCGGATACGGAAGAACGGCCATTTCCGATGGAGATAAGAGTATTACAGAGATTACCTGTCATGCAAGAGGGGCACATTTCCTGAACCCGGAAGTCCGTACTGTTATTGATATCGGAGGTCAGGACAGCAAGGTCATCCGCCTGGATGAGAACGGGGCTGTAGCCAATTTCGTTATGAATGATAAATGTGCTGCAGGAACGGGAAGATTCTTGGAAATGATGGCAAGAACGATGGAAATGAGCCTGGATGATATGGGAAAGGCAGGTCTGTCATATAAGGAAGACATTACGATCTCCAGTATGTGTACCGTATTTGCGGAATCGGAAGTGGTATCACTGATCGCACAGAATAAGGCAACCGATGATATCGTACATGGACTGAATAAGGCTGTTGCGTCCAAGACAGCAGCACTGGCAAAACGTGTCGGCGGCGAGGAACGCTATATGATGACCGGAGGCGTGTCCAAGAACCAGGGATTGGTGAAGACACTGGAAGAGAAGCTTGGTACAACATTGGTGATCAGTGATAAGGCACAGCTTTGTGGAGCACTGGGAGCTGCATTATTTGCTAAGGATATGGTTACAGAGTAAGCGTTCTTAGCAAGATCTTAACAGTAGAAAAATAGATAGGATTGGAATTCTGTGATAATATAAAGAATATATTGAATAGTCAGAAAATTGTAGAATAATTAACACAGAAAGGCATGAATATTTATTGAATTTATATCGGACAAAATTATCAGAGAAATTAAAAGAGTCATTGGAAGCGGTGGTGCCGATCATCGCGATCGTATTGATATTAAGCTTTACGATCGCACCGGTGCCGCCGGGCATTCTGATGGCTTTTATTATTGGAGCGATCCTTCTGGTGGTGGGAATGATGTTCTTCACACTGGGGGCGGAGATGTCGATGACGCCTATGGGAGAACGGATCGGAACTCGGATTGCACAGTCGAAGCGACTTCCCGTGATTATTGGATTGTGTTTCATACTTGGCTTCATCATTACGATATCGGAACCGGATCTGCAGGTGCTGGCCGGGCAGGTACCTTCGGTATCAAATATGACACTGATTCTGGCGGTTGCCGTGGGAGTCGGAATTTTTCTGGTGGCCGCTGTATTGCGTATGTTATTTTCAAAACCGCTGTCCTATATGCTGTTGATCTTTTATCCGGTGGTGTTCATCCTGACTTTTTTTGTATCGAAGAATTTTCTGGCGATTGCATTTGATTCGGGTGGTGTGACAACCGGACCGATGACGGTACCGTTTATCATGGCACTGGGAATCGGATTCTCTGCGGTACGTAGTGATAAATACGCAGAGACGGACAGCTTCGGTCTGGTATCGTTGTGTTCGATCGGCCCGGTGCTGGCGGTACTGCTTCTTGGTATTATCTATCATCCACAAGGTGGCAGCTATTCCGAGACTGTAATACCGGATGCAGAGACATCTGTAGCATTGTGGAAATTATTCGAGTCCGGAATCCCACATTATATGAAGGAAATCGGTGGCTCACTGCTTCCAATCATTCTGTTCTTCACATTCTTTCAGGTGGTATCCCTGAAATTAAAAAAGAAAACGCTGATCAAAATTTTGGTCGGTATCCTGTATACATACATTGGACTGGTATTATTCCTGACAGGGGTAAATGTAGGATTTATGCCGGTAGGTAATTATCTGGGACAGGTGATTGCAGGACTTTCTTACCGATGGGTGATCATCCCAATCGGTATGCTGATCGGTTACTTTATCGTAAAGGCAGAGCCGGCGGTATATGTGCTGATGGAGCAGGTAGAAGAGCTGACCTCCGGAGCAATACCGGGAAAAGCAATGGGATATAGCCTGTCGCTTGGCGTTGCATTTTCCCTTGGATTGGCGATGATACGTGTGCTGACAGGTATCTCAATCCTGTGGTTTCTGGTACCGGGGTATGCACTGGCACTAATCTTGACATTATTTGTGCCGAAGATATTTACGGCGATCGCATTTGACTCCGGCGGTGTTGCATCCGGACCGATGACGGCAACTTTTTTACTTCCGTTTGCACAGGGAGCATGTGAAGCGGTTGGCGGAAATGTGGTAACCGATGCATTCGGAGTGGTAGCAATGGTAGCAATGACACCGCTTATCACGATACAAATCCTGGGTGTGGTGTATCAGTATCAGGAGCGTAAGAAGGATAAAGACGAGATGCTCGCAGAGCCGGTCAAAGTACTGCCATTGGAGGCATATGGGGATGCGGATATTATAGAGTTGTAAGGGAGAATTCATGAGCAAGGTATATATGATGGTGACCATCACGAACAGAAACAAACGAAAAGATTTTCGAACATTTTTTAAAGAACAAGGTCTTCCCGTATTCCTGGAAACGACCGGGAGAGGGACGGCACAGAGTGAAGTGCTGGATTATTTCGGCCTGGAAGAATCGGAAAAGTTGTTATTTCTTGCAATCGTTACAGGAGAGACGTGGAAAAAGCTGCGCCGGGGACTGATCACGAAGATGCTGATCGATGTACCAGGGACGGGGGTATCATTCATTGTTCCGCTTAGCAGCGTGGGTGGAAGAAAGACACTGCAGTTTCTTGTAAATGAACAGGAATTTGAAAAAGAGGAGGAGACTTCGATGAAAGATACAGATTATGAACTTCTGGTAGCAATCGCAAATCAGGGATATATTGACACGGTCATGGATGCGGCAAGGTCAGCAAAGGCCGGAGGCGGAACTGTGATCCATGCAAAAGGAACCGGGATGGAACTTGCAAAAAAGTATCTCGGGGTGTCACTGGTGGAAGAAAAAGAAGTCATACTGATTGTAACGAAGAGCAGAGAGAAGAACCAGATCATGAAAGCAATCATGGAGCAGGCCGGTCTCGACAGCAAAGAACGTACGATTGTGTTCTCGCTGCCGGTGACCAGTGTTGCGGGGATACGGATGCTGGAGGAAGATATTCAGGATGATTTGTTATAGGTTGCCTGAAAATTTTATGGAATTCAGTATTTTATACAAATCTTTTTTTAATACATCATTTTCAATATCTTGCACTGCATTGAAACTTCGGACGCCTACTCCGATAATATAATCACCATTTTGAATATATGCCTGTTCAAATGCAATCGTTTTTTGCTCCTTTTTGAATCCGAGAGCATGTAAAAGATATGATACAGGATTCTGGGATGAAGAAATGAATTCTTCATCCGGATCATATGGCCAGTACTCTGTAACTTCATTGCAGGTATGCCCATCTACTGTAAATGTGTCGTTTAAGGTTATCTTTTTAATCACAGAATCCTTGGAAACATTTAACAGGTAGTCCATATCAATGTCGCAATCGTCAGTGATTGCTACACCTTGCTTTTTATAAGAGATAATCTCAAGAGTAAATACTTCTTCATCTAAGTCATCAGAGGATAAAATAATTGTGTATGAAGCTTCGTTTTTATCTGTACAATTCTCTGTATCGATATGGTATCCATCTGGAACGGTATAGGTCAGAAGCTGATTGATATTTTCACCGGTGTAGTTTACCGGTGTTTCCTGTGAGGTTTTGTCAGTTTTGGAACTGCCGCAAGAGGCTGAGACTATCATGATAAGTGAAATCATAATGAAACTTGTAAAAAGATATTTTCCTTTCATAGTAACCACCGCTTTCTTTGAAACATTCTTTTTGGGAAATGAGAGAAAATGATAAGCTATATAAGGGTTTTGTTGATAATTTATTATAGCATATAACTTTTAAACAAGCATTAAATTTTGCTGAAAAAAGAAACGACAAACGCCACAAACCTTTCGGCCTGTGGCGTTCGTTGTCGTTATAGTTATCTAAAGGAATGAGAGTAAAGTGTTGCACCGGATTCCCGGTGTGCTACTTTATGAGGGGGAGATAGTTGAATTTGTCTCTCTCAACTATCTAAGTTTATTATAAAAAACAAATATGTCTAAAGTATGTTAAATTCCTTAAAGAAATCGGAAAAATCTTAAGAAGAACTTAAGAGGATATAAATAATCTGAAAACGCTACAGGACTAGATGAAACTATACTAATAGAATTAATATAGTTGATTATTTAATGACGCTGTGATATGATACGGACAGGGAAACCAAAAGCAGGCGGCTACCCTCCAACTTTGGAGGGATAAAAACACCCTCCAGACGAAAGAAAGGAGGGCGATGCGATGGTTACATATTCTGACATGATTCAGTTTTGTATATTCATTGTTGCCCTTGTAAGTCTTTGTTATGAGATTTTCAAGGGAAAACGAAGATAGCCGCCAACTACTGCGAATAGTTGACGACTATATAAATAGTTAACAATTATACTCGGGTAGCCGCTTGCGGTTTCCCTCTTGTGTCTTAAATATAGCATATCTGATAAATAGATTCAAGCAGATCAGAAAATTATTATTTTTTACTGAAATGAAAACCTGAAAAAGCAGTTGACTTTTTCGCTAAAATCGAATATTATATATAAAATCTCTTTGCACTGAATATATCCAATACGGATAAGGGATAACAGTACAAACTGATCAGGCTACATTCATTTTTTATAAGAATAAAATCGAGAAAAATGATGTGCATGCCGGGCCGGTCGATTACCGGCAGCAGATGAGACGATATATCATACATCTGTGGGACAGTAAGTAGAAAGTTCCACAGGTGTATTTTTTTGCAAAAAAGCAGTTTTGTAAATAGAATACGGAGGAACAGTAGTCTCACCTTAGGTGCCATAGGAGACATGACATTATTAAAAATGGAGGTTATCTTATGACAAGTCAAAAACAACAATTAAATGAACAGAAAATGATCAATCATTTATCAACCGTGGGAATTCTTGGAAATGTCATTCTGACAGCGTTCAAACTGCTGGCAGGAATTATCGGACATTCGGGAGCCATGATATCTGATGCGGTTCATTCATTATCGGATGTGTTTGCCACATTCATTGCATTTCTCGGGGTAAAATTATCTAAGAAATCGGCGGACAGCGAACATCCATACGGTCATGACAGACTGGAATGTGTAGCATCGATGGTGCTTGCAGCCATTCTTCTTGCAACGGGTATTGGTATTGGAATGAGTGGTGTGAAGACGATCATAGCCGGTGATTACAGTCATTTGCAGGCACCGGGAACGATCGCACTTGTGGCAGCTATCGTGTCGATTCTTACAAAAGAGGGGATGTTCTGGTATACCAGACATTATGCGAAGATTCTGGATTCCGCAGCATTCATGGCAGATGCATGGCATCACAGATCAGATGCATTTTCTTCCGTTGGTTCACTGATGGGTATAGGTGGTGCAATGCTTGGATTTCCTGTGCTGGATCCGCTGGCAAGTGTAGTTATCTGTATTTTTATCCTGAAAGTAGCATTTGATATTTTCAAAGATGCACTGGATAAGATGCTGGATACTTCATGCAGTGAAGAATATGAAGAGAAACTGGCAGACTATATCAGAAAGAGCCGGGGAGTAGAAAGACTGGATCTGTTAAGAACGAGAATGTTCGGCAACAAGGTGTATATCGATGCAGAGATTGCAGTAGATGGAACACTTTCGTTGAAAGATGCGCATGCAATTGCAGAGGATGTGCACGACAATGTAGAAAAGAAGTTTCCGAATACAAAGCATATTATGATTCATGTAAATCCGGCATAATGGAAAAAAATACCGCAGCTTTCAAATTTTGAAAAAGCTGCGGTATTTTTTCTTTGTTGGTGTTGTCTGAAAAATTTAATCCTGCTAATGAAAGTATGTTTTCGTTTGTGCTATGAGTTATAACCTTTTACGTATACAAAGCTGTCTGTATCATTGTCACGCTGCATTGTATAGTGATGATTGAGCATGGCTTCGATAAGTTCCTGTCCCTGGTTTTCTACGGCGACCAGAGTCATATCTAATGCATCTTCCAGTTCCTGTACCGTCATATCGTCCAGAAATACCTGTTCGCCGCTTCTTAACATATTGCATGTGATAAGAAGTGTGTCACCAAGATCGGTGCCGGAGGCTTTCTTTTCCAGAAGCTGGGCTTTGAGATCCTGACCGGTGATCAGACCGGATACGGTAACAGTCTCGCCAAAGAAATCATTGCGGATCGCAAATACATTGATCTTAATATATGGAAATGCTTTCATGATCTCCTCTGCGAATCCGGCAAGGGTACTGTAGGCAAGCTTGCCTGTTGCAATGGTAAGTGTACGGCAGGTCTCATTTTTCCAGGTCTCATAGTTGTCATTCTGCTTCAGAGCTTCCAGAGCGTCATGGAATTCTGTCTTTAAAAGACGCATCATGCCAACTCCGTTTTCCAGCTGGATATAGCCATCATAGCGTTCTTCCTCAGGAAGTGTCTGTCCTGCAAGGATATACCACTCATCCGAAGCATGAATGAAATGGATTCCATGTTTCTGATACATTTTGTCCTGCCAGCGATGGATCTGCTCCAGAACCCGGATCGCATCCTCACGCTCGAAGCTCTCCAGCGGATAAAGCCCGTCACGGAATTTTGTCAGACCGACCGGTACCACGGACACGCTCTGAAGGACCGGTGCATATTCCGAAAGCTTCTCCAGGCTGTATTCCAGTTCTTCTCCGTCGTTGACTCCTTTGCACAGAACGATCTGCCCGTTCATGATGATCCCCGCTTCATAAAGCTGGTCTACTTTCTTGAGGGCATCTCCCGCAAAACGGTTGTGCAGCATTTTGCAGCGAAGCTCCGGATTCATTGCCTGAAAGGAAACGTTGATCGGTGACAGATGATATTTGATCACCCTTTGAATATCATCCTGACTCATATTTGTCAGTGTCACATAGTTTCCCTGAAGAAATGAAAGTCTGGAGTCATCGTCCTTAAAATAAAGGGTCTCTCTCATTCCCGGCGGCATCTGATCGATAAAGCAGAACATACAGTGATTGCTGCAGGAACGGTAATCATCCATCAGACCATTCTCAAATTCGATTCCAAGATCTTCGTCGTAATCCTTTTCAACTTCGAGTTCCCAGAACTCGCCATTTGCTTTCTCTATCAAAAGCTCTATATATTCATCATTCAGGAGATAACGGTAATCAAACACATCTTCTACCGGCTGGTGATTGATCTCCGCCAGCACATCTCCCGGTTCCAGTTCCAGTTCTTCACCAATACTGCCCGGAAGAACGCTGGAAATCACATGTTTCTTTTTTTTCATAGAATTCCTTTCTGATTTATGACCATATCTGGGCTGCGTCATATGAGAATTTGATTTTAATATCCCAATGGACATATTACCCCAGATAGTACTACTATAACAATTTCACAAGTAAAAATCAATAAATTCCTTGACTGGATTTAGGGCAAATGTTATAAATGTATTAGGACTCAGTTTGAAAACTACACCTAGGAGGAATATTATGCCAAACATAGAATTGCTGGAAAAGTCTATGCCTGTTGCCCCGATCCGAATCGCCGCACTTGCCGGATGCCGCGAACTGGCCGAGGAGGTTGACAAAAAGCTGGTTAAATTCCGTAAAGAACTTGTAGCCGCAAAAAAATCCACCATCATCCCACAGGGATATGCAGAAAAATCTTTCCTTGTAGATTGCGAATGCCCACGTTTCGGAACCGGTGAGGGTAAGGGTTACATCAAGGAATCTGTCCGCGGAACAGACCTTTATATCATGGTAGATGTGACCAATTACAGCCTTACTTACAGCGTATGCGGTCATGAGAACCACATGTCTCCGGATGACCATTACCAGGATCTGAAGAGAATCATCTCCGCAGCCACCGGTAAAGCACACCGTATCAACGTTATCATGCCATTCCTTTACGAGGGACGTCAGCACAGACGCACCAAGAGAGAATCTCTTGACTGTGCACTTGCACTTCGCGAGTTAAGTGCCATGGGTGTTTCCAACATCATTACTTTTGATGCTCAT
>OGQI01001178.1_pt1 | contig 18441 bp, 13 predicted proteins | sample 1553171 | NCBI WGS metagenome assembly OGQI01 (sample SAMEA2579988, study PRJEB22360) | human gut metagenome | biome: human gut; feature: human-associated habitat; material: faeces | place: Denmark | collected 2008/2010
TGGTCAAAGGATCACTGAATACATTTTTGAATGCGATGACTTATCCGGACAAGACAGTATATCCGGTTGCAAGCTGTAATGACAAAGATTTTCAGAATCTGATGCATGTGTATATGGATGCTGTGTTTTATCCAAATATTTATCAGCATGATGAGATTTTCCGTCAGGAAGGTTGGAGTTATAAATTGGAAGATGCTGCTGAAAAACTGGAGTACAATGGCGTTGTATACAATGAGATGAAGGGTGCATTTTCGTCACCGGAAGGAGTGCTGGACCGTGTGATACTAAATTCATTGTTCCCAGACACTTCTTATGCAAATGAGTCCGGAGGAGATCCGGAGGTGATTCCGGAACTTACGTACGAGCAATTTTTAGATTTCCATAGAAAATATTATCATCCTTCAAACAGCTATATTTATCTGTATGGCGATATGGATATGGCGGAAAAATTGGAATGGTTGGATAAAGAATATCTCTCAACATTTGACAAAGATGAAGTGGATTCAGAAATTCAATATCAGAAGCCATTTGATAAAGTTATCGAAGTAGAACAAGAGTATTCGATTTCCAGCGAAGAATCGGAAGAAGACAACACATATCTTTCATACAATAAAGTAATTGGAACAAGTCTGGATGAAAAATTGTATCTTGCGTTCCAGATATTGGATTATGCGTTGTTATCCGCTCCGGGAGCTCCACTGAAAAAAGCTCTTATGGATGCAGAGATTGGAAAGGATATCATGGGTTCATATGACAATGGTATTTATCAGCCAATCTTCTCTGTTATTGCAAAGAATGCAAATGTAGAGCAAAAAGAGAAGTTTATACAGGTTATCGAAGATACATTACGTGATATTGTCAACAATGGTATGGATAAGAAAGCATTGGCAGCGGGAATTAATTATCATGAATTCCGTTTCCGTGAAGCGGATTTTGGTAATTATCCAAAAGGCTTGATGTATGGTCTTCAGTTGTTTGATAGTTGGTTGTACGACGAGACAAAACCATTTATCCACATGCAGGCGATTCCAACATTTGAATTTTTAAAGAGTCAGCTGGATACGGATTATTTTGAAAATCTAATTCAAAAGTGGTTGCTTGACAATACACATGGATCAATTGTGGTAATCAAGCCAGAGCAGGGAAGAACTGCAAGAATGGATAAAGAACTCGACGAGAAACTTCAGGCATATAAAGCTTCCTTAAGTGATGAAGACATCCAGAATCTTGTAGAACGTACAAAACAGCTGGTTGAATATCAGGAATCGGAAGATTTAAAAGAAGATATGGAGAAGATACCGGTTCTTGGACGCGATGATATTTCAAAAGAGATTGCACCAATCTATAACGAAGAAATAAAAGTTGGAGATGTACAGATGGTACATCACAATGTTGAGACAAATGGAATCGGATATGTAACTTTGATGTTTGACCTTTCAGAGGTGGGAGAGAAACAACTTCCGTATCTCGGCTTGTTACAGGCAGTACTTGGTATTATTGATACGACACATTATGAGTATGGAGAGTTGTTTAATGAAATCAATGTGCATACTGGTGGAATCGGAACATCATTGGAGCTTTATCCAGATGTAAGACATGCAAAAGAAAAAGCATTCCGTGCAACATTTGAAATAAAAGGTAAAGCATTATATCCAAAGATGGATGTTTTGTTTAAAATGATGAGAGAGATTCTGATGGAATCTAAGCTTGATGATGAAAAGCGTCTAAAAGAAATTCTTTCAATGACAAAATCTCGCTTGCAGATGGGATTCTTATCATCGGGACATACAACAGCTGCATTACGTGCTCTTTCGTATGCATCACCATTATCGAAGTTCAAAGATGATACGGATGGAATCGGTTATTACGAAGTAGTAAAAGATATTGAAGAACATTTCACAGAGAAAAAAGATGAACTGATTGCTAATTTGCAAAAGCTGGCAAGACAGATTTTCCGCACAGATAATATGATGGTAAGTTATACTTCTTCTACAGAAGGTCTGGACGTTGTTAAAAAAGAAATTGAAAATCTTGTAAGTGGAGAAGCTGCGCTTAACGCTGGAACAACAAGAGAAGGGGCGAAATGTGCTCTGCATTGTAAGAAACGAAATGAAGGGTTCAAGACATCTTCGAAAGTTCAGTATGTAGCAAGAGTAGGCAACTTTATTGATGGTGGAGCAGAATATGACGGAGCTTTACAGATTTTGAAGGTGATTTTGAGTTATGATTATCTCTGGCAGAATGTGCGTGTAAAAGGTGGTGCATATGGTTGCATGAGCAATTTTAACCGTCTTGGAGAAGGATATTTGATTTCTTATCGAGATCCAAATCTGGAACGTACAATGGAAGTATATGAAGGCGTTGTGGATTACCTGAAGAATTTTACGGTAGATGAACGCGATATGAATAAATATATTATCGGAACAATGAGTAATATTGATCGCCCGATGAATCCGGCAGCGAAGGGTGATCGTTCGATGAATTTATATATGAACCATGTTTCAGCAGAAATGATCCGTAAAGAAAGAGCAGATATTTTAAATGCACAACAGGAGGATATCCGTAAACTTGCAAAAGTGCTGGATGCAATGCTTGCTGCAAAACAGATTTGTGTTATCGGAAGCGAAGAAAAGATAGAAGCACAAAAAGAAATGTTTGATGAAGTGAGAACAATATTTTAATAATTTTAAAACGGAGGATAATCTATGAAAGAAAACTTTAAGTCTGGGTTTGCAACCTTGATCGGTCGTCCAAATGTTGGTAAGTCGACATTGATGAACCAGTTGATCGGACAGAAGATTGCGATTACATCCAATAAACCTCAGACAACGAGAAATCGTATTCAGACAGTTTTAACAACAGAAGAAGGACAGATTGTGTTTGTAGACACGCCGGGAATTCATAAAGCAAAAAATAAGCTTGGTGAATACATGGTCAATATTGCAGAGCGTTCGTTAAATGAAGTGGATGTCGTTCTTTGGCTTGTTGAGCCATCTACATTTATCGGCGCAGGTGAAAAGCATATTATCGAGCAGCTGAAAAAGGTAAAAACTCCGGTTGTATTAGTCATTAATAAAATCGATATGGTAAAAAAAGAAGAAATTCTGACATTTATAGATGCATATAGAACAGAATATGATTTTGCGGCTATCGTTCCGGTTTCGGCGAGAAACGGAGAGAATACAGATGAACTGGTAAAAGTGATTTTACAGTATCTTCCTTATGGACCGCAGTTTTATGATGAAGAGACAGTGACAGATCAGCCAGAGCGTCAGATTGTGGCCGAATTGATCCGTGAAAAAGCGTTACATTGTTTACAGGATGAGATTCCGCACGGAATCGCAGTTGCGATTGATCGCATGAAGATGGAAAAACATGTAATGCATATCGATGCGACAATTATATGCGAAAGAGACTCTCATAAAGGAATTATTATCGGTAAGCAGGGCAGTATGCTGAAGAAAATTGGAAGTACAGCACGTTATGAGATTGAGCGTATGTTGGATTGCAAAGTAAATTTAAAATTATGGGTGAAAGTACAGAAGAACTGGCGCGACAGTGACTTTTTGATGAAAAACTTCGGGTATCGTCAAGACGAGTATTAAATATCAGAGGCGGCGTTTTATCTTTTGTAATTGTACCAGACATAGTTTAGAAGGGATAGAACGTGAATCAGATTACAATGACCGGGATGGTGCTGCAAACGGCACCCGTTGGAGAATATGACAGAAGAGTAGTCATTTTGACAAAGGAACAGGGAAAAATATCTGCATTTGCCAGAGGAGCAAGAAAACCAAATAGTCCACTTGTTGGTGCGGTTAATCCGTTTACATTTGGTCAGTTTACTCTATATGCAGGACGCAGTTCATATACGATTCAGTCTGTACATGTAGAAAACTATTTTTCGGAATTAAGAGATGATATTATTGCAGCCTATTATGGTTTCTATTTTATGGAATACGCAATGTATTTTACAAAAGAAGCAAACGATGAGCGGGAGATGCTAAAGCTGCTTTATCAGACCTTGAAGGCTCTGACCAATCCAAACATACCGAATCGACTCATTCGATATGTATTTGAATTGAAAGCATTATGTATTAACGGACAGGCCCCACAGGTATTTCAATGTACTTGTTGTGGAAGTACGGGACATTCTATGGTGTTTAGTCCAAGAAAAGGTGGATTGGTCTGTACAGAATGTGACGGAGATGTCATTGATGGAATGCGGTTAAATAATTCTACATTGTATACACTTCAATATGTGGAGAATAGTAAGATTGAACATTTATATACATTTATTGTGAAAGAAAATGTTTTAGATGAACTGGGAAGATTGATGGAAAGATACAATGATCTGTATGTAGATAAGAGGTTTAAATCACTGGAAATTTTGGAAACATTATTGTAATTTGATGAAGCTGTCGGAAATTACATCTGGAATGTTTACAAAAACAAACAGAACAGCTATAATAGGAAACAATTGAGAATTCAATCCGATGGAATTATGATCGGTGAAATCAAAGATTAAAAGAATGTGAGGAACAAATACTATGGCAGAAAAGACAATGGACAAGATTGTAGCTCTTGCAAAATCAAGAGGCTTTGTGTATCCAGGTTCTGAGATTTATGGAGGACTTGCGAATACATGGGATTATGGTAATCTTGGAGTTGAACTGAAGAATAATGTAAAGCGTGCCTGGTGGAAGAAATTCATCCAGGAATCACCATACAACGTAGGGGTAGACTGTGCGATTTTGATGAATCCACAGACATGGATCGCATCTGGACACTTGGGAGGATTCTCTGATCCACTTATGGATTGTAAACAGTGTCATGAGCGTTTCCGTGCAGATAAATTAATTGAAGATTATTGTGCAGAGCATGGAATTGAGATTGAAGGTGCTGTAGATGCATGGTCACAGGAAGAGATGACAGCATTTATTGAAGAACATAATGTTCCATGTCCAACATGTGGAAAACATGATTTTACAGATATCCGTCAGTTCAACCTGATGTTCAAGACATTCCAGGGAGTAACAGAGGATGCGAAGAACACAGTATATCTTCGTCCTGAGACAGCACAGGGTATTTTTGTAAACTTTAAAAATGTACAGCGTACATCAAGAAAGAAAATCCCATTTGGAATCGGACAGATTGGTAAATCATTCAGAAATGAGATCACACCAGGTAACTTTACATTCCGTACAAGAGAATTTGAACAGATGGAGCTGGAGTTCTTCTGTGAACCTGGAACAGACTTGGAATGGTTTGCATATTGGAAAAAATTCTGTCTTGACTGGCTGAGCTCTTTGGGCTTAAAAGAAGGCGAAGTAAGATATCGTGATCATGATCAGGAAGAACTGTCATTCTACAGTAAAGCAACAACAGACGTAGAATTCTTATTCCCATTTGGATGGGGTGAGCTTTGGGGAATCGCAGACAGAACAGATTATGACTTGTCACAGCACATGGAAGTATCGAAACAGGATCTGACATATTTCGATGATGAAAAGAAAGAAAAATATATCCCATATGTTATCGAGCCATCACTTGGAGCAGACCGTATGGTACTTGCATTCCTTTGCAGTGCATATGATGAAGAGGAGATTGGTACAGAAGAGAAACCGGATACACGTACTGTACTTCATTTCCATCCAGCACTGGCACCGGTTAAAATCGGAGTACTTCCACTTTCTAAAAAACTGAATGAAGGTGCAGAAAAAGTATATAATGAATTATGCAAGACATATAACTGCGAATTCGATGATCGTGGAAATATCGGAAAACGCTATCGTCGTCAGGACGAGATCGGAACTCCGTTCTGCGTAACATATGATTTCGATTCGGAAGAAGATGGAGCAGTAACAGTTCGTGATCGTGATACGATGGAACAGGAAAGAGTTAAGATCGAAGATCTGAAAGCATATTTTGAGAAAAAATTTGAGTGGTAAAAATAATACATGAATATATCAGCCTGGTAAGATTTTTGAAAGAAAATCTGCTGGGTTGATTTTGGTAATCAGGAGGTAATTTCAATGGAACGTAGAAATGCATGGACAACATATAATGCAGAAGAATTAAAAAAACTCAATGCGATCAATGAGGATTATAAGAAATGTCTGGACGCAGGAAAAACAGAGCGTGAATGTATTGCACTTACAATTGAAAGAGCAGAGGCAGCAGGCTACAAGAATATCAAAGGCGTTATTAAAAGCGGCGAAAAGGTGCAGGCAGGAGATAAGATTTATGCTGTTTGCATGAATAAGATGATCGCTATGTTCAATATGGGAACAAAGCCTTTGGAAGAAGGAATAAATATACTTGGAGCACACATCGACTCACCACGTATTGATGTAAAACAGAATCCATTATATGAAAATGAAGAATTTGCATATTTAGATACGCACTATTATGGTGGAATTAAAAAATATCAGTGGGTAACTATACCGTTGGCTATTCATGGCGTGATTGTAAAGAAAGATGGTACAGTTGTAAATGTAAACATTGGTGAAAAGGATGAAGATCCGGTATTTGTTATCACAGATTTATTGATCCACCTCGCTTCAAAACAGATGGATAAAAAAGCAGCAGGAGTAGTAGAAGGTGAGAACTTAGATCTGCTTATCGGAAGCCGTCCAATTGAACAGGATGAAAGTCTTGAAAAGAAAGAAAAAGAAGCTGTAAAGGCAAACGTTATGAATCTCTTAAAAGAGTATTATGACGTGGAAGAGGAAGATTTTATTTCAGCAGAATTAGAAATTGTACCAGCAGGAAAAGCACGTGACTGTGGTTTTGATCGCAGTATTGTTTTGGCATATGGTCAGGATGACCGTGTATGTGCATTTACATCTTTATTTGCAATGTTAGATGTAGAGAAAACAGAGCGTACAGCTTGCTGTATTTTAGTAGATAAAGAAGAAATCGGAAGTGTTGGTGCAACAGGTATGCATTCTCGTTTCTTTGAAAATATTGTTGCAGAGCTGGTTGCTCTTACAGAGGGAGAGTCAGATCTGAAAGTAAGAAGAGCTCTTATGAACTCAACAATGCTCTCATCAGACGTAAGTGCAGCTTATGATCCGATGTATGCAGAAGTATTTGAAAAACGTAGCTCAGCATTTTTCGGAAAAGGACTTGTATTTAATAAATTTACAGGAAGCCGTGGAAAGAGCGGATCAAATGATGCAAATGCAGAATATCTTGCAAAGATTAGACAGGCAATGGATTCACAGGATGTATCATATCAGTTTGCAGAGCTTGGTAAAGTAGACGCAGGCGGTGGCGGAACAATCGCTTATATTATGGCAAATTATGGCATGGAAGTAATCGACAGTGGTGTAGCTGTTCTTAGTATGCATGCTCCATGGGAAGCAACAAGCAAAGCGGATGTGTATGAAGCATATAAAGGATACAAAGCATTTATTGAAGAAATGAAATAAAAATAGACAAGACAAGCATAACGAATCAGAGAAACCGGATTTTCGACAAAGCGCCAAAAAAATATTTAGACACACTAAAAAATATTTAGAGAAAAACACTGGGGTTGTACAAAATAACCAAAAAAGATTGTTAAAGATTGTACAAAAATAAATACAAAAAACTTGACGCTCTCCGTCGAAAAGTTTAAAATAAAGTATGCGACTTAGTTCAATAGTATGAATACATATGATTGAAAAAAACTTTAGTAGGAGGTCTTTTAGACATGGCAAAATGGGTTTATATGTTTACTGAGGGTAACGCAACAATGAGAAACCTGCTTGGAGGAAAAGGTGCAAACCTTGCAGAGATGACAAATCTTGGTCTTCCAGTACCACAGGGATTTACAATTACAACAGAGGCTTGTACTCAGTATTACGAGGACGGAAGAAAGATCAACGACGAAATCATGGCACAGATCATGGAAGCAATCGTAAAGATGGAAGAAGTAACAGGCAAGAAATTTGGAGACAATGAGAATCCACTGCTTGTATCTGTTCGTTCAGGAGCAAGAGCATCTATGCCAGGTATGATGGATACAATCCTTAACCTTGGATTGAATGAAGAAGTAGTAGAAGTAGTTGCTAAGAAAACAGGCAACGAAAGATGGGCTCGTGACTGCTACAGAAGATTTATCCAGATGTACTCTGATGTAGTTATGGAAGTAGGTAAAAAATACTTCGAAGAATTGATCGACAAGATGAAAGCTGAAAGAGGGGTTACACAGGACGTAGACCTTACAGCAGATGACTTAAAAGAGCTTGCTAATCAGTTTAAAGCTGAATATAAAGAAAAAATCGGAGCTGACTTCCCAGATGATCCTAAGGAACAGCTGATGGGAGCTATCAAAGCTGTATTCCGTTCATGGGATAACCCACGTGCAAACGTATATCGTCGTGATAACGATATTCCATATTCTTGGGGAACAGCTGTTAACGTACAGGAGATGGCATTTGGTAACTGGTCAGATGAATCTGGTACAGGTGTTGCATTTACTCGTGACCCTGCAACAGGAGAGAAGAAGCTGATGGGAGAATTCCTGATGAATGCTCAGGGAGAAGACGTTGTTGCCGGTGTTCGTACACCACAGCCAATCGCAGAATTACAGGCAGTTATGCCAGAAGTATACGATCAGTTCGTAGGTGTTTGCAACAAATTGGAAACACACTATAGAGATATGCAGGATATGGAGTTTACTATCCAGGATAGAAAACTGTTCATGCTGCAGACACGTAATGGTAAGAGAACAGCTCAGGCTGCATTAAAGATTGCTTGTGACCTTGTAGATGAAGGCATGAGAACAGAAGAAGAAGCAGTTGCAATGATCGATCCACGTAACCTGGATACATTGCTTCATCCACAGTTTGATACAGCTGCATTAAAAGCTGCTACACCAATCGGTAAAGGTCTTGGAGCTTCTCCAGGAGCTGCTTGTGGTAAAGTTGTATTTACAGCAGATGACGCTGTTGAATGGGCTGCAAAAGGAGAAAAAGTAGTTCTGGTTCGTCTTGAGACATCTCCAGAAGATATTACAGGTATGAAATCTGCTCAGGGTATCCTGACAGTTCGTGGTGGTATGACATCTCACGCTGCTGTAGTTGCACGTGGTATGGGTACATGCTGTGTATCTGGTTGCGGAGACATCGCAATGGACGAAGAAAACAAGAAATTTACATTAGCAGGAAAAGAATTCCACGAAGGAGATGCAATCTCAATCGACGGAACAACAGGTAATATCTACGATGGAATCATCCCAACAGTAGATGCTACAATCGCTGGTGAATTTGGACGTATCATGGATTGGGCTGACAAGTTCAGAACAATGAAAGTTCGTACTAACGCAGACACACCTGCAGATGCTAAGAAAGCTCGCGAGCTTGGAGCAGAAGGTATCGGACTTTGCCGTACAGAGCATATGTTCTTCGAAGGCAACAGAATCGATGCATTCCGTGAGATGATCTGCGCTGAGACCGTAGAAGAGAGAGAAGCAGCACTTGCTAAGATCCTTCCGGAGCAGCAGGGAGACTTCGAGAAGCTGTATGAAGCTCTGGAAGGCAACCCGGTTACCATCCGTTTCCTGGATCCGCCGCTTCATGAGTTCGTTCCGACTGAGGAAGAGGACATCAAGAAACTGGCTGATGCTCAGGGCAAAACTGTTGAGCAGATCAAAGCAATCATCGCTGGTCTGCATGAGTTCAACCCGATGATGGGTCATCGTGGATGCCGTCTTGCTGTAACTTATCCGGAAATCGCTAAGATGCAGACAAGCGCAGTAATCCGCGCAGCCATCAACGTTAAGAAAGCTCATCCGGATTGGAATGTTAAACCGGAAATCATGATCCCGCTTGTTGGCGATATCAAAGAGCTGAAATACGTTAAGAAATTCGTAGTAGAGACCGCTGACGCTGAAATCGCAGCTGCAGGCAGCGACCTTGAATACGAAGTTGGTACCATGATCGAGATCCCGAGAGCAGCTCTGACTGCAGATGAGATCGCAAAAGAGGCAGACTTCTTCTGCTTTGGAACCAACGACCTTACTCAGATGACTTACGGATTCTCCCGTGACGATGCTGGTAAATTCCTGAACGCTTACTATGACGCTAAGATCTTCGAGAACGATCCATTCGCAAAACTCGATCAGGACGGCGTTGGCAAGCTGATGAAGATGGCTATCGATCTTGGAAGACCGGTTAACTCTTCTCTGCACGTAGGTATCTGCGGTGAGCACGGTGGAGATCCGAGCTCCGTAGAGTTCTGCAACAAACTGGGTCTGGACTATGTTTCCTGCTCACCGTTCCGTGTGCCGATCGCCCGTCTGGCAGCAGCTCAGGCAGCTATCGCTCAGAAGAACGCTTAATTTAAGCAGAATCTGTCCGAATCAGGATTTTCATGCAATAGCATGATTTGTGTTCAAACGTAAGGAGACCCCGGCGGTCTGTAGAAATACAGGCGCCGGGGTCTTTTTTATCAATCGTTTAAAATCAAAGTGGGAGGGAAAACGGATGCAGAATGAAACAGCCAAAGAAAACCTGCTGCGGCAGATCCGGGAATACCGTCCGTACAATGAGCAGGAAGAGCGGGATCGGGCGATTCTGCTGAAATGGATGGAGAGCGGATGCGATATTTTGACGCGGGAAAATGAGATCGCACATCTGACTGCCTCCGCCTGGGTCGTAAGCCCGGATCGGAAGCAGGTGCTGATGGCGTATCACAATATTTACCATTCCTGGGCATGGCTCGGCGGCCACGCGGACGGAGATGCGGATCTTTGCAGCGTAGCGGTAAGAGAAGTGAAGGAGGAATCCGGGATTGAAGAGGTGAAGCTCTTATCGGATCAGCCATTCTCGCTCGAAATCCTGTCGGTGGACGGCCATGTGAAGCGCGGAAAGTACGTGGCGACACATCTCCATCTGAATGTGACATATTTCATGGAAGCAGACCCGGTACAGGAAATCCGCTGCAAGCCGGATGAAAACAGCGCAGTCGGCTGGATTCCGGTGGAGCAGATCGCAGAAAAATCGACAGAGCCGTGGTTTGTGGAGTGTGTGTATGGCAAGCTGTGTGAGAAAGTGAAAAGAGATTTTTGTGAAGTGTAATATGCAATCCGCGTATGAACTGCCATTTAGAATAAGCATTAGACAAATGAGCTGTTAGATGTCTAAAATAGAGACAGAAAGAAAAATGGCAGGATGGGTTTTATGTTTACAAATCAGGATTTGAAAAAGCTGATTGTTCCGCTTTTTCTGGAGCAGCTTCTGGTGGCTCTGGTCGGAATTGCGGACGTGTTTGTTATCGGATTTGTCGGAGAGGCGGCGGTTTCCGGTGTGTCACTGGTCAATGTGTTCAAAAGGTAGACTTAAGCTTCCAGAAAACGATCCTTTTTTTCTGACGACAGAAAAGTTGTTGGGAAAAGGGAATTTTTTGGGTAAAAGGGATTATTTCGGCGCGTTGAAAATCGTGCCGGGGTATGCTAAAATGGACTCCGAAAAACAGCAAAAGGAGGACATGACAGAAGATGAATGATATGAAGCGTCTGCTCTCGTATGCAGGTCCCTACAAGCGGGATATGATTTTCGGAGCAGTGCTGGTATTGGTAGAAACGTGTTTTGAACTTTTTATTCCGATTCTGATTTCCAATCTGATTGACATCGGCGTTGCGAACGGCGATATCCCTTACATTTACCGCAAGGGAATCCAGATGGGAATCTGCGCGCTCTGTGCGCTTGTGACCGGAATTTTATACGCGCACTTTGCGGCGCGGGCGACGTACGGCTGGGGAGCCGAGATCCGGAAGGCGGAGTATGAGAAAATGCAGCAGTATGCATTTTCCAACCTCGACCACTTTGCGGTATCATCCCTGATCACCCGTATGACGACGGATGTTACCGTTATCCAGAATATGGTAAGCGCCGGCTTCCGCCCGATCACGCGCGGACCGTCGCTTCTGATTATGGGAATCGGCCTTTCATTCTATATGAATCCGCGGCTGGCATTTGTATTCCTTGTATGTACCCCGCTTCTTGGCTTTATTCTCTCCCTGATTGTGCGGAGAGTTGCCCCGATGTACACAAAACTGCAGTCCATGGTGGACCGCCTGAACAACGTTGTCCAGGAGGGGCTGACCGCGATCCGTGCCGTCAAAGCTTTCGTGCGGGATGAGTACGAGGAAGACAAATTCAACGAGGTCAACACCGGCCTGACCGCAGCGAGCGAGCAGACGTTCCACTACGCCGTGCTGAATCTGCCGGCATTTCAGGGCGTCATGTATACCGCGATTGTGCTGATTCTGTGGTTCGGCGGAAATATGATTCTGAAAAAACAGCTTGCCGTCGGAAACCTGACCGGATTTCTAAGCTACGTCATGCAAGTTATGAACTCGATGATGATGATTGCAAACGTCTTCCTGCTCCTGACCCGTTCCATGGCGAGCGCACACCGGATTGTCGAGGTGCTCGATGAGAAAATTGTGCTCACCTCGCCGGAAAATGGTGTAACAGAAGTGACAGAGGGCAGCGTGGAGTTTGACAACGTATCGTTTAAATACAAAGAAGAAGCAAAAGAGTACGCACTCTCCGATGTTACGCTGAAGATCAAAGCCGGTCAGACGGTAGGAATCCTCGGAGGAACAGGTTCTTCGAAAACGACGCTGGTGCAGCTCATTCCGCGTCTGTATGACACCAGCCGCGGCACCGTCCGCGTCGGCGGAAAGGATGTGCGCGCGTACGATCTTGCCGCTCTCCGCGATGCAGTCAATATCATTCTGCAGAAAAACGTGCTGTTCTCCGGAACCGTGCGTGAAAACCTGAAATGGGGCAATGCGGATGCATCCGATGAGGAGATCTGGGAAGCATGCCGCGCGGCGTGTGCGGATGAATTTTTGAACCGCATGCCGGACGGCCTCGGCACCGTGCTCGAGCAGGGCGCAAGCAACCTCTCCGGAGGCCAGAAGCAGCGTCTCTGCATCGCGCGTGCGCTGATCGGAAAGGCAAAAATCCTGATCTTCGATGATTCGACAAGTGCGGTCGACACGGCAACGGAGAAAAAGATCCGCGAGGCACTGGCGGCGCGGAAGGATGTCACAAAAATTATCATTGCGCAGAGAGTAACATCCGTCATGAATACGGATCAGATCATCATTCTTGATGACGGAAAAGTACACCGGATCGGCACGCACGCTGAACTGCTGGCGGATGACCCGATTTATCAGGAAATTTACGCCTCACAGATGAAAGGAGGAGACGAAAATGGCAGCGAGAGCTTATAGCGGAAAGAAACCAAAGAACCTGAAACACACGCTGCGCGTCTTCCTGTCTTATCTGGGACGGCACAAAAAAATGCTCGCAGTCGTAGCGGTACTGGTAACAATCAGCGCGGGAGCCAACCTCCTTGGAACGTATATGATCCGCCCGGTTGTCAACGGACTGGCGGACGGAGATGTGCACACACTGCTGTGCGGCGTGCTGATTACGGCACTTATTTTCGGGTGCGGCGCACTCGCAGCATACGGCTACACGCAGACCATGGTAAAAGCAGCACAGCAGGTTGTCTTTGATATCCGCCGCGATCTGTTCGAACACGTCCAGACACTGCCGCTGCAGTTCTTCGACAGCAGACGCCACGGCGATATCATGAGTCTTTTCACGAACGATATCGACACGATGGCAGATGCCCTGAACAACAGTTTTGCGATGGTTATCCAGAGTTTCATCCAGATTGTGGGAACACTGACCTTGCTGTATATCCTGAACTGGCGGCTCTCGCTGATTGTAACGGTGTGCTACGGTATCATGTTCTGGTATATCAAGTTCAGTGGAAAGCGCAGCAAGGGTTATTATACGAAGCAGCAGAACAGCCTCGGAGAACTGAACGGCTATATTGAGGAGCTGATCACCGGACAGAAAGTCGTCAAGGTGTTCCACCACGAAGAAGAGAGCTTTACGGAATTCTGCAAAAAGAATGAGGAGCTCCGGAAAGCGGGAACCGGCGCGCAGGGGTATGCGGCGACGATGGTTCCTGTCGTTGTCAGCATTTCGTATGTCAATTATGCGATTGTGGCAGTGCTCGGCGGCCTTCTCGCCCTGCACGGAAAAGCCGATATCGGAAGCCTGGCAAGCTACCTTGTCTTTGTCCGCCAGGCGGCGCTTCCGATCAACCAGTTCACCCAGCAGAGCAACTTCCTTCTCTCAGCGCTCGCCGGTGCGGAGCGTGTCTTCGACGTGATGAGCCTGGAGCCGGAAATCGATGAGGGAAAAGTGGAACTGGTCAACGTAAAAGAAGAGAACGGCGCACTTGCCGTCTGCGAAGAGACAACAGGCCGCTGGGCATGGAAGCGCCCGGACGGAACGATGACGGAATTAAAGGGCGATGTGCGTTTTGAAAACGTGGATTTCGGCTACACGGCAGACCGTCTGATCTTAAAGAACATCAGCCTGTATGCCAAACCAGGCCAGAAAATTGCTTTTGTCGGTTCCACAGGAGCCGGAAAAACGACGATCACGAACCTGATCAACCGTTTCTACGACGTCCAGGGCGGCGCGGTTGTCTACGACGGCATTGACGTAAAAGATATCGAAAAAGACGCTCTGCGCCACTCCCTCGGTATCGTTCTGCAGGATACCCATCTGTTCACGGGAACCGTAGCAGAAAACATCCGTTTTGGAAAACTCGATGCCACGCAGGAAGAAATTGAACATGCGGCCAAAATTGCGAATGCGGATTCCTTCATCCGCCGTCTGCCGAACGGCTACGACACGATGCTGACCTCCGACGGAGCCAACCTCTCCCAGGGCCAGCGCCAGCTTCTCGCGATTGCCCGTGCCGCCGTTGCCGATCCGCCGGTGCTGATTCTTGACGAGGCAACATCTTCCGTTGACACCAGAACCGAGGCGCTGATCGAAAAAGGAATGGACCAGCTCATGGAGGGCAGAACCGTATTTGTCATCGCCCACCGCTTAAGCACCGTGCGAAACGCCAATGCGATCATGGTGCTGGAGCAGGGAAATATCGTAGAGCGCGGCGACCACGACGCACTTCTGGCACAGAAAGGAAAATATTATCAGCTCTATCATGGAATGTTTGAGCTGAGTTAAAAAGAAAGGAGTAAAGAGTATGAGAAAATATAACCGTATTTTTCTGATCGTCCTGGATTCTCTCGGAATCGGGGCGATGGCGGATTCGGAGAAGTTTGGGGATGTCGGTGTCAATACCTTCGGCCACATCTGGGAGAGTCAGGGAGGCCTTGAAATCCCGAACCTGCGCCGCCTCGGCATGGGAAATCTCTGCGGTGTGACAGAGGATGAGGCAAAGGGTTACGCCAGAAGACTGAACGAGGCGAGCAACGGAAAAGACACCATGACCGGCCACTGGGAGATGATGGGAATTTACACGACAAAGCCGTTCGTTACGTTCACCGACCACGGATTTCCGAAAGAACTGATCGACGAGCTGGAAAAACGAACCGGCAGAAAGATCATCGGCAATAAGGCGGCGAGCGGAACGGAGATCCTCGATGAGCTGGCAGAGCGCGAGATCGAAAACGGAGAACTGATTGTCTATACCTCGGCGGATTCCGTACTGCAGATCTGCGGCAACGAGGAGACGATGGGACTGGAGACGCTGTATCATTACTGCGAGATTGCCCGTGAGCTGACCATGAAAGACGAGTGGAAAGTCGGCCGTGTCATTGCAAGACCGTACGTCGGAAAGAAAAAAGGAGAGTTCGTCCGCACCGCAAACCGTCACGACTACGCTGTCAAACCGACGGGAAAAACCGTGCTCAACGCGATGCAGGAGGCAGGATATGATGTCATCAGTATCGGAAAAATCAACGATATTTTCTGCGGCGAGGGCATCACGGAGAGTCTGAAATCCAAGAGCAGCGTCCACGGCATGGAGCAGACGATTGAGACGGCAGGAAAAGAGTTTACCGGACTGTGCTTTGTCAACCTCGTCGATTTCGATGCACTCTGGGGCCACAGAAGAAACCCGGAAGGCTACGGAAAAGAGATTGAAAAATTCGATGTGAACCTTGGAAAGCTGCTGGAGCAGTTAAAAGACGACGATCTGCTCCTGATCACGGCAGACCACGGCAACGACCCGACTTATACCGGAACGGACCACACCAGAGAACAGGCGCCGCTCCTTGCGTACTCACCGTCTATGAAGGAGAGCGGCCTTCAGGAGACGAAGGACACCTTCGCTGTGATCGGCGCATCCGTTGCAGAGAACTTCGGCGTAAAAATGCCGGAGGGAACGATCGGAACATCGATCCTGGAATCGTGGAAATAAGGAAGCGATGGCGTTTTCAGCTGAGGCGGTAAGAACCTTTCGAAAGTTTCACAAGCTGTCCTTCTTCGAGCAGCTTCTTTAAAACCCGCTGGAGCTGGCGGCGGCTGCAGTGGAGCTGCATGGCCATCTTTTCCACGCCGGAAAACGTCTGATCCGGACAGCGCTCTGAGAGATAAGAGAGGAAGGATTCCTCGAGCGTGGAAAAATTCGACTGGGAGCTGGAATAAAGCATCAGCTTTTCGGTGACAGAGTTTAAAAGATATCGTAAAAAGCGGTTGTCGTTCAGCAGAAGCTCTTTCGTGGAAGCGAGCGGCAGAACAATACAAAGCGCGGTGGTGCGTGCCTCGATCTGGTGCGTATCATCGCGTTTTCCGCAGAAATCCATGTCGCCGATGCAGGTAAAGCCGTCGAGATAGCCGATCGGGTAGCTCGTGCCGTCGGCGCGGTTGGCGCTGATCTCGATGGAACCGTCCACGAGGAACGAGAGGTATTCCTCCGGATTCAGCGTGTCGAGCCGTTCGCCCTTTTCAAACTGATACAGAGAAAATGCGAGATCCGGGGTATCGAAAAGAGATGGGATCTCATGTTTCTGAAGATAAAAGTTCAGCAGAGCCGGATCAAAAATTCGTTTCATAGGAAAATCCTTTCACAGAAAAATTTTTTGGAAAACTTTTTCTTTATTGTGACATATGACACAAGAAAAAGCAAGAAAGTCTGCTAAGATAAACCAGAATGAAAAATGTTACAGTTTGCTGGGTACCAGTGAACTGTAACCGAAAAAGAGGAAAGGGGAGTTTTCAAAATGGAAAACGAATTATTTGAGAAAACAAAAGTGTCCAAAGCATATATGACGCTCGCACTTCCGGTCGTGCTCGGCATGGTCGTGTCGCTGATCTATAATATGGTAGATACTTTTTTCATCGCGCGGACCGGAAACACGGCGCTGATTGCCGGCGTATCGCTCGGCACACCGATTTTCACGCTGATGATTGCACTCGGTGACATCTTCGGCGTCGGCGGCAGTTCCGTCATTTCGCGCCTCTTCGGTAAAAAAGAGTACGAGGACGGAAGACGGATCAGCGTATTCTGCTTTTACGCAGCGATTGCTGTCGGCATTGCGGTCAGCATCATCCTGCTTGCCGCCAAACAGCCGATCCTTGGCCTGCTTGGCTGTGATGAGACGACGTGGCAGTATGCGGGGGACTATTACCAGTGGATTGCACTCGGCGCACCGTTTATCATCCTGCAGCTGACGCCGAACAATCTTCTTCGGACCGAGGGCTTCGCAAAAGCCTCGATGATCGGAACAATGCTGGGAGCCGTTGTCAACATCATTCTTGACCCGATCTTTATTTACACGCTCGGCATGGGAGCAGCCGGAGCAGCGATTGCAACGGTGATCGGCAACATCTGCGGTGATATTTTCTATGTTATCTTTATGATAAAGAAATGCCGCTATCTCTCCGTCGATTTCCGAAAACTGAAAATGACCGGAGCAGAGGTGCTCGCCGTTCTTGCCATCGGCATTCCGGCATCCGTCACAAACTTCATGCAGAGCATCGGCGTGACGCTGACGAACCGATTTTTGCAGCCGTATGGAACGGACAAAGTTGCAGCGATGGGAATTGCTTTGAAAATTATTATGATTTCTGTTCTTGTGATGGTCGGCTTCGCTTTTGGCGGACAGCCGCTGGTCGGATACAATTATGGAGCGAAAAATAAAAAACGTCTCAGTGAGACGATCCGCTTTGCCTTCCTCCTGGAAGTGCTGACCGGTGCCGGAATGGCGGTTGTGCTCGGTGCGGCGGCTCCGCTTCTCGTGGGACTATTCTTAAAAGAGGCGGATGTCATTGCAGTGGCCCAGCAGATCCTCCGCGTTCAGCTCATTGGTATGCCGTTTGTTGGTATCGTACTCGCATCGACCTGTATTTTCCAGGCGATCGGAAACGGGGCAGGAGCAATGATTCTTTCGGCAGGACGTCAGGGCGTGATTTTTGCCATTGTAATTTTCTGCGCTTCGAAACTTGCCGGTTTTTCCAGTGTTATTGCCTCCCAGCCGGTTTCTGATTTTCTGACCGCATTGGTGGCTGTGATGATTCTGCTTCAGTGGAAAAAGAAAGAATTTGCAAAATAAGAAAGAACAGCAAAGCGGCTGCGGCACAGCGTTCCGGAACGGGAACC